>Ga0136643_10008016_pt1 | contig 15369 bp, 5 predicted proteins | sample TergutLab28metaG_FD_96883 | JGI IMG/M metagenome (GOLD analysis project Ga0136643, IMG submission 96883) | Labiotermes labralis P1 segment gut microbial communities from Petit-Saut dam, French Guiana - Lab288 P1 (version 3) (version 3) | ecosystem: Host-associated > Arthropoda: Insects >... | reverse complement strand
GAAGAAGAAAACGGTAGATGAATAGATAGATAGATAGATAGATAGATAGATAGATAGAAAGATAGATAGATGGATGGATGGATGGATGGATGAATGGATGGATGGATGGATAGGTAGGTAGGTAGGTACGTAGATAGATAGATAGATAGATAGATAGATAGATAGATAGATAGATAGATAGAGATAGATAGATAGATAGACAGACAGACAGACAGATAGATAGATAGATAGATAGATAGATAGGTAGAACTTCCAGTCATAGGCTTGTTCTGTAGAATAGTTTGTTACAACAAGCAGAAGAAAAAAAGCCTATTTTCTTCATTCGCTAAATCAATGTTTCATTTTTAGCATCCATTCTGCAGTATCTCCCTTAGCACGTTTTATTTACCTTTTCAATCACATGCATCCACAATTCCTTTATGTTTCCGAAATGTTTCGTCCAGTAAAATATCCCGAAGGCACAAAAATCTGTTTTAGTAGTACCTGATGTAAACGTAAACGAAATACTCCGATATACCAGAATAGCTCCAAGAGGCAGATTCCTTATGAAAAGCTAGCACTTTCTCAGCTACTCAAAAAATACGAGTATCCTGCATTTTATTGAACCCGAATAATGAATACAATTTTCTCAAGCGCTCAACTTTTGTCCCTATCCTGTGACAGTCTATTCCCCCCATCCAGTTTTTAAAATCAATTGGAATGTTGCCCTCCTACGCCGTGGAGCAGTTGGTTGAGACACTGCGCCACAAGCGGGAAGTTTGCGGGTTCGATTCCCGATAGGGTCATTGCGACTTTTCATTGACTTAATCCTTCCGGCCGCACTATGACCCTGGGATCGACACAGCAGCCAACAAATATTAGTACTATTGTTATCTTATGAAAGGGGGGGAGGGCTTAAAAGCAGTCTATGCGTGGGGCCCACAACCCTAGTACCTTCACTGTATCAATTGTATTGAAATCTGGGAGCCTCGACCTCCTGGAAACCCAATATTTTGTCCAGCTCTGTATAAATATTGCTTTACACCTTACCTCCCACCTCAAGTCCTCTTTCCTTCTCTCCACTAGAACAGTGTATGAATGTCTCTTCCCTCTCCTACCTGCCACAGACCACGCCTTATTTTATTGCTCTCAATTTGAACAACCGCATGATGTCTGGTAAGAAGTTTATCTTCCTGTTACTTCCTCCATCTCATGCCAGAACGTACTCTCTGCAACCTATTCTATGATGCCTTCAAGACGCAATGCAATTGATATCGGTATCAAAACAGTAGCACACTAATGTATTATTAAAAAGACAGCTACACTACTTACAAATAAATGCAGACTCAGATTTTTAAGAAACCTCTATGATTGTGTAAATTACCCCCACTCGTTTAAAGGATACAATGAGAGGTAAAAGCAGATAAACGTGAATCTAACACAATAAAAAGTAAAAGACAGAGTAAAAAAATTAAGTTAGTGTTTTTTTTTACAGAAAATCGCATTATCAGTTGCCACAAATTCAACGTGACTTTATCTAATTAGACACTCTGGGATACCGCAAAAACGGTAAAGCTGTCGCTGTCTACATACCAAGGCGTACAGGGTGAATAGAGTAATAGCTCCACTCATTGGTAATCTCTGCGCTAGCTGAAGGCGAATGGTCCAAATCAGTTCCTGGCCGCTTTACTCCCGGAAGCAAAGCCGGTACCCGCTGAAATGAAGTCTAGGCGGGCCCCGAGTGACCAGTTATAATTACATATATAGATGCGGATCATGGGTTGAAAGAAAACGTTAGAAATTAGTCACAATGCAAAAGGAGCAGAGGACTAAGGGATTGCGGAGGTAAATATAACCTACAGAAACGATGCAAAATAAAAACATTTATGTTTGAAACCGAACATGCAATAGACCAGTTAGATAACCACGGAGATCCATAGACTGGAACAGTATTCATTACGAATCAATTTCCTCGAATATCCTCAAATTTGTAAAGTCAAAAATAAAATCGGTAATATGTAGTTTTAATTAAGTGTTATTAATGTTACCAAGCCGTGTAATTGTTAAAACATGCACTGTTTTATCTTGTTTGAAGTTATAACGAAACTATTTTACTTTGAACACAACTCACCCGTCACAAGAGAACCACCTTCCCCGATTTTGTCCTTGCAGAATATGCTGTGGGATCATTGTATTGAATGTTGGTCGCATTTGCCTCTATAGACAGGCTACCCAGTCTCTCTTGAGCAATAATTGCGCTCAGATAATATTTAGTAAATTTCAATTTCTATAGAAGTCCTTCTACTGTCGCCACACAACTGGCAGTGTTTACAATAACCTATAAGCTATTTCTGTGTTTGGGAAGGAGCCACCTGCCACTAACACAAATCTTTCTAATGAACATTTTAACATTCTAAATATTTCTTCTCTATCACTCTTTTTATTTTCAGCTCTGTGGCAGTCAGACGACACTTTCAGCGTCGAGAATCATTTCTGATTCAGGTCAGCCATCCACCACTGGACTCTAAGTACCGTTAAATGTTTTTAGTTGATGTAATTAACCACAATCAATCAATTGACCAGTAACATGAAGATATGATTTTATTACAGTAAACTTATTCCATAAAAAATCTCAATCCGTTATATGGCCCAGAATTGCAATAATTAAATAGAGTACCGTCTCTTTTAAAACAAATAACCTGTTATAAGATTTCTGCTCTGAAAACAACTAAAGTGACTCCTTACACTATTCCAGAGTCAGCACCTGTCTTTGACCTGGACTATACGGATAATTTACAAAAATTACGTAACACGTAAAAACGCAGATCGTGGACAATTATTTTAAATTTTCTAAAAAAGAATTTGAGATAAAATGCAATCAGTGAGTCACTTCCTATTTATACCCAAAATATATTTTAAACGTTTCTTCGAACCGACTGATATTTGTCAAATTATGCGTCCAAAATGCTAATGTCTTTGCAAGACTGATACATGCATTATCCCTAAAGTTTCTTATCACCAAGAAGTTGTTAAACCAAAGTCAGATCCTCTGAAAGACTTTATATGCAGAACATTTCAGTGTCAACTCTTATCTTTAAAGATGTTATCAATCGGACATGGAGTATGCCACCCAAGAAAAGCGAAAGTTTGTCATGTTTATTAACAACACGATGTGAAAAACAATTCTTCACGATTAGATTTTTATGTGGCATACTTTAATACCATCCAAACACAATTACGATTATAGCTTTCATTTAAACTTATGTTTCCAATTGTCCATTTGCAAATGCGTTCTTTCCAAAATGTCGCACTTGTATCTCCTAAGGAGTTTTCGTGTGGCACTTCCGGCACTGATGAAATGCATCTGGACAGGTAAAATCAACAACAGTCACAACACGAAATTTGCATAGATAAATGTCTGTATATTTAGTTCTGCGAAATGTTTCGACTTATTTATGTTATGTTGTGACTTACTGAATTTACCTGCCCATATTTTAGAGACACAACGACATGTCACAGATTTCAAAAAGACTAAATGCTTCCTTTATTTTAAATACAATGTGTCGTGTGTATTATCTTTTTTTCTGTTAATTCATGCATATTTATAAAGAAAATACCACCTTTGCAACCTTTGAGTATTATATAAGATAAAAGTGTCTGAAGTTTTCAGTGTTTAAAAATGCCAATTATGTACGAAGAACTCTGTTCCTTAAACACTTTATTATCCAACTAATACACAAATATATAATTCGTAAATACAATTAAAATTATAAAATATTTAAAAGTGCTCCAACATGTTTCATATCACAGAGGATCCATCATCAGGGAGCCTTGTACAGTGCTTGGCTAAAATTACAAAAATAGTTCTATCGTGTCCGTTGACATGGACGTGGTCGGTGTTATGGCAACATATAGCCAAGCACTGTACAAGGCTCCCTGATGATGGATCGTCTGTGATCCGAAACAAGTTGGAGCACTTTTAAATATTTTATAATTTTAGTTGTATTTACGAATTATATATTTGTACATTAGTTGGATAATAAAAGTGTTTAATTGTCCTTGATGCACGGTGCAAGCATGAAAAAAACCTGTATTCCTTATTGATGATTTTGATTCATATTTTCATAGAATAGTGTAAAATCATCTGTTAGTTTATTGTCACTCTTGTTCCTTTTCACTTCCTGTATTTCCACTAAATCCAACCAACACCTTTTCAAAACTCTTACAAGCGTTCTCAATGAAACTCCAACTTAGAGACTTCTAACGTTACGAATTCATCTTAAGTTATGACATCCCTCTTGTACTTACAGAACACGCTGTAACAAGGACGCAGTCTAATAACACACAAATTTCATTACGGCAAATCCGAAAGCTGCTATTGGATTTTACTGTAATCAAAGCTGTATGTCGACAGACTGCGTCTTTATTATTGCATTTTCCAAATTCAAAATCTCCTACGAATTTTCCTTTGTCTATATCAGAACTCTTTGCAACATATTGTAATAGGGCATTCGTTTATTACGAGGAGATTGGTAGGCCCTTTTGATTTCTTCACCTGACGTCGCTTTGCTGCAAGCATTGTGTGGGTGGAGAGAGAGATAAGCAGTTGGAGCAGACGTTTATAAGAAGAAGTAAAGGTAAATGTAAAGTTCGCCCTACGACAGACCACGAAAACCCAAAAGGGGGTACATGTATAATCCTACTCTTTTTTTAACCTCGTCGCTAGATGGTGGTGGATGGTTAACACCACGACCCAGCCGCTTTACGCCTTGGAAAGAACCGGTACAATGTTATAGGAGGCTGAGTGGGCCCCAGAGGATTCGATCCCCGGACCGTCCAACCCGTAGCCAGCCGCCATATAGACTACGCTATTCCGGCTCACATATAGAAATGAGTAGTATAAATAAAATAGCATTTCTCTCCTTGTCATTTTGATTTAAAATAATTAATATATTGGCCGTACCACACTTCAGGCGATTGGACGCCTGCTTCTCACCGAAATGTCCCGGGTTCCTTCCCAGGACATGTCATGCGGAATTCGTGGTGGATAAAGGAGCAGTGGGATAGGGTTATCTGCAACTGCTTCTGGATATTTCGGGCTTTATCAATCTACAAATGCTCCAGCTTCATTCATCGCCAGGGAAACAGACAGTAGGTCCAGTCTCGTTGCTCTGTGAGGAAGGAACTTTAGTATAGGCACAAAATATAACTTTTTAAAAGGGACCTTCTTCAAAATTCTGAAATATTTCTCAAAACCTAATGCATTAAGGGGAGTCTTCTTTCACACACAAAGAAATGGGGAATATAGTTACAGACGGTAATGTTGCATCTTCTAATGGCAAGAATATTGACATAAGATTAAGCTGAATACCGGAATGCATTTCCCGACATAAACTTTTTCCCCCAACGTACAATTGAAGGTAAAATTCCACGTGCCGAAAGCAAGAAAACGTTTTTTTCCGACCGGGAATCGAGCTCAGGTCTTCCGTTCTATATCCGAGTACAGTAGTAAATGAGGTATTCCAGCTCATCCTGCTACTCGCCACTACTACTGCTGCTACTACTCCTACTACTACTACTACCACTAGTACTATAAATAATAATGTTTAACAGTACCACTATAGACTTATGTAAGGAAGGTAATGGATTCGTTTTTCAGCTGCTCTGCCTGATATCCTGAATTAAGTACTTCGTGGTTCTTCTCAGTCTTTCCAATATAACAATTAGATATTACATTAAACCTCGCCACGATCGCCTTTCGCTATTTTTTTGTACACACTGCACGTAATTTCTCCTCTCATTAGACCTATGTATTTAAAACATTGTCGTTAAATAACACAAGCCTCAAGCTGTAATATTAAGAATATTCACAAAGTTTTTCTCTATGTCACACACTTCTCTGAACAAAATGAATGCCAAACCTGTTAAAAAGGTAATTCTGTAGTGGTTTAGTTCCCATTGCTGTATCAAGCGTCACTAAATTAAATTAGCTTCATATCTGTAGGCTTTATTTAATCTATATCTAACTGAAAGTCTCAGAGCTGACCGAAGCTAGGCCATTTTGGAAAGGCAAAATTCCTTCCGGCGGCTTCAGCAAAGCGTCAGCGCAAAATATTGTGACTCAATTCAGTACAATTTACTAATTAAATCACCATTTCTTAGACATCAGTTTGAGCGTTATTATATTATTCTGTCTACTGTGAATATCCCAAGTTTTCTTTTCCGTTACGTTTCCTCCAGTAAAACTATGTATTCGCTTCTTAACTTCCCTATTTCATGTCATGTGCCTCCTTGATTTGATTACATAAATATTTGAAGAGTAAAATTTGTGAAGTATCTCATTAGGTAATTTTCTCTATTCATCTTGTTACTTTATATCTCTTAGTTCCACCTACTTCAACTTACTTTACTTTGTTTTTAAACCATTGTCAAGTAATCAACAATGCCATACATCACACATTTGGTATTTTTCCAATAACAAAACTATATTTTTAAACTGAAATTTTTATTTTGAATGTAAGACCCGACGCACAGACTATTATTTGAAAAATGTTAATAAAAATCCAAACAGATGCAACAGTATGCAGATATTTATTCAATGGAAAGTCACCCTACATGTTTCGGGTGTCACCGCACCCATCATCAGGAGTACTAAAAACTGTAACTGTACTTCCCCCCAACGTGGCCTGATCAGGCCACGTTGGGGGGAAGTAGCTGTACCGGTATTATGACCTGTACCGGAGGTTGCGGTTACAGTTTTTAGTACTCCTGATGATGGGTGCTGTGACACCCGAAACATGTAAAGTGGTTTTGCAGTAAATAAATATCTGCATACTGTTGCATCTGGTTGGATTTTTATTAACATTGAATTGTGATGCACGGAACCATGAGCTTAAAATTTATTTGAAAGACCTTTGCTTAATTAAACTCAATTATACAAAGACCGGTCTCGAGTTTCTTGTTTAATAAAATGATCTCCTAAGGGCTGGATTGAAGACTGTCATTTAAAAGAGCAGGATCAAGTGTCACGTTCACCATTTGCTTAAAAAATGCAAATAACAATTTTATGTTATTTCAGAGAAATTTCAACGATCGGCGCTGAGGGTTACAGAAACTTTCACACAGCCCAACTGACAAATACTTTTCTTGATTACGGTGTCGAATCACTGAACTCCAGTTGATGGAGTGTGACTATTGTAAAATTCTTGTCAGCAGCCTGTGCCAGTCTGTATAGGAGCCCTATACATGTACCATGTCAAATCACAGAACTGCATCGATCCTGGCTCTCTGTTGCCAATTTATAACCTAGTCTGCAGCTATGTCATTTTGGAATGGATAATTTAATTTCCACATTTGACCATTGAGGTTTATTGAGCCCATTGTTATCATTCTAAGCGCGTTCGCAAAATTGCGGAAAACGACAATTAACTTCACGTTAATAGAACAACTCGGCTCCCACTGGATAAATTTTCACCATATTTGATATTAGCGTATTTTTCGAAAAAAATATGTCGAGAAAATTTCTTTTCTGTTTACACATATTTTACTGGCTGACATGAAGAAAACACTTTTACTGTTCAGCATCCGTGCCCCATCTATCACGGATGTTGTTGTGTCAGTTAAAACTCGCTTCGTTCTACGTAACTGGAACTAAGCCGATTTTTAAATTTTTTCTGAATTTCTTCAGCATATAAATGTGTATTGTTTTTACTGCAATCAAGTAATGAATATGAATATCAATTTTAATTAGATGTCGGCACATATTGTTGCATATTACCCGGAATTACTCCACTGCACAGAAGTGTGGCACATTACCCGCACGTAAGTGGGGCACATTACACGAAACTATTCATCGGTATACAAGTGTGGCACATCACCTAAAATTAAATCATCCTAAAGCAATGTTAGTACAGTGGACGAGATTCAAATCGGGTACCTCCCAAATTCAAGCACAAAGAGTTACCACCATGCCAGTCTTATGGGCAACCGTCGTACAAGGTACAAGCCTGTTGGTGTTCAATTTCTTCCTTGTCAATTCACGGTGAATGGCTCTGCTTCTTATGTTCGGTCCATCGGTCAGTCTATTGGCATGACACTCACATGCACAGAAAGAAATACAAGGAAACACATAGAGCCATTCTTAATTCTTCGGTGCACGAAATGAATGAATATTACGTTTCAAGATTCATTTTCTACTTCACTGTAGACATAATGCCTTTTCTTAAACACACCGAAATAATATCTGAAGGAAATGATCGCTTTGTAATCATCCAGTTTTTTGGACTGTGTCCACCTCTCAGTGTTTTCAATACGAATAACTGAAGTTCCAGTAACGATAGAAGCAAACTAAACTTCCGAAGAGTTGTGTTGAATTTCATGACATTAAACACTGAATGATCGACAGGGTCCAAACAATAAGTAACTTTGAAGGTAATAGGCCCAATACAATCATCAGAACACTATGGAATTCCAACAGCCACCTTTAATTCCGAAAATCTTATGCAAGCCTACGCAACGCATAATACTAACCACTAAATTATGCAGAGCTACTGAACAGACTTTAATCTTTCCATTGCCTGTTATGTTATCAGCTTCCAGTGCCATGAGTAGTGATCAAAGATGCTAAATGAACTTTAATTTTGTTAATTTAAGAATCGCGTACAAGTATGATTTATATTTTGTGACACATAAATAAAAAAATTTTCAATTGAAAATGCTAATATGACTTCCATTAAAGAGAACAACTAACTGTATATACTCGTAAAGGACGACACCCTTCTGAGAACCCAGCCTCAGGGCGATGAAGTCCTAAACACAATTTAAATAAATTTGATTTCGTTATGTAAAGTAATGAAATAGACTTATAAGAAAATATGAAATTGTAACTTTATTAAATTACAAGTCCCGACGGCACGCAAACTCATTTTATCACCCCTTCCACTTCTAGACGGTCGATGGATGATTACATCATAGCGTACACAGGTTTGGAGTTATGAACTTGTGGAACTAATTCTAGAGCTTTCGCAGTGTTTGCGTCTCTCACTTCCCCATGACTGCCCCCAGAACCGTAATACTTACTGGAAAGTTACTGAAACCGAAACACCTGCTTCATTTATTCTCAATCACCTTTGCAGCATTACATATTCGGCGAGATGCGGGCGATTTATTCTAGAGGTACGCGCAGCAGAGGATGTGAGTTTACCGGTCGGGTATCTGTTGCTTTGTGTCAGATTGTAATCAAACCTGGAACTGACCAGAGTATTGCACTGAAGAGCTCTCATATCAAAGCTGATGAAAATCCGTCCAGAGGCTCTCGAATTATTACACGAGGACAGTAAGGCAGACACAATAAAATAAACAGGCCCATTTTTTGCAGCCTCTTTCTGCGAAGGGTCTTAAGGCTGTCAGAATTTATAAAGTACAGCTGCCTTCTTCAACTATCAGACATGTTTGTGAAGCGTATTGGGATGTGTTTATGAAACATAAGCACCAGCTTGGTCTGTCAGAATATTTTTCAGAATTAATAATCTGTCTTCGCCCCTTGGAACATGTGTGTGGCTTAGAACCACCACATTCTTTTGTCAATACGTTTTTCTTAAGTACAGTCAGCCTCTTCCTTTCTTTCTGAATGTGTCTCCGAAGTAAAGCCACTATTTCCGTCCGTCGGAACATGTGTATTACGTAGGGCCACTTTATTCGCTCTTCTCAATATGTTTAAGCCAGACAGAACCATTGCCTTCACCTGTTGCAACATACTTACGAAGTACAGTCACTATACTCACCTGTCACGGTATAAGATATGCGCTCTTTTGGGATATTATGTACCATAGAATGGTAATTCCCTACTGACGTTTCGGGACAAGATATCGATCCCATCTTCAAGAGTCAAGAAGTCTTTCTTCTTGTACTTCTTCTTACACTTCTTGACCCTTGAAGATGGGACTGATAGGTTGTCCCGAAACATCGGCACGGAGTTACCATTCTGCTCGGCGTAATATCTCAGAAGAGCGCAGATCTTGTGTGCAGCCCTGCGGAAGGCTGAAATCTGTCAGAGTATGTTTGTGTAGTACAGCCGCCACCTTATTTGTCGGAATATATTTCCGTTACACCGAATGGCGTGAATGAAAGAATCTCAAGACGAAGGTAGGATTTTCTGAATTCAGCACAGTAAATAGTAAGGACGGGTAAACACACAGTGAAGTACACGATCGCAGGGTTTTAAAGTATTTCTTCCTCCCGTTGACTTTTCTTCCGTTTTTCGTATTTCTTCTTCTTTCTGTCTTTCTTCCTTCCTTTATACCATCTTGTAGAGGAGTAAATGTAAAAGGATACAAAGTGCAATTAGCTGATGTAAGGGAGAAAATTCCTCTTTTAACAATTGTCGTTGTTGTTGTTGTTGCAGAGTTCAGTTCACCCTGCCTGTCAGGGGACTTCCTACTGGTTAACACCGGGTTGTCATGGTGCTAGCGTTTCTCGAATAATATATAATTTTGATAAATAGTTTATCTATTAAAACACACAGTCGATTCAAGTGGCCGCACCGCCTAGGGCGTAGGAATACAGCAGCTCGCCTGCTGAGATGGTGGTTTCGGATGCCATCGGGGCATGGTTATTTGACTGTTGTGAGTGTTGTGTGTTGTCATGTAGAGGTCTCTGAGATAAGCTGATCACTCGTCTAGAGGAGTCTTGCCGATCGTGGTGCGTCGGTTAAAGTGGTCTAGAAACTTCAAGAATGTGTAGGCCATGGCCTGTGTTGGGGCGCAACGCCACAGGAGGAAAAAAGTGTCCTTACCTCTGTTCATATACCTACCTGTATCTCTATTCAGAAACTTGAGAGTTGTTTGACCGTGCATCTTCCTCATGAAATAATGTGAAATGCCAACTTGATGCAATAAGGTAATTTTTATTTATGTATTCTTAGCTCGACATGTTTCGGGTACATACGCCCATCATACATCAATAAAAATTACCTTATTGCGTTAAGTTGGCATTTCACATTATTTCTCTATTCAGAACTTTGTTAGTATATATTAATAATGTCCGATGTTCTTAGCCCTAGACAGGGGCCTGTGTTATCCTTTCTTGTATGATTTGAGAGTTAGGTGATACCGAAGTCATGTTTACTTCTGTAACATACTTTGCCGCATTACTCCTTTCAGATCGAAAGGACGTAAACAAGAGCAAGACACTGGCTTCAGGGTTCATTTCTTGGATGTCCTGAGTCTGACGCACACACTGCCTCCCTGCGGAAGATAATCAGATCAGCAAGTAATTAACGGAGTATCACTGTCATGTATTTTGCGTTTCCCGAAGAGGCTAACTTCCCCAGCACTTCATAAAATATAACAAACTCGTGACTGTTCTTCCGTTGCCTTTACCGTAAATAAATATTTGTAGTAAAAAAATAACCTATGTGGTTTCTGTTTCTTTGATCTCCATGTATCAACGTAACAGTGATGCGCGTTCTTGCAACTACAGTTGCAGTGGAAAAGCAACAATTATAACATATCATGAGTGTGTGTTTGTAGTCCTAGTTATCCAGCATGCAATTTGCATGCTCCGTATTTTCATTTGTGGCCTGCCCCCTTCTACAAAAATTTTCCACATTATCTCATGAACGGCACGATTTTAGAAAAAGAGTTACTGAACACAAAATGTGTGTTTTGACTTACTCTACAATTTTGTCTGAAACATTTCTCTTTCTAAGAATAACTGAGCGAAATTTGATCAAATTTTATATAGTTCTTCGCGTAAAATACCTGTTATTCTTGTCCGATATTAATAAAATTTGAATTTTCTCGACATATTTCTGAAAAGTACTTAAACATCAAATTACATGGAAATTCGTCCAGTGGGAGCGATTTGTTCAATACGGACAGGCACGACGAAGGTAATAGTCGCTTTCCGCAATTTTGAGAAAGCTCCTAAAAGCTGATCTTGAGTACGTGTTCGTTGTTTGAACTTGTGTTGAACTCGTGTGAGTAGAAATATTTCATGCTCTACAAATATGTATGATGTAAATCAAGCACTGAATTCTATGAACAGTTCAGATACGACTAAAAGAAAATGCTTTCTGTTACAGTAGTCCGAATTTCTTGGGATTATTTTCCATTGCTGAACGTAATAGTATGAATGTGATTAGTGAGCGTTCATAAATGTGCGTTGTCAAATGGGCGCAGGAAGGTGTGGAAACATTGTACAACCTGCTAAATAATAATAATAATAATAATAAAATTTACGTTGTGTTTTAGGCATGTGATTGCGTAGAAGTATCAATCCCCGCATTCTTGACTTCGGTACTAGATTAAAATGCGTGGCCGGCTTTAGGCATCGCCCGTTTCATTCCCGGGGATAGTCACTAACTAATCGCATTGCATAGGTTGTTACATGGACTGCAATTTCGGCCTGGACAGTTTGCAGAAGAGACAAACCAACTGCCTGTGTCGGGAATCGAAAAAGACTTCTCAGTCGTCCAGCCATTGGTCTATTAACTATATTCAGTCTTATAATAAAACCAACTAGACGCTCTAATTTCTCAAATTTAATTTTGGAAAAAAACTCTACATGTTTCGGACAGTTCCTTTGTCCATCATCAGGAGTTTTTCACTGTACACACAGCAATGGCATATGTCATAAAGGTTTGCTGACAGCTTGTGGGCAGGATCAGGGCGGAACTGTAGTTCCGTCCTGATCCTGCAGAGGAACGGTCCGAAACATGTAGAATTTTGTAAAAATAAGAAATAAGTTTTAATAAGTCAAAACACAACTAGTATTGTAGGTATTTTATTTAATTTAAGGTGACTAGTTGTGTTTTGGCTTATTAAAATTTATTCCTTATTTGTACAAAACCAAACACAACGGGCATGACTCACCTAAATATGTAGAGTTTTATTCCAAAAATAAATTTGAGAAAAAAGTGCATCTAGTTGGTTTTATTATAAGAATTTTTCACGATGCACGTTCATCCGAACGTCAAATTAACTATACTGACTCAGGTATACGGGGACCGCGGTAGCACAGTGGTTAAGGTGCTGTGCTACAAATCGGAAGATCGCTGGTTCGATCCCACCTAGTGTCAGTGGATTTTTCATTGACATAAGGTCAAGGCTGACAACCTACGACCATCCTGTGCTGTTGTCACGAAATAAAGTAACCTTAACTTTCTGGAACACTCTGGGCCTGTCCAGGCCTGTAACGGGACTGATTTACCTGACTGAGTATACTTCATGTTGCTATCCTCGGGAAGGGTTATGTACATGGGACAGTTGCAGATGTTGGATTGTGTTCGAAGTCTCACCTTCTTGTGCTACAATGGAGGAAAACAATCGCACTGGAAACATCGGAAGTAAATCGAGTTGAATGAATACAAATATTCGAAGAAACCTGTGCGACAGATATGATAAAATTTGTGATGTGCTAATTTTGGGTCCTCAATGCACAAGAAAAACTATAGGATCTCTCGACGAAAACAAGAGACAGATACTATATCTCAAGCCACCCACTATTCTCAGCTTCATATGGTATCGGAGATGTGCATTTTGCATGTTGACAGATTCAATTTCATACTTTTAATGCTGTATACATTATTTCAAATTTTAAATTCGTCCCTGCATCCGAAGAATATTATTTCTTGATCTCACTTATGAAACCGAATCTGTACCTTAGATGCCCTTATTCAGGTATCAATGCAACTTCCTTCTGGTTTTTGTCAGATTTACACTACTTCCAATTTTAAACTCAAGTATATTAAAATTCATTCCTTTATTTATTCATTACGCAGTCGTTTTGGCGACAGGCCTATAGCCTCTTAGAAATGATTACTCCACAAAGTGCGTTCTGGTGCTTCTAATTCATGCTTTTCTTTTCCATAAGGCAATACAATAGCTGCTTACGTCCTCTTCCTCGTCTTCTCTTCTATCTTTACTTCAATAGAGTGTCTTAGGACGCAGCTAGTATGCAAAATGTGAACAATCCAATTAGCCTTACTTCATTTTACCACACTTAGAATGTTTCTCTCCTCTTGAATCTACGTAATACATTTCTCTCCACACGACTGGTTCACCGGATCAGCTGGATTAGTTATTAATGTGCATCAATGAATGAATAGCATTTTGATTCGATCCCTTCCGGGCCCGATGCACCTAGGCCTTAAAACTGTGTCCCATGATCTGTCACTAGGTTAAAGGAGCCCTGTCCCTTTGCCAAAGTTCCAGATGGCACACATATTTAGATACATAATATCCCCGGGATCCAAAAAGAAGGAACACAGATGTGCATGTCTGAGTGAAACCAAGGCCTCACACGCACAGAGGATATGGGCTGAAGTTTCCTCCTCAGTACCACACTTCCTACAAGTGGGGTTGCTACTCAGGCCCATTACATGTAGATGTCTTCCAGGGTGTTATGTCCAGTAAGAAGGCCAGTAACGGCCCTGGATTGTGTCCTATTACAGGACAGTAATCGGGCCTTTGTAGCCGTTCTAAGGCCCGAAATAAATTTTCGAGCCTGTGTCTGAGTACTACAAGGACAGCGCCACATTGCTAAATGCCGGTTATTCACCCAGCGTTTAATCTTATTATTGATATTCTGCCTAGAGACCCTCACGGTCGGCTCAGGACTATTAATGTGCGCAAATAACACTGATTTACAAATAATGGAAGCTGAATTTAAGAAAACACTGGTTCAATTTTGAGGTGTATATTCCATTTTTACCAAATGTAGGACTTTGTATTTATACACAACTTTCGCTCTCTAAATATTTTATGAAAACAGTTATTTGCCTGTAATTCTTGGGTCACAAGAAACTTGTAACACACTAAGAAATACATTTTCCACTGTCCATATATTCTCACCGCTTCTTGGATAAGCCTTAAGTAGCATAATACTGGCTAATTTCTTTTGTACTTAAACAGTGGCGTACCGGGGATGGAGGTTCAACCCTCCCTCCCCCTCCCCCAAATTCCGAAGGTCCCCCCAAATCGTGCCAAACTCAACCCGATTGTGAAAACTGTTAATAATTGCTGAATTTAGGACGCCAACACCCCAAAATGTTCAGAAAAAAAAGGGAGTAAATTCTAAAACTACCTGGGTTCGCAATTGTTTTACATTAGTAATGACAAATAAATTGGTTGTCATCATAAATAGTCTTAAAGTACCAACAATTAAGAAAGTTGTACTATATGAAGTGAAATTTCTTGTACCAAATTACAGCTGCTTCCAGAACCCCTGACTAGGGGGCTACCGCCCTCAGATCCCCAATCTGTATGTCCTCTGTCCTGAACTGAATTTGTTGAACCTCCCCCCCCCCCCCGAAAAAAATCAAAAGGTCACCCACTTATCAAAAAAAAACTTCGTAAAGGTTTTTGGAAAGGGGGGGGTAAGGTTTCGCAT
>Ga0136643_10008014_pt1 | contig 15370 bp, 11 predicted proteins | sample TergutLab28metaG_FD_96883 | JGI IMG/M metagenome (GOLD analysis project Ga0136643, IMG submission 96883) | Labiotermes labralis P1 segment gut microbial communities from Petit-Saut dam, French Guiana - Lab288 P1 (version 3) (version 3) | ecosystem: Host-associated > Arthropoda: Insects >... | reverse complement strand
TCCCTGATGATGATCCATTGGGATCGAAACATGTAGGAGGTGATTATGACTTTTAATGTGTTTTAAAGTGTGATTTTACCAAGTGAAATACATTGTGTGCAACTAGTTGGTTTGCTATAATTTAAAAAATATGAGTTTTTAGTTTCATATAATATTTTCGATGTATCTGTCATTTTGGGGGAAAAAACGAAAAATTTCTTCCTCCTGCCCAAATTCGATCTCTGTACAGCCCAACCCGTAGCACAGAACGTGTACCGACTGATAAAAAAAAACATGTAAAGCAAATATTTAAAAATCTGCCCCCTACCTCACAGAGAGCAGGCCACGTTTGCGTGGCAAGGATCAGTCGGTATGAAGGAAGTAATCCGTTTCTACTTTGATGGTTGTAAGGAAGGGATGAGTATGTAGTGAACGATGCGCAGTTTTAATGTTAAAGCAGCGGTACATATGCTCTTTTAAGGTTTAATCTTAGTTGCACACTGCATTTGAACATGTTCTGAAACCCATTTTGCCATTCTTCTGCTTTTCATCCCCCACACCCACCAACCAGAACTGTACTTGCAAATAGCTTCAACTCTGACCACGTGCCCCACAGGGGTAACATTTGTGGGCCTATACGAGTGAACATTGTGGGTGCAATAAAAAACCATTCATCTGAAAACTGACAATGCCGTGTGTATTTGCCTGTGTCCCCCACTGGTGGGAAATATGTTGTGTCGTGGCAATTGAGTTGATATCGCCTGTCCATTTAGTTACACGTGCACAGAGAAATAACAGATAAACTCGATCAAAATACCGGCTAGTTAGCCCATTGTTTACTATACCTATAAACTTCTTTAAATATACAATAATATTCATTTTTCCCCACAATGTGCAATTAATTTCTTATTTATTTTTTTGAGCAGGCGGCCATTATTCCCTGAAATGACGTTAACTGTATTTTCATTCCAACGGAGAGCGGCCGTGTTTACTGTGAGGTACGGACCGCACGTTTGTGTGTTTTATGTTTATATGTCACATAAATTATTTTCAGACCTCACATCAGTCGCTTACGCAGCTAGGCTCTCATATACGAGGCCAGGATTCGATCCCTGATCAGTGTTTCTTTATCCGCCGTTGCCGGTGTCCAGGCCGTCTAAGGCGTGGGTCTGCGGCCGCTCGCTTGCTGGGATTGCGAGTTCGAATTCCGCCGGGGGTATGGACATCTGTCAGTTGTGAGTGTTGTGTGTTGTCAGGTAGAGGGTTTTTGCGTGGGGCTGATCTCACCTCCAGGGGAGTCCCACCGAGTGTGGTTTATCTAATGTGTGTAATCTCGAAACCCCCTCAGTGGAGACCACGACCCGGAACCTTGTCGAAGGGCCACAGGAAAAAATATTTTGTCTTCTCCTCTCACTATCATTCACCGATGCTCAGTACCAATTTTCATCTTAACACTATTCTTATCAGAAGGACGAACGGTCGTAGTCCGTCAGCTTTTATAAAGGATATCTTTTCAGTAATCGGCAAAACGTTTGCAGATAAACATTTTCCTTGTTCTCAGAATTTAGAAATTTGAACAGTGGGTGTATTTCTCCTTTCGTTTATTGCTTTGTCCTTGTTGCATATCCTAAACCTTAGTATACCGCAGAACTCCAAATGCAGAATAATTCAAGACATAATTTAACGTCATACTGCTTACCTACAGGTAAATTTACCAATACTCTTAGTACAGGCATCACTTATGTTTAGTATCCGTGAAGTTTCCGGGTTTAAATCTTATCCTGCCCACTATTTAAACTAAGGCTCTCCATTTTCTCCTCCAAGGTACCTGTATAATACCTAAACCACACACCACAACTACCTGATACTTTCTTTCAAGTTCACAACGTATTATTCCGTCCACCTTTATACAAGTACCTTAAGTTACTGGTAGCGTCCTTGCATGAAACATAACTGTTGTATATAAATATATTATTTACGTCAGTTACACTTTTCCTGTCGTAGACCTAATAGACAACACAGTCAGTGTTATGAAATTTATGACATCTGCTCTGTTATGAATTGTCCCAAAACGTCGGTAAGGAATTACGCACTGCTCGTTGCGTAATAACCCTGAAGAGTGAAATTCTCGTTCATTTTTCGGCGCAAGTTTGAAATTGCGCTTGTCAAATTTAGTCCGTAATCTTGCCAGGATTTTCGGCAGCCACTGATATTGAAGTAGGGCTGGGGAGCGTATTATTTAACGACGATACGCCAATTACTAAAATTATATGGCGTTGGTGGTAGACTAATTTGAGTACGGAACTTCGATGGAATGATGCTGACAAGGGAAAAACCGAAGTCCTAGGAGAAAACCCTATCCCAGTGCCACTTTGTCCACCACAAATATCAAATGGACTGACCTGGGATCGAAGGCAGGCCTCCACTGTGACAGGCAGGCGACTGATCACATGAGCCGTGGAGCAGTCGAAACGGTGAATGACTGATTAACAATCGCGTTAGGTAAAAGCTGAAACTTGAAGATTTAAACCATGCGTTCCTGCGAAAAATTGATGCATATCTCTGAATTACTTGGCGCGATATCCCAGAGGGAAATAATCTGCGAAGTCACTGCTGTGAGAACCTGAAATCTCACGATATGAATTTTACCTTTTAAGGCAATTCGCCCCCATAGTGTCTTTAAGTAACCCATGATATACAGGATGATCAAAAAGTCTCTGTGCACCTGACTTCCGTATTGTAATCATCAGGTGCACAGAGACTTTTTCATCGCCCTGTATAAGAAACTCAGTCAAAAACAACAAATATATTAAATCCAAATCAGCACATATTTAGTTCAAGTCAGCTATATATTTCGACCTATAAGTTCATCATCATGCTGGCACGCGATAGAGAAAATAAGTACACACTTTCATTTAGGGTCGAGATCTCAAGGCTTTACATAAATGTTTGTATAAAATATACACCTATCAAGTTAGATGGCTATAAGAACGGTCTGTAAAAGCTGCAATATGATGCAAATTTTTATATTTGTAAAAATATTTGGTAAAATATACAATAAAATTTATTTGGGTGTTAACTAACTCCATGAAGCAGAGTCCTTTTGAGAAGCTAATCGGTACTCAGCTACACAAGAATTTCATTACCGCATTCACAAATGCCCGACACATGTCCCTATCCTCAGCCAGATCGATCCAGTCCATGCTATTCCATCCAACTTCCTGAAGATCCAACTTAATATTATCCTCCCATCTATGCTCGAGTCTTCCCAGTGATCACCTTCTCTCAGGTTTCCCCACCAAAACCCTGTATACATCTCTATTCTCCCCCATACGTGCCACATTCCCCGCCCATCTCATTCTTCTCGATTTGATCATCCGAGTAATATTTGGTGAGAAGTGTAGATCATTAAGCTCCTCATTATATAGTTTTCTCCACTCCCCTGTTACCTCGTCCCTCTTAGACCCAAATATTCTCCTCAGCACCCTATTCTCAAACATTCGCTTCCTACGTTCCTCACTCAATGTGAGCGACCAAGTTTAACGCCCATACAAAACAACAAGCAAGATTATAGTTCTGTATATCTTAGTCTATATATTTTTGGATAGCAAACTGGAAAACAAAAGATTCTGCACCAAATGATAAAGGAGCATTCCCTGACTTCAATCTGCTCTTAATTTCTTCCTGAATAGAATTTTCATTCGTTATGGTTGTTCCCCAATATCTGAACTGTTCCATCCTTTCAAAGGAACTATTATCAGTCTTCATATTGTGACTTCGTCCTGCATTCTTATCCCGAGACATGACCATGTAATTAGTTTTATCAGAATTTACTTCTAGTCCAGTCTCCTTACTAACATCTGCCAAAGCGTCTGTTTTCCCTTAACATTATGTACACTGCACCCACTATATTAACACCATCAGCAAAAGCGAAAACCTGATGTGTACCACTTAAAGTCAAGCCTCCTTTGTTTACCTGCACCCTCCTAACGGCGTACTCTAAAGAAGTGCTTGGGTGTTAAAATATTTAAATTATAAAGAATCCATGTGTTTTCTAGAGGACAGCAATTACAGAATGTACTGGTTCTTGTTTTGGAAATTTCATTCTTTCAAATTGAAAGGTAATTGTGTCTTTTTTTAAATTTACAAATCCGTCAAAGTATTTTCATATTTTAACGTTTGTTAACGTTACGTTTAGAGAAGACAGTTTGGGTGACAAATTATAAAAACATTAGACTTGCTTGTGTTTGTAAATACTGCATACATTGCTGGTATCTGCACACTTCGTTTCCAAGACCGTTCAATATGGTATGTATATATTAATAATTGTCCAACGAGATGCAACATAAAGCAGTCTATTTATTATTCTGCAAGTTCACTCTACATGTTTCGGGTGTCAACCACACCCATCATCAGGAATACACAAAGCTGTCACTACAGCCTCCGGTACTGGTCAGTTACCTCCCTCCAACGTGGCTAGCTTGGCCACGTTGGAGGGAGGTAACTGACCGGTACGGGAGGCTGTAGTGACAGTTTTGTGTATTCCTGATGATGGGTGTGGTTGACACCCGAAACATGTAGAGTGAACTTGCAGAATAATAAATCGACTGCTTTATGTTGCATCTCGTTAGACAATTACTAGCGTAGATCAGCGATGCACGGAGCCATAAACATAAAATAACGTGTATATATTTTATACAACTATTTTATAAAGCCTTGAGATCTAAATCCTAAATACAACAGTATATTTATTTCCTTTATCGTATGCCTGCCATAAATGTTGAAACATGTACCTGACTTGAACTAAATATATGCTGATTTTAATTAAATATATTTGTTGTATTTTACTGAGTTTATTTTGTATGCCACATTATAAAAGTTACTGCTGTGTACTTGGAACGGCCAATATCACACCAATCTCTAATATGTAGCGGGTCATAGGGCCCCTTAATTCTGCACGACTTCCATCACATAGAAGCTTCCACTCGTACAAGCGATCAGTTCCACTAAATTAGTAGGCATAAACGGTAAATTTATTGATTAAAGTTCAATTCTTATTAATAAAATTTATGCATAATTTCTGCCCACTACAAACATAAATCCTGTCCGAAAAGACATTTATTGGCTGGTGTGTGTTTTCAGTCGAAGCGTAAAACATGCCTGTCACAGAAATTCAAATTTATCATCGTGTTTCAGGGGACGAATACGTCGCTCTCTGAAATACATTTATTCAGGCATTGGCAATAAAGACATGTATAATAGTTTCTATTTTACAGATTTTGGCACATGACAGTGGTGTTAAAAACTTAATATTCTTTTGAGTTTCTTTGTGCTGCTCATAGCTACGAACAAGGCAATTTAAGCGTTTGGCGTGAATAAATATAGGTCGTTATTTTGAACAGATCTGTTATATGTAAGTAGTGAGATAGTTAAAGGAGAGAACTTCAAAGAAGCAACGGTTATAAACAGATTGATTGTGATCACCATCTCGGAGACTTTAGTATTTATTCCACTGGAGAATTGTGTAAGATAAACAAACCGATTTTAAGTGATTCATGACCATACACTGATGATACCTTACGAGAAACAAAACCCATAAGTTCATATACTGACATGTAGATTTATTGTATTATAAACAGCGTTGCCTCCCAAATTTTTCGGCCAAATATTGTGGCCATCTTAAGGGAGAAGTTTTTTTGAGCAATATTTTACATAGAACTTCAAACAAATTTACAAATATAAAATATTGTTGTGTTTTTTAATATTTCATATTGTCACAAAAATTTTAAACCTGTTACCTAAAAGTTAACACTTTATATTTTTAAGCTGTTTTAACGTTGTACGTAATATTCTTTCAAAGAAAATTTCGCTGAAGATGGCAGCAATAGGTGGCCGAAACATGTAGCCAGGCTACGTTGATTGTAATATAAAAAATCTACGTACCAGTATTTGTACTTTTTGGTTATTTCTCATAAGAAATAATGCGATTTTTGTAAGACAGCTGCTATTTTTAATTCGTATGCGTGACACAGAAATGAAACAACATGGACACTGTGAAATTGCAAAAGATATATATTTTGTTTGTCACAAAAGTGAAATGAGTTGAAATTATATGTTACAAATATCTGTCTAATGTAGGGAACATAGCGAGTATAAAGTCTGTAAATGGTCATCACGAAAAGTAATGTACAATTAATATGAACTATTTAAGTCTAAACGTGTAGAGGAATATGAAGAATCAGGTGATGCAACATACATTTTTTTATCACAGAAGTTGAATGAAATATATTTAATAAATATACGAAATAACATCACGAAAATTTTATTTGTGCCCAGTCGTTGCACAAACATTTCAGTTCAGAATGCAGCAGGTTATCACGACACAGTGCACAAACTGGCACTGGGACAGGCTGTCCTCCCGGTATTTCTGTTTTCCTCTGGCAGTATCCTTCCACCCGTGCTGCTTACTCACTTTCATCTGGCATCGAGGTCATATAACCCTAGCAAGTGTAACGTCTTTAATTAAACACATTTCTCCCTCCGTCTCGTCATAGGTTTGTGTACAAGACAGCGATATGTCAACATTATGGCCTTTTATGCTGAAGAGGCTGTCAACTTCACATGTTCATTTCAGTAGTCGAAAGCCCACACAGAAGCTTTCGTGAAACGTTGTGAAAGGGCAGAAATTCGACAAAAGCATTTTGGTGAACCTGCTGACGTCCGAACGACAACCTCGTTCTGCCCATATTTTCCGTAGTATATCTCAGTCTACCTACATTAACCGTTCCATCATGCTGGGAAGTTAACCGTTATCACACTCTCCCGATCACATTTCTGGTGCCAAGGTGTTTCCACAAGATGGCGCAACGCCACTTTTTCATGCACAAGTTCGTGCCATCGGAGACGCAGTGCTTCGTGGTAAGTAGTAGGCACGTGCGGGACCTAAGGCATGGCCCCAAGCTTTCACCAGACCTTACGTGTTAAATTCATGAAGGATGTGTTGTACGTTTATCGGTGACCTACAGCAGAGGGTCATAGGACAGTGAACAGGGTGTCTTGAGAAGTTTCGTTTTTAATATGAGGAGAATTATACCGTCGTTTGGACACCTGCGAATTAATCAGTGATGCACGTATGGAACACATGTGGTTGAAATCTCTCTTCATACTGTGTAAGTGGTTTCACGTCATTAGAGACTTGCGTAGGTTTACGACCTCGGGAAAGAGACCCGGTGCCCATTGTACAGGAGTAGGGGTAAGACCCACGGACCAGTCTGGACGGGTGCGGAAAATCTCACAGAGCTTCCGAAAATCTCGCAGAACTTCGGAAAATACTGCAGAACTTAGGAAAATCTCGCAGAACTTCGGAAAATCCCGCAGAACTTCGGAAAATCCCGCGGAACTTCGTGCCTTCTTAACTTCTACATTTTTTCATGTTATTTTTTACCCGATCAGTACTACATTCAGCGTCGTAAAGCAGACAGTAAGTTTCGACCTGCGAGATTTCTTTCGTCTACCCACGAAGACACAGTCTAGCCACTACAACACAACAAAATTACCCTACATTCTTAATAGAGTACGTATTTCCGTGCCAGACACATCCAACCAAAATCTCCGTCCAATTACTATCTAATATTCTGTGAGACGTATCGATTAACTCTTGCATTTTGCTTCAAAATCAATTAACGGAATTTGAAAAAATTAAAATTTTCGGTTAGATTATTAAAATGAAAGCCTCGCGTATGTTTTATTGTGGCCACTTGTGTTTAGGATATACACATTGCGAAAGTTTCGCCCCCCAACCATCCAAACCCCCCACCCCCACCCCCACACACATTAAAGCATTCACTCCACAAACATGTGGAGACAGTCTGTTCCCAATAATTCTGTTTCTGTTGTGTATCGGCGCTTCTGTGGCAGTACCGCTTGAAAGGTTTAATCGCCTAGGTTTTGTCGGTTTATTCTCGTTTTTAGGCGCGTTTTCGAAACAAAAACCGGCTACTAGCTTCGTTATGTCCGTCCATCCTTCCGTCTGCATGTAACAACGCGGCTCCAATTAGAAGGATTTTCACGAAAATGCGTATTTAATGTTTTTATTAAATTTGTTGATACATTTCGATTTTGTTTATAATCGGAGAGAAATCGCGGGCACTTTTCAAGAAGGCTTGAATACGTTTATTCGATTGGTGCTTATAAGATTCTGTGTTACATGAGGTACAGATGGAAACTTAATGAAATGCAGAGTACCTCAGTATCTCGCGTTTTGCGAGACAAGTACGGATATGTCATATCATTGTGTTTATGGTAGAAATACAATATATAAAGCACAGCCAGAGAGAGGGCAGGAACAGCTGATGATCTAAGTATATTATATCATCTCACGGGAAAACATAAGGAAAGTAGTGATGGAGTTGAGAATACATCAAATGCATTTAGGAATACTTGGGACAGTAAATACAACAGGGCAAAAAACAGAGCGAAAAACAATCCTGCAAATATTTCCTAACTTGTTTGTCAGTTTAAATTTAGACGGACGCTGATATTAGTGGCTACATTCTAAAAGCGTATGTCTTTCACGGCTGCTCGAACTTGGAGGTGTTTCTTTCATATCCCACTTTTTAAGTTTCTCCTTCTTTAGGGGCGTTCGCAGAATTGCGATAAGCGACTGTTAGATTTGTCATGTCTGTCAGCCCTTCCATCCATTCACATGGAACAACTCGGATCCCACTTGACGAATTTGAGTATTTTTCGCAAATCTGTCTAGAAAATTCAAGTTTCATTAAAATTGGATCAGAGCAGCTGGTACTTTCAATGCAGCCCATATGTACATTTTTAATCATATTTCGCTCATTTCTTCTTAGAATGAGAAAAGTTTTAGACAATAATTGTAGAGGAAATCAAAACACACATTTTGTGTTGAATAACGTTTTTTCGAAAATCGTACCGTTTATGAAATAATGTGGAAAAAATATTGTGCAGCCGGGCACTCCACAGGTAACAGTATGGCGCATGCGCGTTGCATGTTGGTTACCTAAGGCTACAAATGCACACTCACAATATGTAATACTTACTGCTTTTCCACTGCAACAATGGTTGCACTAACGCGCCTTAATGTTACGTCTATGCTTACATTGGCTGTCGTGTTTATATTTTGTCTTTCTCCTGTGTGGACAAAGGTCGCATAAATGGCGGCCGATCCGCCGTCCTATCAAACATCTAAATATTCACGCTTTTAAAATTTTAGTTATGAAATTTGACCCACCACAGAGCGCAATCCGTGCAAATGTACAGTCGCGTCGACTGACACTGAGTCTCCAGCTCAGTCCTGTGTTTTGCAGTTCACCACGCCAAATAAGTCCTGCCGGCCATTATTGGAAAGCTACGATTTTCTGTTTTACGCCACCGTACAGTCTGGACCGCGTAATAGCCTGCTTGGCTTCATAGTATGAATCTCACAGCATGTATCTTCACTCTCACAAAAACCTAAAACTTCAACTGCACTATAAATTATACTTTCTGTAGATATTCTTCGCCGTCTTAATTACAAACAAGAATGGAATAATTTGAAGATAATTTAACTAGTTTTTGGCCACTAAACTAAAGGTTTTTATTCCCGTAAGTGAACTGAGGTCACTGAATGATTATGAATGATAAACTGGAAATTATATGGAAGAAATTGGTCTTGGCATAAATATGCCAAGATATATCAAAACTGATTTCTTCCGAAGTATATCTCATATCATGTCGCAAATGAGGAAAACCATGTAAAACTTAAGGGTGTTTGGTCTTCTGGTCAAGAACCTGAACTGAATATCCAAACAAGAAGCAGACATACCGACCTTTAGCTGCGAGTTACGAAATGAGAGAAACGAAGGTGTAATGCTTGGAAAGAAGAGAAATTAGATGACATTTGATTTCGTATTTAGAATTCGGGAGTTTGAAATAATTTTTGGAAAAACAGCAACGATGCGCATTAGTTAAAAAATACGGGAATTGTAGTAAATTATGGTGATTGAATTTGTGTAACTTCTATTTTGTCTGTTTGTATATTGGAACATTTTAAATTGCAGTTAGGATATCAGTTAGACTGATCAAGTTGCATGCGTTGAAAACAGGAAGGCTGTATCATGCAACATTCCTTTATTAACAACACATTCCTTTATGTCTTCATACACTGTTGCTAAACGAACCCAAAGCGCTGCGTTAAGGTTTTGCGACCGAGTGTACCGGTCTGCAGGACCGACACGCAGCGTCTTTGTGATACACCTTTAGACGAAACTAGACGCAAAATCCACAGTGTTCTGGTTGGAAGGCCTCAAAATGAACCTTTTGCCCAGATTTTCCTGTTCATACCAGATAAATGGTGTGTGGTACATCCACAAATCCAGATAACGGTGATATTATTTAGGAAGATTATTTTCTTCAGAATTTCGCTAGAGTGAGGTTAGTGGAATAACGAAGATAATCCAGCCTTGAAGTCCGTCCTGTAGTTGTAAACCTTAGTGACAATTTTGTAAAATTAACTTTTGTTGTATGTGTATGAAGTAGTGTAGTTGAGAATACGTAAGTATATTTTTAGTAAGAAGGATGTAATCAGTATCCTGTCTGTATTCCGCTGGGACGGAAGCCGTGGTGAAGATTTAGGTACAATTCCAATCCCAAGTACTTCCCTGAATGGGTTTTTTATTCGAAGAGTATTGGTAAATTTTGATCAGAACTTCGAAGTAGTAATGTTTAGGAAACTTTAACACTTAAGATTGTTTAACGCGTGTGAAATTGTGATAAAATTCAGAGTAGTTACTTTAAGTTAATTTTTTTAATATTATATTTGTGAGCTTAGTGCAGCTAGAGACAGGTGACTCTACTAACGATTTACATGGCAACGTCGAGGATGCGTCAGCCACTGCAGAATTGTCGACAACAGCGGGAATACCAAATCCCGCTAGCCACTACAGACTGATGGCATCAATGGGACCATTACCCCTATAACCACTACGAACTACCATAATTTTTTATGAAGCAGCTGCCAGTGATCTGCTTAGAAAATCCAAAACTGACTGGTCCAGCTCTATCCACATTGTTGAGGCTGAGACGACGGTAGCGCAAGTTTGCGAAATTACTTTAACAGTGGAGCCCCTTTGGGTAGGGACCAAGTTTTTACTCAAAAATCTCACGCCAGTAGGCACTAAAAAGAAGTCTGCATGCTTCGTCCTTTTGTTTGATTTCAATCTTTCGCCGTGTTCTGAATGTTGTATGCTTTCTTCTGAGTAATTCCCCGGCGTCTGAATTTTATATGCCGAAGTTTCCGAACACTCTGTTCCATCTTCATAGACGGATATCCGCCTATGAAGATGGAACAGACAGAGTGTTTCGAAACGTGGGCATATAAAATTCAGACGCAGGGGAATTACCCAGAAGAAAGCACAAAACATTCGTCTTTTCTGTCAGACTCCAAATTTCCGTGCTAATCGAAACACGTCACTCCAGCGACGTGACGTCGACAGCAGCGTGGGAAGTCACGGTTAATGCACCCGACACTGTCGCCATATTTTTGAAATGTGTCAGCATCCCTTTCGGTGCGTGATACGGGGAATTGGTTCTGAATAGCGTTCGAATCCAATGAAGCGGTCCCATCACATGAAATGTGGGTCGGTTGAGGTGTAATGAAGTGAAACTTGTTTGGCATTACAGCCAGGACGTTGAAACCAGACTTTGGGAACTAAAATATTGCTGCGGAAAGTATACAATGCACTGAGTGGGTGACAAGGGAGTGCCTGGATATGATCGCTACTGCGCAGGTGCAGCTCGTGGTGCTACAGGCCGTCTCGCATAAAGCGACACCGTGGTATAGCATCAAGCGGTGTATACGTGAAATTTATATTATGGATTACTGTTTTATTTTGCCATGCGCAGTTTTATAAACCAGCATTTCCTCACGAATTGCTTGCACTGACAGAAACAGCTTCTATGGAAGCGAAATTTATGATCCTTACCAAAAAAAATAGTTTCCATTAAAAAATGCATTCATTGAGGAAGGAGAGATGGACAGCAACTTCGAACCTTGTTTTCACGAGGAGAAACAAAAGGCTCTCAAAAACAAACGAAGCTTGACAATATAATTTGATGTCAAAATGTGATGCAAGTTTCGGCCTACGTGGCCGTCACAACGGAATGTTTGTGCAATAGTCCCCCCTCCCCCCCCCCCAAAACGTGCGTGGGTTCACAGCAAAGTTATTTTTAAACGTCCCTCCTGTGAAGGATCTAATACAGTTCTGGCCTCTTTTCCTTCAAAATTCTTACCAGTTCTTACACCGATGTTCTGAGACACTGACAGGGTTGTAAGGTAAAGCCGTTAATACGTGTTTAACAGTTAATGTGTCTTCCTCGGTATTATTTCCTCAGATGTCTTATTGAACGCAAACATACTGACAAAGGACAAAGATGTCTCGTGCTGTTTCTCCTTGGTTAATCTGCTTTTCAGAACGTCTCTTTGTAAGGGAATTTTCAGTATTTTTACAATCTTCTGCGCTCGTGTTACATGAACTGAACCTTTGTATAGAGTTTTATTGATTACTTCGACCTTTCAATTACAATATCTTAGGGGTGAGTGAATGTCTGTGGCAACACAAGTGCTGGCCCTCTGAGGGCCAGATTACAGCCACCCCGGTTTCTGAACATATACTTGCTCCTATTTTATATTCCTTTGCTCATGGTCTCCAGTTATGTTAAATTGCTCTGTGTCGTGTTGTAGTATTTTGTTATGTTATATTATGTTGTGTTATTAAGAAGAATGTAAATACTGTCAAAAGCAACTAACGTATATTATATACTTCACTGTAACGACGTGTTTAGACAAAGGTAATTTGTTCATCTTCAGGCCATTAATATAAAATTCATAAAAGTATTTTATGCAATTGTGTTTGATGCTATTACCATCTAACACAGTAGTTTTATTAGTTTTATGTTACTTACCTGAAAATGACGGAAGTATGTCGAAAGGTGTAGCCACAATAAAGTATGTAATGTACATTAGTCTTTTTGACGATTTTGAATCCTTCTTAGTTGCGAATTTACACAACGGAATTTTACATACAAAATCTAAACCATGTTGTGTTACGTTAAGCTGTGGTTTTTTATGTTTTCGTATTGTGTTTGATTATGTTTGATGTATGCTGTTACATTGTGTTGTGTTGTCTTGTGTTACGTTGTTTTGTTTGGTTTATGTTATGTTAACGTTAAAACATGTGATGTTACTGTGTTATTATGCGGCATAGCTCAGTCACTACAGTTACTACGCAGTGAGGCGAATGACAGAGGTTTCGGGGTTTCTATGTTTGACGCACGCGTATAAGCCAGTATATGTCAATACATGTCAGCATGTATTATTATATGTCATTATATACTAGTATATATCATTATAAGTCAGTACATTTAGCGTATATTATTATATGCCATTATATACAAGTATATATCATTTTAAGTCACTACATCCCATTCTATACCAGTATATACTATTAAAAGTCAGAACATGTCAGCATATATAATTATATGCTATTATATACCAGAATATATGTCGTCATATATCATTATGTGCCATTATATACCAGTATATGCCAGTTTACGTCAGTAAAAGACAGTACATACTCGTAACGTGAAACTGGAAGGAACATCGACTGCAGTGTGGCTTCAGGCGTCGGTTAGCATCTCGTATCTTGCTGTGCATTGCTGTGGTTACCCCAGTCCATGCTGAATCATATTCGATAAAGGATTTTTCAACCCGAAACGTCTGCATGACTGAACGCGGCCGTTTATTGGATTCCTGTCGCACCTGCGGTCCAACATAAATCTTCACATTTGTGTTGGCTTCAATGGCAAAGTTTTGGGTGCTCGCAGTTAAATATATTGCCATAATTGTTCTCTTGAATTACAGGCGCAACGCGCCCTGTGTTCCATGGAACGACAAGTTTCTTTGCTGACTGTACAACAGGCAGGTTATCAACATCAGCGGAAACTGAAAGGCAGTGTGTGACTATAAAGCTTTTGTGAGTTTAGTGAGAATCGGGACGAAGAAGGCTGTAGGGTTCGTGTCTCGTATAAAATTCCTTTACATATGCACCATGACACGCTTGACCCTTTGAAAGCAAAGAGCACATTCGTAAATTCTGTGTACCGCGTCGCGTAATGCGCCGTTTGCAGTCTTTTCCCATAAAACTTTTTTAAATCCATTTTCGGATCGGACAAAACTTTAGTGATTTATAACTGAAAAGCATTCAGAAATGCGAAATATTTAGATAATGTGTGTAGATTAAATTCCATCCTTTTTTCCTTAGGAAAACTTTCCTATTAACCCTTTGTTCTTAGGACTGTATCCCCCTCTCCATAAAACACACATATTATTTACAATTCTTTCACCTCATTAAACCGTTTATATTTAAATCTGTCTAAATATCAACGCAGATCTATTATCAAAACTTAATTATCACCTCTTAATATTTTCATATAAGCTAACTCCTTGTTCACATGCACCTCCCTTTTTACCTAAAAATTCCTTTCTCTTTTTCCTATTTCCTCAACAGCCGAGCAGTATATATGTTTCATGCTCTCTTTACACAAACACAACAGCATGTCCCATTATGTACAATTTCCCTTACATTGTTTGAGTCATTGACACTTGTAGTAATGTGTCAATAAATTTTAATGAAACCTCTCAACAGATTTCATTAAATTTGGTTTTCGTGTAGTGTCATGCCGACTGGAAGGCAGATTGACACATGACAGCTGTAATAAAAGCATTTTTTTGAAAGAAGACATCACGAAGTATTGTAATACTAATTTGTACGTCAGCACAACTGTTTTTATTACACAAGGTAATATGTAGGCCAGTTGTGCTGACGTACAAATTAGTATTACGAAAGCATTTTTGCTGATTTCTTCGAAAGAGCTAAAAGGAAATAAATGTCTTATAGGACGGGACATACAGCGTGTAATGTCCCGCCTGTGAAGGTAGGCAGCGCTGCTATCCACATAGACATGCACGGACATAAAACAGGTGTCCATAATCACAAATTCCGGTACACAGACTTCCCTTAAGTTGTGACATTGCTTCTGTTTTGTGGACAGCTGCAGGGAACTACGTAAAAACGCTGCGAAAATTCCCGGACTTAACATTCCTCAGTGCTGCTACCACCCCCTTCCCCGCATATACGGGAATTGTACAAGGGCTGTCCGGAAAGTATCCAGCCATTTTGAATATCTCGAGAACCGGTCGCGTGGCCCTGATGTAACTTGGCAGCCAGTCAGAGGAGACTTTACTGTTCATCCATGAACACAGTCACTCTCCCGTGGGGCTAGTCAGTCGGCAGTGAGACGTCGTTGACTGAGCTTGTGTACTGTG
>Ga0136643_10008012_pt1 | contig 15372 bp, 8 predicted proteins | sample TergutLab28metaG_FD_96883 | JGI IMG/M metagenome (GOLD analysis project Ga0136643, IMG submission 96883) | Labiotermes labralis P1 segment gut microbial communities from Petit-Saut dam, French Guiana - Lab288 P1 (version 3) (version 3) | ecosystem: Host-associated > Arthropoda: Insects >... | reverse complement strand
GGATCGATCTCCAGGAGGTGTCATGTCGGTATGTGGACCGGATTGGGCGCGCCCAGGATAGGGACAGGTGGCGGACGCTTGTGAGTGCGATAATGAACCTTCGGGTTCCGTGAAATGCGGGGAATTTCTTGACTAGCTGCAAACCAGTTAGCTTTTCAAGAAGGACTCTGCACCATGGAGTAAGTAAGTAGAGGGATCTCAGGCTTGGGGCACCGGATCCCCCCCCTCTCCTCTTCTCCCGAGCTCATTACTCACGCCCCTGGCTACACGCGAGTTCTCCCGGAGGTTAACACACAAAGTGCTAGCAGCCAGTATAAAGGAGACACTCTCGCGTATTCCAGACTGCTCGGCTTGATGGCGCGCATGTTACAGACGTGACCTACGAGAAAGCCGTTATCTCTATCTCTGAAGTGACATTCGACCGGGACTCTGTTTTGTCAGAGTTTAGTACGACATTAATGTCGGCCACTTCTTTGTTTAAATTTGTAAATAATTTAAGAGACAGTAGACTAAGAAGGCAATAAAGTTGACCATGGCTGAAGAGGACTATAACGAATGATTGAAATATGTTCTCGACTGACGTAATTTATGACGGGCTCTGTTAGTTGGTATTGGACGCTCAACGACGGCTTACCTCCAAAACATTTTCAAGGTCGCTATTTCATGTATCTGTCTTTCAAATGAACAGGAACTCTGTCTTTGAATCTTCTGGTATGTCACGCCGTGCAGACTGGTAAACATTTACGGACGTTTCGAAGGATGGTAGTGGGGTCATCTTCACGGTCAAGCAATCCAAAGAGTGTTGCGCCGACCTCGAAAATAAGGACACTAGGATCCTTCGAAAAGTTGACACCCTTTCACCACCAGTCTTTACAGTGTCAAGAAGAACATGTAGACTATCAGTGAACTTTAGAGGACGTCTGCACCATAACTAGAAATATTTATGTATACGCCTACGTATATATAAGTGTGTGTGTATGAGCATACGTGCATGGATAAATGTGTAACTATTTTGGTCGTGGTGTTCTGGGTTATAACGCCGTCCGTTCTGAGAGGCGGTAGAACCCTGATATAAAAGGAATGCCGGCCGAAGCCTCAGTTTGTTGCATGATCTTAAGAGGGTACACAGCGCATCTGAACTCTAGATTAGAGCATCCAAGATGCCTAACAAATATTACATATCTGAGCTGTAGGATCTTTTGACGATTAAATATAGTCCCTCATTAGTGGAATTTTGACATCCCACCCTTACGTTTGTAGGAATGTTGGTCATTGTGTTTGTTTAACGATGCGTGTCATAAAATAATATGTACTTAACATACTACGTAGCTGAACTTTAACGAGAGATTAATACTCTCCTTAACAGTGTCAATAAAATGCTTGTTTCATCGCTTCGAATTGTATAATTAATTCTGGACCGCTCACGCAGCATGAAAGTTTTTCGTTAACGGTAAGATAATGCTAATGTATTCGTTATTAGGCAGAAAGAAGAATTTCTCGTTGGGAGGTGATTGTGATAAGCATTAAGTTTTGCTGTACATAGGCTTCCTTCCGTCTGAAAAGAGATAGCGTCTATAAACCACTGCATAAGGCCAGCTGAAATCGAAAGAGGAACTCTTCCTTTTGAATCTTTATCTTGCCCGTCATTACTTCTTCCTTTCCATCCGTTTCGTATCTCTCCCCATTTCTTCCTAACTCAGATCTGTTTTACGTTAAAACAGCGATTGTAACTGATATTGCTACACTTCAGGTGGCACCGTTCCGAATATAGAGCGCCTGTTTGTGTCATTAGGGGCCACGATAGCTTCGTTAGTATAGTGACTAGGCTAAAGGTTAAAGGTGGCAGAGTTCTGAATATAGATCTCCAATTTGTGTCATTATGGGCAGGGATAGCTCAGGTGGTATAGTGACTAGGCTACAGGTGGCACAGTTCCGAATGTAGAGATCCCATTTGTGTCATTAGGGGCCACTATAGCTCAGTTCGTACAGTGACTAGGCTAAAGGTGGCACAGTTCTGAATATACATCTCCCATTTGTGTCATTATGGGCCGGAATAGCTCAGGTGGTATAGTGACGAAGTTACAGGTGACACAGTTCCGAATATAGAGCTCCCATTAGGGGCAACGATAGCTCAGTTGGTATAGTGACTAGGCTACGGGCTCGACGATCGAGGCAACGTGTTTTAATTCCCAGCTGAACTAAGAGATTTTTGTCTTCTTGAAAGCTTCCAGACTGCCACTCAATTGTTACCTGTAGCTCTTTCCCCGGGGCTAGAAAGCCCAGGGCGTGAAGCTACGAGGGGGTGCTGATAAGTCCTTAGCCCGACCTACTTCCCGATGTCGTAGGACGGAATCGATAGTGTCGTTGGAAAAAGGAGTCTGTTCATGTGCCGAATTGCAAGTCTTTTCTTGTTACATAGGCTGAAAGGAAGCATGTCAAGCGACGCGCGCGATTTCAAAAATATGGAGACGCGAGCTGTCACCAAGGTTTTTTCCTGTAAGACAAGGCGCCGAAGAAAATTCACGCCATTCTAACAGAAACATTAGGAGAAAATGCACCATCGTATGCCACCGTCAAAAACTGGGTGGCCCAGTTTAAACGTAGTGATTTTTCCACCTGTGATGCGCCTCGTCCTGGACGACCCAAAACAGTGACAACCCCGGAGTTTACGGATCAAATTCTCGAGCTAATCTTGGAAGACTGCCGGATTTCAGCTAAATAAATAGCTTAGCAACTGGACATCTCACGTGAGCGGGCTGGGTCCATCATTTATAAAATTTGGACATGCGGAAGCTCTCCGCGAAATGGGTCCCGAAATGTCTGAACGCGGATTAAAATCGTCAACGGTGCCATTCGTCTGAGCAACTTTTGGAATTTTTTATTTGCGATCCAAATGATTTCCTGTCGCGATTGGTGACCATGGACGAAACCTGGTTATATCACTATGACCCGGAGACAAAGCAACAATCAATGGAGTGGCGGCATGGTGGCTTACCCCGCCCCAAAAAATCTCGAGTGCAAAAATCCGGTGGAAAACTTCTCGCCTCTATTTTTTGGGATCAAGACGACATCCTCTTCATTGATTATCTTCCAAAGGGCCAAACTATCAACGCGGAGAAATACTGATCTCGGTTGGTGCAATTGAAGGACATTTTGAAGGTAAAACTTTGCGTAAAATTCACCAAGGGGGTCTTGTTCTTGCACAACAATGCCCCGGCTCACTGGGCACTTGGAACCCAGAAGAAACTGGCCTACCTGGACTTCCAATATCTTGATCACCCGCCCTATTCTCCGGATCTGGCCCCGTCGGACTACCATCTGTTCCCTGGACTGAAAAAACAATTGAAAGGTCGCCATTTTTCGTCCGACGCCGAGGTCATTACTGCCGCGGAGACTTGATTGGACGGACAACCTTCTGAATTTTTTTTGAGTGGCTTGCAAAAGTTAGAGCAGCGGTCTAAGCAGTGTATTGGTCTCAGTATGATTTTCTTTTTCTGGTCGGGCTAAGGACTTATCAGCACCCCCTCGTAAAAGGTCACTTACATTTAATGCATTAGTTAAGAATGAGCAGACCTATATTCCAAGTCCTACTTACACCTTCATGGCGTGCTAAAGGACGAATTGCTTCCCTTTATTTTAGACATATATTTTAGGAACAGATAGTAAAATATTAACCTTTGCCTGCTTTATAAACTGTCCGAAACTCTCATCTACTTCAGAACGCTAGTGTACGAAATATTTCCATGAAATATTTCTTACGACCTGAAAAAAATGTTCATATCCATGATTTATATAATTACCGGCAGTGGAGAAGAACCCTGATGTACCTACAGCCATTCTCTTGGTTAACAAATCTCAGACGATACAATTAAGACAGGTTTAGAGTTATTACACTAATGAGGCAGAGGGAATATAACCAATTAATAATATCAGGGCACTGTAAGTGACCACGGCTAGCAGAGGACTAATGACTGGATCTCTGATTTACTCATAGTAATAAATCGAAAGAAAAATCCGCTAGACTAAAACAGCAAATTACTGAGACACAGTTTATTGTATTCCTTTTACCCTTCAAGGCGAAAAACGAACCTAAATAATATTTGAACTTTGTTTCACTCCTCGTACAGAGCACGCCAATTCTGTAACAAATACCAGTAGACACAAGCCTCTAAACATCCAGTACATCCCCATTCTCATCCGCCGCCTTACTGAAAAATTTTTCGCTCATTGCTCCTTACACCCCAAACCTCCAGTGCAACATATAGGAAATTATACTTTAGCCGACCTGACTAACTTGTACAAACAATATAAACGTAAACTACGGAGCAAATACTACTTTAATTAGTTTCATGTATTTACCGTGCAATAATTGAATTTTATTAAAATATAAGCAACTAATTGCACCAATATGTGATACTAAAATCTTATTTACACATTAAAACACGTCACTTGGTTAAAATAATTCCTACAACTCCTACATGTTTCAGTCTGTCAAGACCATCTTCAGGGAAAACAAAACAAAACAAAACTTTTTAAATCTTTCACTGCCGCTATTTGCGCCTATATTTATATACATACTATTCAGTTCCACTTGTACCGTAGTGTAAATATTTATTAAGATTGGTTACAGGAACATTTTGTAATTTATCCTTGTACACGCTGTATGTACTGTCTGTGCAATAAATCTCTTTAAAAACAGTGGGATAATTATGGCTAAAAATAAAAACTGGCCAAGCGCTCATTTGACTGAAATCTGTAAACACATTCAGTGGCAAGAAGGTGAAGTCTCTGAGCCTTAAATGTTGGTGGAGCTCATCCTCCACACTTCTTTAATGTATTCAGTTTTAACTTAATAATGTTTGCTGGACCGTTTGCTCAAAGACGTTTAGATGGCAGTTGTCTTGTTTGAGATAATAAGGAATTAATTTTCATCCATCGGTAAGTATATCTACTGATCTTTATCGTGTCAGCGATTTACTGATATATGAGAATTAGACAAGTCGGAGTAGGAATTATCCCAGATATTTATGGCATTCCAGTCGATAATAATGTATAAAAAGGAAGTTACAAGTACAATTCACAAAGCTCCTTTTCCTGTTGCATACATTTCTACTTTCACACATCTGTTACTGCCTGTACTGAACTTTTATTTTATCTTATATTCGTGGAAACTTATAATTGAGAAGCATATTCCAGATTTGCTAAATTTAATGTAACCACAAAAATTCGCTGGGGAAATTTTGTAATGTTTTACTTAAAAACAATATTTGTATACAACGGTAAGTACGTGTGGAATACATTTCTGAGTCCGAGTTATGCTATAATATATATTTACTGCAGCTGTTTGTCCACCCGGCGGCAGTGGTCGGTCGGTCGGTCGACGTGTGTCTCGCTTTGTTGCTGCAGCATTTGTTTAGATTAGGCCCTCGCGTTTTTATTTTGTGCTTCAAAAATTGTCAGCAGGAGTTACAATTTTTTCAAAGATCTAATAACTTGCGTTATTTCAGGGACATAGATTCACAAAAGCTATATTCGCTACCACCTCACATGTTCGCGCGTCTGTCATTTTAATATTACTTATTATAAATTTAAAAAAAATACGGTATTGGAATGGAGATCAGTGTCATGGCGATCATAACAGGCTTCGTCAAAATGTGTCCCCTGGTTCAACCTTTGAAAATGGGGAAACAGAGAAGGGCGCCCTCTCTCAAGTCTATTTTCTGTGCAGAAGAAATTAAAATAAGATGCGAAGTGTTAAGTACGACATATAGACAAATGAGCCATCACTGTTGATGGCTCTCTGAGATGGCGTGTGTGAGTTCTTTTCTCTTATGACTTGTGATTTTGGGGTCTTTTGATAGGCCGATGTTGCCTCCATGGAGTGTCCAGAGTTTCAGTCATAGGTTGATGTGTTGGGAGGATAAGGAGCAAACCGGGAGAAAGTTGTTGTTGTTGTTGTTGTCGTCGTCGTCGTCGTCGATGAAGATGATGATGTTGATGATGATGACGATGATGATAGTGGTTTTGGTAGTGATGGTGGTTGCGACTGAATCACCGAACGCTTTGCAGAACGCAACTTTCAGAACATGTTTTTCTCATGTTTGTGTAATTAACAGTTTTCCCGCAGACTGGACACTCCTTTCGGCAATAAGATCGTTACGTATTTGTATGAGGCACAAGCCAGAAGGTCGCGGGTTCAATCCTCATGGTTTAATTGGAAGTCTTTATTGATATGATCCTTTCGACCTTGGGTTCGACTCAGCCTCTTAGAGAAATAAGTACCAGAAATATTTCTTGCGGGTTAAAGGAGGCCGGTGTGTAGGGCTGGCAACCTTGCCACCTTTAAGTGTCGATTGTCTTGAAATCTCAGAGCCTCAACCTCATGGAATCATTACGTCTTGTGAAAACATGTACATGGACCGCTTTGCTTTTACCTTTATATATTTGTACGGCTACCTTACAAATCTGTCTCTATCAGGACACCGCCTACCTAGGCCCAGGACTGCCATACTGTATATCCTCCCCTGGAGACACCAGGAGAGGACCTACAGGCGGCTGCTTTCTATTTTCTATAGAATTTATTATTTAATGTCGTCCTACACTTCGAACTTACAGGCCTGTAAGTATGAGTTATTATCACGTTAAATAAATAACAAATAAACATATAATTTATAAACAAGTTGCTGTCTTTCCGTATGTACCACTTATTTTTCCTCCTTGGTTCACCTCCATATGCAATCGTACTTTACGAGTGTCTGGCAGTATTTCTACAAAGGCGCTGTTAGTATACAAAAGACGGTATGGTGCCCAGCAGAGGTACAAGAAGACGGTTTGGATAATCGATAGCTCTGTTGGCACGGAATGCTGTATGTTTAATTTTACTTGTAGTTATTGTTCAGACGATAGTCCTATGGACTCGTGAACGTTCGTATAAACCATGTTGCGTCATGACGTTTCTAAAAGCTGCATATTTCTTGGATAGGATTTTATCAAAAGATGATCGGGAATTTATCGTGGCATGCCGTACCGCCGGACGACAGGACCTCCCACCAAGTGTGGATGGGTTCAGCGTTCCCTCCATTTCGAGTTTTGCGATGACGAATTTGCATTGGCGGCTGCTTGTTACCTCCAAAATTCCGGCTTCTGTCATTTTAATTTTCGTCTGCACAACATAAATTAGGTTGTATTCTTGTTTTCTTATTCCGTCATGTAAGTCGGGAGACCATTTCTTGTTAGGTAAGTTTGACGTTTATTTTCTTATATATTTTGGTTTGTACTAGGGGCAGTAAAAAATTAATGTGCAACACCCGTACATATAATTTTGGTTCTTGATTTTTCACTAATACCGAGGACATTTTGTTTTGTATTGTGCTATCATCACTCTGCTCTACCTCAAATTACCTTCTCCAAATCCACACCTCTTCCGTAAGTATTACGGCTCCCGAAATAAATAATAAAGAGGAGAGAGGCGATAGCTCAGTCAGTACTGTGGTTAGGCTATGGGCTAAAACACCATGGTTTCGTGGATTGATGCCCGGCAAGGGCAGGATTTTTTTGTTCTTCAAAGTGTCTAAACTCCTATTAAATTGAGTATTGTGGGGTCTTTCTCTGGCAGTAGAGCGGCTGGGGCGTGAAGCTGACCGGTTACCTCCACCTAGTTTCGAGGTTAAGAATGCATGGAAGCGTACCTCCAGTTTCCACGTGACATCATAGCGTGCGCAGGTACAACTATACCATAAGAGGTAAACACTATGTACAATTGCACAGTGAGGAGCTTCTTATCTATACGAGTACTGTACACCGAATATTGTTCGAGTGACAAAATCAAGAAAAATGAGGTGGGCAGGGCATGTAGCGCTGGATGTGGGAAGGAGAGGTGCATTCAATGTTTTGGTAGGTAAAGACGTGAGAAAGAGGCCAACTGGAAGGTCGAAGCTTAGATGGGAGGGTAGGTCTAATATTAAAGTGTCTGTTCAAGAATGGTGGGGGCGGACAAACACGGGGTTGATCTGGCTCAGGATTGGTACAAGTGGCGGGCTGTTGTAAACGCGGTAATAACATTCGCATTCCATGAAATGAGGAGAATTTTTGACTAACCGAGGAACTAATAGCTTTCCAACAAGGACTCTGCTCTACGGAGTGAGTTAGTTTAATTACCTGAATTTTTGTATTTTGCATTCAGCAGTAGCGTCCCAAATGTACAGAAGGATGTCGCTGGATAATAGTTGTTAAACGAAGTTTCTTTCCTCATGAATCTATCAATTTAAAGAAAAGTGTATAGTCTAATGTACGGCTCTGCTGCAACCATTACTTTAATATGAAGCTTTCCATACGCTGCATCCTTGCAGTCAATCACTTCTCTTTGCTCCAACTAAACTCGCGCAACATATTACGGTCATATATTCATCACCAATTACTTCCTACATATTTCGGTGTTTGTTACACCATCTTCAGGGAGACCATTTTGTTACTTAATAAAAAACTATATGCTTTTGTGATGTTGCTATAAAACTATAAATGTACAATGCTGTTAAAATGTTTAAAACCATATGTACTTGGTCAACCTGTATTAATTAATTAATATTATTCTCCATTGCTTTATAAATATTATTCTGTTTTACTTTATTAAAATTCAAATTTGTTCCAGACACTTCAAGAAGGAGATCGATCAGCGTGCTTTTCGACGTGCTACGTGCTACGTGACAGTTGTGAGAGAAACAGACGTGTTTGCGGTCAATTTATTGCTGTGAAAACAAACTGATGTTAAAGTAATTGCCTAGTCCGCAGTCGTCCTTTGATATTATTTTGCGAACCATTACTAGAAATGATTCTTGTTAGTGCCTGTAGGACTGGCTGCCACTAATTAGCCGTCAGTTCACTACAGTTAATACAGGTCGGTATCTTTTGAGCGAAGACACACGCATGCTGAAGCCTGTAACAGATGGAGAGCTACTTAGCGCTTGGTATTTTATCCATAGTTCCGTACAAAGAAATACGAACAAGCAAATCGTTCGAAAACGGTATTTATTTCCATCGTCAGGTATAAAAGGCTGGAAGGCACTCGGTTGTGACCGTCAGCTTGAGCTAAGCTAAGTCTGTGATTGCAAATACATTAAAAGTTTGCGGGCAGAGTAACAAATAAACGAAGTCTTTATGAGACTGCAAAGAGAATGAATCCGTGCATCGCTGCCTGCCCTTTCGGACACACCCCAAAGTCTTGGAGATTGGTTATATTTCGATTCTCATATTATAGTTTTGGAAGGCTTCAATGGGGCTGGAGTTGACGGAGTACCGCCCAAAAACTTGCATGAAGGTGGAAAGAGGTCCATTCTTTTAAACTGTGTTCTTTTCAGGATACTAAACTAAGTAATCCTGAGAGTATCGTGCCGTTATTAGAGAGGTTTGAAACTTAGTTGTCAAACTGAAGTCTAGACATAACAATCGGTGTGCGTATAGGAGGCGGACAGATATCTGATGAATTAATAGACAAGGACAATTGTTTGCCTGAATTGAATTAAGAATCATGCTTTTAAGAATCATGCTTTTAAGGCGTATGACAAGTAAAAACACGACCCCACGCACTCTTACGGTTTGTTTTATGCCCCGGCCACTTTACTTCTACGGTAAAATAACTGTCCGTTCGATATGAGACTTGGAGAGTCTCATTTTCGGTTTGGAGGCTGTGTAAAAACGGAAACCCTCTTGTTCCTACCTCGAACCCATCCGTTAATTTCACTGCTGTTTCAGGGTTCTAATTCCGGCAAGGGTAAGACTTTTTTTTTCCCCCCCAAAAGTCCAGTCTGTGGGGCCCAACCACTCTCCTGTTCGATGGCTACCGGCATTCGGCAGCCGAGAGGTATGTAGTTGTTCACTTACCTCCGTCTAGTACCGAAGTTACGAGAGATGAACTATACTTCTACTGCCCCTGTGTGTCCTCATGACTTGGGCAGGGACAAATTTTTTACTTTCTACTGAGGATAAAGAGCCCCATGTCCTGTGCTTTTACTGTTGTTACAGTGCCGCTACACTTATTGTATTGCCTAGCCATGCCATAAAAAAACATATTTCACGAGATCTAAAAAAAAAAATGGGGATTCATTCCTTCTGGAGAGGTGATATCGTGTTGTTGGGTAGGTGGTGCCCGACGTTTCACAAGAACATACTTCAAGTGTCTAGAGGTCCATGGAGAACCGTATGATCATTAATAATGTAGTTTACAGACTGGGCGACACGGAGTTCGAATTCCGGCAGGGGCAAAAGTTTTTATGTTCTCCAAAATATGCAGACCGGCTGTGGAGCCCAGACAGCCTCCTATTCAGTGAGTACTTTCACGGGAGTAAAGCCGCGAAGGTGTGAAAATGACCTCCCATCTCTATCTAGTGCAGAGGTTAAGAAAGAGTTGAGCTGAACCTCTAATCCCACTATAAGCCCATATGGCGTGGGCAGGGAAAATTTTACCTATTTTAAGATGTGAATTAAAACATGTTAATCGCATTTTAGGCTCGTGCGCAAAATTGCGGAAGGCGTCTATTGGCTTCGTCATGTCTGTCTGTCCGTCCGCATGAAAAAAACTTGGCTCCCACAGGACGGATTTTCACGAAATTTGATACTTTAGCGTTTTTCTAAAATATGTCGAGAAAATTCAAGTTCTATTAAAATCTGGAAAATATAACTAGTACTTTACATGGTGACCTATGTACCTTTATGATTGTATCTCGCTGAATTCTTCTTAGAATGAAAATTTTTTTCAGGCGAACTCTGTAGATAAAAACAAAACACACATTTTATGTTCAATAATATTTTTTTTTAGAAAATCGTGCCTTTTATGAGATAATGTAAAAAAAAATTACGTTAGAGCCGGGCAGGCCACAGATGAGAATATAATAAGGCGCGTGCGCTTTACATGCTGGATATGTAAGGCTAGAGACACACACTCAGAATATAGAACGCTTATTGCTTTTTCACGTCAGCAATGGTTAAGCTTATGCGCCTCAGTGTTACGTACTTTATAGGTACATTGCCTCTTGTTTAAATTTGTAGTAAAAGAAGATTTTCCGCGTATAATTGTTGTAATTAGGGCGTATGAATTTAATGACTATTGTAATGCATATGAAATTTGTATTAGGTAGAAAATTAGAAAGTTTATTACTTTTAAATCCAGGAATGGATCACTCAGTCACAGCCGCAAAAGTCAGCAGTGCCTACTAATTTATTACTCTTTACTATGCTTGAACCCGGCAGTGACCTGATCAGATCGTTATACTTTCAAGAATGCATGACTTGTCACCTCTACTGTATAAAGTTTAGCGCGATACCCGGTGAACGCCCTCGCCCTTTAACAAATTGTTCATCGGCTGTCACGTATCTACGAACGAAGAATTATTGTGTTTTAATATAGTTATTACAAAGATTGTTGTAACGATTCTACGATGCTCTATCGTCTGCTGTTCATGCAAGGTAATGCATATTGCCTCTATTCAAAATTTTCTTTACTTCGAGTTGAGCAGTTTGGCAATTATAATTAGATTTTATTCCAAATTTACACCTTTCGATTTATAGAGAGAGAAATGTAAGTTAATTATTTAAATAAATTATATCACATTTGACAGAGTTTGATTGATTAAGTTTATAAATATTGATCTGTCAGTTATTGTAATATAATATTTGGTCTAATATACTTTTTACTTTTTATTTAAATTGGGAATGAATCAAACGACCGTTCTGCAAATCCTTGAGTCTTTAGTATAATTAGACTTGCCAGATTTGTTTGGTTGGTGGCGGCGAAATTATTGCCATAAGTTTTATTGTCTTTCCCGGGAAAACTTGATGGAAGTCAAGCCGTCATTTGAGTGGGAAAACACTACACTATTAATCTGATGAATGGTTGGTTCAGCAGGGGAGAAGGCTAATTTGTCGACTGTGTTGATGATCTGAAATACGTGTGGTGATTGAAATGCAGTCGTTCAACAGCTCGTGTTTGCTTTCGTTATGGCCGTTATATTCCTTGTCCCTACACAATTACACGAGTATAAGTCCTTATTTTGTCGTCGCATTGCTTGTTACATTTCTTCAATATGCTATAAGACAAATATTAATAAGACAGTAGCTGAGCCGGAAGGTTACCTGATCGGACATAAGGATGGGCAGATTGGCAACAGGAACGACAGGTAAATACGGTGTCAAATTTTTATGTATGGACTATCACAATAACCGGCCTGATTAATATCCTAATTATTATAAAGTCGAATGAATCCGTAAAGTTGTAAAATTTAATGACATTCGAAGACTACTCTCTTCTTAGGCATGACGCCGTGTAGTTTGACAAACAGATACCGATGTGTCGGAAGAACATGTTTTCTTAATATCAGGGTACTCTCGACCATGGCGATGCTCGACAATGCGCGGTTTCGGCACTTACTTACTCCATGGAACAGGGTCCTTCTTTAGAATCTGACCTGTTTTCAGCTATTCAAGGTATTCCTCGCGTTCTATGGAACCAGAAATTTCATTGCCGCATTCACAAGTGCCCGCCACCTGTCCCTATCCTGAGCCAGTTCGACCCAGTCCATACGCCCACATACCAGTTCCTGAGGATCCAACTTAACATTATCCTCCCATCTACGTCTGGGTCTCCCAAATGGTCTATTTCCTTCAGGTTTCCCCACCAAAACCCGGTGTGCGCCTCTCCTCTCCCCCATACACGCTACATGCCCCGCCCATCTCATTACTCTCGATTTTATCACCCGAACAATATTGAGTGAGGAGTACAGATCATTAAGCTCCTCATTATGTAGTTTTCTCAACTCCCCTATCACCTCCTCCCTCTTAGGCTACTTCGAAACTTTCATACCATTTATCAAAGTACACGGCGTCATGTCGCAGGATAATTCATGTCCAAGCGGACCCCATGTCTTACTGTAACGGTACTTGGTATATGCATCTTAAGTGACATATGTAAGAGATAAAATTTACGGATATTTTCCTGTTTCCTTTTACGTAGGAGGGCCCATAGCAGTTTACTAGAGAAGCTCTCATTGTCAGCACTGTTAGGTGATCTGATTTCTTATTTTTTCTAGTTTCTATTAATCAATTTTAATGTAAAATTTTTTTAATTGAACCGCGTAACGATTATACAGCAGTGTTACGGGTCATGAAGCCCCGTAGACTGCGATATAAATAACAAACATTTGAGGAGCTGGCAGCCTGTGTCTTCAGGTTAGCCGAAGATATCAAATCCAAGTAGGTTTTTGTTAAACTGACTTGATAGTGAAGGCAACAAACTGCCCCGAAACCTTGGTACTTCTGTACCTGTTTACATGTGTCAAGTTGCCTACGAATTCATTTCTTTCAATACTGATTAAGGAATGACATTTCGCCGGCTGCCCAGCATTTTGCTGTTAATTAGGGATGTATATAGTAATATTCATGTACTTCCATGCAACCATTCTTGCCGTGGAAAAGCAGTTAGTGTTATATATTATGAGCGTGTTTTTGTAGTTTTAGTTATCCAGCATGCGATGCGCATGCGCCCTATTGTATTTTCATCTGTAGTCCCTCTGTCTCTACCGCATTTTTCCACTCTATCATAAACGGCAGGATTTCCTGAAAAAGTTATTGAACATAAAATGCGCGGTTTGATTTTCTCTACAACTTTGTGTAAATACATTTTTATTCTAAGACTAATTCATTTAGATATTGTGATAAATGTATATTGGTCTTCATATAAATTACATGTTATTCTTGTCACATTTTAAAGAAACTTGAACTTTCCTGAGCAGATTTTCGAAAAATACTCAAATATCAAATTTCATGAAAATCCTTCCGCTGGGAGCCGAGTGGTTTAATGCAGCCAAACGGACACAGACAGACATGACGAAGGTAACAGTCTTTTTCTTCCCAATTTTGCGAAAGCGCCTAAAAATGCCAACGGTGTCGAGTGAGACTTATATTAACGCAGTTTCATTCAAATCATGCGGTCTGCAAGGGAGGCTTGTACAGGAAGACAATGGAGCTGCATGTTATAAACCATAGCTAACACAAGAACTCATATGAAGAATGGGAAGTGTCAGTTAGTACAGTAAAAATTCGACAGATGACAGCCAAAATTATTGTTAGGGTAACGAATTAAAAAACCAGGCATTGCGAAGAGATTTCAATTCGTGATTAAGAAGCGAACACTGCTGCTAGAAAGAGCGATCGTTGCAGACTATTGGATATCTCACTTTCCTGACAGACAGTGTAACAGAGCATGCATTTGGAGTATTTAGAAGCAAAAGGTACCGGTACGAAATTAATTAACTTCTTGGTGCAGGTCTTTTCGCCAAGTGGCTTATAGGACTTTTGGTTGTGTATGGTGCAGATCAAATATATTGACGCCACGTGTTATATTTTAGGTCACATCCACAAAGCGAGTTGATGTGGCCGTGAGATTTGTATTTTGGAAATATAACGTGTGAAGACCGGTCACAGCTGCGGCTATCCTGACTGGGTTTCTGCTCTTTTTACACCAGCTGCTCTTGAGACATTTCGAGAAAATATATTTTGCTAAAAGTCACAAATCGCCAGGTATTGATCAAATACCGGCAGAACTGATTAAAGCAGGGGGTAGAACAATTTGCTTGGAGATTCATAAAGTAATTACTTCTATTTGGGAGAAGGAGAAACTGCCTGAAGAATGGAAGGAGTCGATCATAGTACCTATTCATAAGAAAGGGGATAAAACAGATTGTAGTAATTATAGAGGCATATCACTTTTGCCAACCACTTATAAAATTTTATACAACGTCCTGCTCTCAAGGTTAACTCAATATGCGAAGGAAATTATCGGTGATCATCAATGTGGCTTTCGACGCAACAGGTCGACTATTGATCATATATTCTTCATTCGCCAAATACTTGAGAAAAAAATGGGAATAAAATGAAGAAGTTCATCAGCTCTTTATAGACTTCCAGAAAGCTTATGATTCAGTTAGGAGGGAAATTCTATATAATATTCTCATTGAATTTGGTATCCCTGGGAAACCTGTAAGATTAATAAAGGTGAGGCTGACTGACAAATATAGCAGAGTCCGGGTAGGCAAAAATGTGTCTGACAGGTTCCCTATTAGAAATGGCTTGAAACAAGGAGACGCTCTATCACCACTGCTTTTCAACTTTGCTTTAGATTACGCCATTAGGAGGGTTCAGGGAAACCAGGATGGCTTGAAACTGAATGGTACACATCAGCTTCTGGCTTATGCCGATGATGTTAATATAATGAGAGGAGGTATACATACTTTAAAGGAAAACGCAAAAGCTTTAGTAGCTGCTACTAGGGAGATTGGACTGGAAGTAAGTGCTGATAAAACTAAGTACATGGTCATGTCTCGAAAT
>Ga0136643_10008009_pt1 | contig 15376 bp, 8 predicted proteins | sample TergutLab28metaG_FD_96883 | JGI IMG/M metagenome (GOLD analysis project Ga0136643, IMG submission 96883) | Labiotermes labralis P1 segment gut microbial communities from Petit-Saut dam, French Guiana - Lab288 P1 (version 3) (version 3) | ecosystem: Host-associated > Arthropoda: Insects >... | reverse complement strand
CCGTGCATCTCAGTATAATCTTAGTAACTGACCAACTTAATGCACAAATTCTTGTTTTATAATAAGTTTATTATAATCCTCTACATGTTTCGAGCATCATCACACTGTGTAGGTGGCTGTCCGGTGCACAGGTGCACCGGACAGCCACCTACGAAGTGTGATGATACCAGATGCTGTATAATACAATTTTGACCTTCTGATGATGAGCACAAAAGTGCTAGAAACATGTAGAGGAATATAATAAACTTATTATAAAACAAGAATTTGTGCATTAAATTCGTCAATTACTAAGACAAGTCCTCTGGTTTATGACGACGGGTAGACTGGAAATAGTTAGGAACGCTTCAGAAGAACTTGCCGCTAACACTTCACAACAGCCTAACAAAAGGCCTACTAGAAACGCGGTGTGAGACTGAAAGGTCGCCAGATTGCACCGACGTCTATTCAGTTCTTTCACAGACGAAACACGCGGACGGGGGGACACCATTCTCCCCATTATGAGTCAGAACGCATCAAATCCTCTTACATGCGTGGTATTGTGAAAAGAATTCTTGCATGCAATATGAATACAAAGGCAACAAACCCTCTCAGAACTAAAAGGAAAAGCGACTGTAATTGAATATCTGTTTAAATCTGCATTCATGGTAATGAAATCAAAGTATTCACTGAAAAACTAGTTTATGAAAAACCAGAGGGTAATGGATAATATCCGATATGTCAACATTTACAATTCTTCTTTCACTCAATTAATTTTATCAAACAAAAACATTCGACTCTCCGCGTTTTGTCACTCACGGTAAAGTTACGCGATTTGCTTTCGTTTTACCATCATGAAACACAAATAAACTTTGCAAATGCGTGAGCTTGCTTTAATATGATTTCAGTCCCTTCGTAATTTCAATACTCGACGAATGTGAAGAGTATGAACCCAGTGGAGTGTTAACGAGTCCTGTTTCACCACTGCCATGTTTAATTAAAGCGGCGCCCTTACTGCTAAAAATTAGTCCAGTGGCGTGTAAACGGGCGAATCGAGTGAAGAGAAACGTAAGCATCTCCATTTATTGAATTCTAAAATAGGTTTGAACAAACGAAACCGGTCACGATATTTTTAAAAGCAAACAGGTAATTTCGAACAATTGTAAGGCCACATTTACCAATGGATAGTGCAACTTAGCGACGGTCCAACAGGACTGGTACGCACGCCTTGGTAAGCAGACGGTGCCGCGTTCGAATCGAGGACTGGGGACTGTTTATTCCGACTTATCGTGGTTTCTCGTAGTCCCTCTCAGTAAATTCTGGGTTGGTATTATTATTATTATTATTATTATTGTCGTTCTTGTTCTTAATATTCGATTCGTGCACGTAGTCACAATTTTTCTTCTCCATCATCCTTATCCCCCCCCGCTACCCTCCTGTTCTCCATTCTATTATTTTGGCTGTTGAGTCAGAACGTTAATAAACAACAAATGAGTTTAATTAGGCCCGTTGTTGTTACAACAGCTGATCCTTCTGTATCGTCTTTTCCTTCGGGTTCTCCACCTTGCCCACACTTGCAGCAGCAGCAGCAGCAGGTACAGCTTACATGGACAGAAACAGGCATGGAAAAGCTGTGCGCTCAGTCTGAAATTAATAAACCCATTTGTGTCTAGGAACTGTACTTCCAGTACGATCGGAAGTGAGCATGAAACATGTTGGTGTCTGTCGGTCTGTTATAACGGCTACCAATCATGTCAGCACTAGGTTAATAACCAAATGCTGAAGAACACAATAATTTCGTTAAATTACATCACACTGAAGCGCCTTATTGAGTTATTACACATGGTGTCCTCTAGCACGCTCCGGGTACATAATTAATTCTGACACAGGAGCATCTGGCAGCGCTCCGTGGAAGTGGTATCGGCCATCGCAAGGCCAAAAACGAAAATCTGTCGGCTTTCAGTTTCATGTTCTTTAACAATGCGACTACATAAAAGGCTGTAACAGAACGTCAACTGACCCCGACCTTGAGATGGGGGGGGGATATATTCTCAAAACTAATATTTTTTCGAAGATTAAACCTAGGGTGGTAGATGAGAGGCAGAAATACATTAAAAACCGGGCAAACACGAAATGTAATGTTCTACGCGCACACTATTTCGGTTGCGTAACCTGAAGAGAACAGCCCACTTTGCACAGATGAAAATATAATACAGGGTGATATAAAAGTATTCATACATGGGTGGAAACTGTCTCTTTATTTACGCAACGTGCTCTATGGGCATCATTATATTGACAGCACACACGGATGCGTCTGTCCCACTCATGGCCGGCTCACTTTAACGCCATCTGGTGCTTATGCGCACACATACTTCACTAATGCGTTCTTTTAGATGGTCCATATTTTGTATTTGCACCTAGTACACCATGTCCTTCAAATGACCCCACAAGTAGAAATCAAGTCGCCTCTGAGGTGCCCGCGGTCTGGAGACATCGGTGGCCACTCCACGCGATGGCAGCGACCAATCCAATGACCTGGAAATTGCCGATCTATCCAACGGATAAAGCAGATAGCATACCCCACGCATGGAGGCTTGCATCACCCTGTAGAATGATAACTGAAAAATAATCTACAGTGATAAGTTGTCAAGTGTGACATGCATTGAATCGCGCGATGTGCTGAGTACTCACTGAAGTGACAATAAAGATTACAGTCTTCCGGGATACGACGAAGTGCAGTCTGTTACAAATTTACCAATATTTCTAAGAAACCTGCAGCTTCGGTTTTCAGTTACAATTTTAAGACAGAGGAATTTCATCTACACTTCGGTACATTTCTACCAGACTGCATTGCGTCGCATCCCAGAAGACAATCTCCATGAATTTTTACATTTTGTTGACCGTGCAGCCCAATATAATGATGGCCTTTTTTACCAATTTTATGCACAAATTCTTTATTTTAATACATTTTACTATATTCCTCTACGTGTTTCGAGCACTATTATGCTCATCTTCAGGAGGTCAAATTGTATTAGTACAGCATCTGGTATCGTCACTCTCTTTAGGTGACTGTTCAGTACACAGGTTAGAAGAGTCCTCCCATAACCTGTGTACTGAACAGTCACCTAAAGAGAGTGACGATACCAGATGCTGTACTAATACAATTTGACCTCCTGAAGATGAGCATAATAGTGTTCGAAACACGTAGAGGAATATAGTAAAATGTATTAAAATAAAGAATTTGTGCATCAAGTTGGTAAAAAAGACTAATAATCTCAATGAACTACACTTGCTTTTCGAGACACGGTGACGAACCGTTGCGTTCCACAAAACAGGGAACTGCTGACCGGACGAAGAAATGTTCATTACAAACAGCGTACCATTCAGTAATAACGAGTCGGACTTTCAAACGAGATTCGAACTTCGAAACTCCCCGAAAAGGGCCATTCCGCGGTATCGAATTACAAGACCTGCGCCTGAAGTTTTCCTGCTGCAAAGTACACTGTAATTCCTCCAAAACTACCACATCCGATTCATCGCTCGTACAGCACATTTCAGGCACCAAATGTCTCACACTTTACGGAAGGGTAGTGTATCCGGCCAGGGCCCGTAATCAAATCTCCGTGTGGGGTCCCGAAGATAAGACGATAAACTGGTCACTTCGCTATTACCATGTTCATATAAAAAAAAACATCTAAATTAAATCAAAATTGTACTATTCAAAATTCACGAAGTGGAAGAGGACCATGGCTATTCAAACCATTAACTGCTCCTCCACAGAAGACATAAGCATTTTAGAAATGGGCATGGGGTGACGACCCTCGTCATCATTAGGGCTTAAATCTCTCCCGCCGTATACAAACAGAAGATCGCCTATAAATTGGTCGCCAGCTCGACAAATTACCTTTGGATGGGGCTTTTCTAACGAATGTTTCCGGGTGTAAGGGGAAGACAGATAAGGATATCCCATGCAGATGTTCGAATGACCGCAAAGGCGTAACGTGTAAAGGTAAAGGTCACCGCATGACAAGCCTATGCAGGAGAAGGAAAGCGAAGTTACAGCTCCAACCAATTCCCAACTTCGACGATAGAAGGGGTTGGGTAGCCAGCACCCCACTACGGCCGCTTTACGCCCTCCCGCCCCCGGCTCCTCCGGTACGCATTGTACAGCAGACTGGGTGGGCTGCCTGGACAGGCACGGAAATTCTCGCCCCCCACCAGGATTCGAACCTCGGGCCGTCCTATCCACAGAAAGTCGCAATACCGACTGAGCTATCCCGGCCGCCCTTATCTGTGTGTACAGCAAAAACAACAGCATTCATTTTGCAACGATCAAACAGCATTCCCGCAACTGTAATTAGCGATCCTACTTCAAGCTGATGCCAGAAATTATTAAATAAACTACACAACCGCAAAGCTTGTTTAATTATTCAAAACATCATAGTATGTGGCTTTACAGCCAGCTTGACGCTTCTCCGCAAATAATCCCTGGAGACAAATCTCCTGTGAACAGAAGGGAGCAGTGTAATTCAGTAACCTGTAGCCAGGGCAATTAAAAGCGGACGGTAACAACAGATATTAGGTACGGAAACAACAAACATTCCTCGTGAACTCAAAAGTCCTGGGCAAGGTCACACGAAGAGGAGTAGGTGCGCTCTCCCCCCCCCCTCTCCTTCTCCTCCCCCCTTTGTCAGACATTTTTTTCGCGTGTTTCACTATGCCCAACAGCTTCACTGCAAAGCCTGTACAGATGCTGACAGTCGTTAGCATCTATAGCACATGTAGACTTACCAAGCGGCTAATGTATTCCAGTGACGAACAGTACAACCTCGGCATTCAGCGGAAAGCTCACAGGCTACAGACCGCGGTGGCGTAATGGATACCAATACACGTTTGTACTCGGGAGGTCCACAAGTTCACCTTCCTATCATAAATAAAACATTTTTACGAAGAAAATGTACCTTGCATAATGCAAATGGGCAGTATTGGCTGATACGAACTGACAACTGTCTTCACTATCCCCGGTTGATTTAAAACTACTAAACCCCCTCCCAGCCGATCCCAGTGGCCGCGAGATCTAAGGTGTGGGTCAGCGACTGCTCGGTTTCTGGGATTGCGGGTTCGAATTTCGCAGGACACATGGATGTCTCTAGCGAGTGTTGTGTGCTGTGAGGTTTAGGTCTCTGGAGTCGTGCTGATCACTCGTCTAGAGGAGTCCTATCGAGTGTGGTGCGTCTTAGTGTGATGGTAAAACCTCGATGAGAAAACCCCGCTCGCTATTACATAATTCAAACTAGTGCACTTACAATTAACAAACAGATATTGTATTGTTTCATGGTATATACTCTCCTACATGTTTCGGCTTAAGTAAGCTATCTGCACGGAGAAACAATTACAAAGGAAAAAAAGACATACCTTTGTCACCATAAGTATATATCATCGTTAATACCGTAAAACGTACATGTATAGGGCACTACAGCATGCTATCAGAATTTTAAATTATTTTTAACGTTGCTAACTGGTCACAATGTACAAAGTGAATGTGAAGCAGTCTAAACACAACTATATTTGGTATCTATAGCCATCGTCAACTACATGTTTCGGCCATCATCAGGTTGTACATACTAAAGTGGATAAACTGATAACAGTATGCAAATTCAATCAGCTTGATGTCGAGATCTCGAACACCTTAACATTCATTGATCTTACGGATTTTAGTTATGACTAGTAGTAATACTGTGAGTATTTTGGAAGCGTGGAGTTCAGACGAGGTAGTTGTCATGCAGTAGACTGGTACGTTGTTGTGTGTTGGTCGGCTTCTTGACAGGCAGAATCTAGTGGCAGGTGGGTGTGTGCTCCGAGGCACGGAGGATCATGTCCATTCTGTGGAGCATGGAAACACATAGGGTGGTGAGATTATGTGTGTGATAATGAGGAACTTCGCAGGGTGAATACTAGCCAGGTACTTACTCGTGGGAGGTAGAATATTTAGCTGGCGTGGAGGTTGGTGTCCCGTAGCTCACGATGTGCGGAGTATGCTGTGGCTTTTGCGCACTATTCACCGTAGGTAACCAGTGTGTTGCCCAAATCGGGTTGTAGAAAAACTGCACTGTATAGTAGAATGTAGGTGAACGGCGTAACTTTTTGCGGGGCTTCTTAAACCAGCCTTAATGCAGTGTCACTGTTGTACTTTTCTCTTGAGACTCTTGTGTGCCTCGGGTGGAAGCCGCGCTAGTGTTGGGAGTGTAGAGGTGCACTGACGGTGTGAAGGATCGGGGTGAGGGTGGTGGTGGGGGGTGGGGGTATTTATTACTGCTGGTGGGTCTTTAGAATAATGTCAAAGATTGCATTGGGAAAGATGTTCTGTCATTTAAATGGTTATTGGCAGTAAATTCTGCGTGGATATAGTAACGTTCTACTGTGAGGTGTGCGCTTTTCTTTTGGTAGTGAAGGGCATGCATCGTGTTATGTATGGTGCCAAAGGAGTGTGCTTGTCCAACAAGGTGTTGGAAAAATTTTGAAGTGGGGCTGTTGTTTCTAAATGCCTGTTTGTGCTCACTGTACCGGACTAAGAAGCTACTTCGGGTTTGACCCACATATGCTTTATTGCATTCAGGGCATGTAAGTTCGTTGACCCAAGATTGTGTGTATTTATCTGTTTTGTGGTTTTTGTGTGTTAGTTGGTTGTAAGAAAGTGTTGTTAGTGCGGAATGAAATTTTAATGTTGGTGCGTTGCAAGTCAACTAGCTCGTCTGAACTCCACGCCTCCAAAATACTCATAGTATTATTACTAGCCATAACCAAAATCAGTAAGATTAATGAATGTTAAGGTGTTCGAGATCTCGACATCAAGCTGATTGAATTTGCATGTATCAGTTTATCTACTTTAGTATGTACAACCTGAAGATGGCCACCATGATGGCCTAAACATGTAGCTGACGCTAGCTACCCACCATCGCTAGCTATAGATACCAAATATAGTTGTGTTTAGACTGCTTCTCACTCACTTTGTACATAGTGATTTAATATACAACGGGGATGTCGCAACTCAAAATTGGTAACTGGTGTTTGTACGAGTATATTCGTCACTATTAAAATTCAGATTAAAGGAACAATGAACCACTGATGTCTATATGAACAACTTTCATTACATTTCATTTGCGTTTGCACTTTTGGCATTCAAACCTCTATATACGTTTTTGATCCTTGTCACTATCTGTCCCATTCATCAAGTATGTTGTCCGCACCATGCAGAAGACTCTCTACTAACCAAGCGAAAACCTGAGCGAAACTGTAAGTGGTAATAACATTCTACACTTACATGTACCATGATGCGATTCCAACAGCAATACACGAAATGTTTTCCTTTTTATAAAATAACTTTAACAGTAAGATGCTGGAATTTATATACGGCAGCAGCCTGTACTTAATGGGTGCCTGTGTGTCTGCGGCTAAGTGGCAAGTTCCAACCTCTACAATGAGAACGATGAGCGCATAATACAATTTTTGTCAAATCAGATTACCCACACAACTTACAACTGTCACGACTTGATACTCGGAAATACACAACATTCGTGGAGAACTGTTTAGAATGACAGCATAATTTATTGCCCGACTTCTACAGAAACACATATTTTATTCACGGGTAAACTGAACAAACTACGGTACAATCGGACGAATACATCACGCGAAGGTACGGTACACACATCATAAACAACAAAACAGCGCGGAGAAAAAAATTTGTCTTCATCTCCTTCCATTCGGTATCGCTACGAAATAATGGTGGGTGGTAACAGGGCAGATTATATGAAACGTAACTATCTGTAGACAACAACTGTAACTGCTCTGCGCCATTTTCAACAGCCCGCTCCCCCCCCCCCAAAAAAAAAACCCCACTTCAACGATCAATACCTAATAACTATAATATCTTTAATAAGAACAACATATACTTTTGGGTGTATGAATGTAACTTTATTACACAGTAATAACCGACATGTTTCGGCCACTCATGTGGCCATCTTCAGGGTGGTGAAAGCTAGGATACACATACAATTTGTAACGTGTCCAAATCATTCCACAGTTAAAAAGTCATATAATTTTTGGTAAAAATTACAGTTTAGAACGTATAATATCGATGAGTATAAAATGTTGGAAGACAAAAAGTTGTACATGGAGTGCACGTATAGTTCTGTGGAATGACGTGCACGGCAGACACGTGCGCTGAATTACGTACGGTGCAGACTGCTCAGCAATTATATATACTGTACAGTGAACTACTCGAAACTTTTTAAAACTATTTATATATCCGATTACTGCGCGGAACATGGAACATGTAAAACCAAAACTAGTTTACATATGCGAGGCCAGTCAATTAAACAACAGAACACACGTGCCTTTGCAAGAAAGTAACTACACTAATGAGTTGGCGCATCTTGGCTCACATGAATACATGAATCAGCAGTTGCGTTTTGAGTGGCTGCAGGAAGTGTTTCGCTGGCACCGCGTTTTGTATGTTTGCCCAAAAAAATAAGAACTTGAGAAACCCGACCTTGTGTGTGAGAGAAGAGAGAGAGACAGCAAGACAGACAGAATGACTGAGAAAGGCACCGGTAATGGTAGTGCCTGAGACTTCCAGTACGATCCAAAGAAATATTTCCGTACGAAAAGTCCGTTTTCGAAGCCGAAACAAAGTATCCGCAAACATGAACTGCGCTGACCTGCATTTTACGTAGCAAAGGCATCATCCAATTCCCATACGGATCTGTTGCTCTGACAGTTGGTCATTGTTCCAACATGCTTCGGTGCTTTGGACGTAAAGGCTACCAAAGGGTTTACCAACGTTGCACTGCGCCTTCCCGCACAGAACCTTCGACAAAGCGGCTACCTAAACTTGACTTTTAAAACAAACCGCAAACTCGACTGATCTGTGCCCCGGACAAAAGATATCCTTCATGGGGTCTTAATCTGAATGGCCTGAACACGTACAGGTCACTGTGACAATATAAACATTACTTCCTACCACACTGTCATGCATGACAATTATTTGTCACGCTTCGTACAGGTCAATATGACAAATGCGCAAACTGACAAGAACAAAGAAAATTTCAAGGAATACAATTTTATTTCAATCTTAGTCATCCTATAGTCCATTAGGTTCTTTCTCGAATTTACCTGAAAAGAACAGAAGAATTCTGTCAGAAACGGCAAATACATGCAAACAGGTCTTGGTCAGTAGGAATGAAAAAAAAAACTAATCTTACGTGTAAAAGGAAATTATTTGACGAAAGTGTACATTAAACTGATTTTCCTACTAATTCTCTTCACTGGCTCCACTAACAACTTTACTAACACCACACGTCCAATTTTTGTATAGGGATAGATGATATTTGCAGTTACCTAGACTTGCATTCGATGTTCCTGAAACGGTATTTGTTAGCCGTTGTTTCGATTCACTGGCTGTTAGTGTAGTCTTGCAGTTAGCTGCACTATATATGTAAATTTCCGCTCTTGCGACGTGTCTTATGAGTGACACTGGATTAGTGCTTCCCAACCATCCCTTGCACCGTAAGCCAAACAGCAACAATCCACAATTTAAAAAAAAAAAACGTGAAGTTCAACATAAATCGGTGTCTGGATGCGCTAAACGCGGGTTCCCATCCCGTTAAGGGCATGGGTGGAAAACAGGTTCTTCTATCCTGCACTGTTTTCCGGGTTTCAGTAGACCCTGTGCCTAGCCGAACACCTATCCAGGGAATCCTTTAAGAGTCTGAATTAACCGACATTTCAGAATTTATTCAGGCCTGGAATATTTCACACAGCCTAACTGTTACAGATTAAAAATACTTAGTTACTGACCAATTACAAAATGTGAACATTCATATCGCTAAATGCAACACCTTTAATTAAGACATAACGCAGTTACCTCAGGAAGCAGAAAAATACAGCAATACATGCAGTTTCTGGGTTACGTAATATGCAACTTAAGTAAACCCGGACTTACAAAAAAAATTCTTATTAAATATTAATAAGAATAATATTATACACAATATTATTATTATTATTATTAGTAGTAGTAGTAGTAGTAGTAGTAGTAGTAGTAGTAGTAGTAGTGTCATTATTAAATGTAATTCACTGTTTCACATAAAAACTGATACAAATAGCATCTTCAACATGTACACTGACGTAAAAGGGCACACATAACCGAAGAGTTTAAGTAAGGGGGGGGGGGGTCAAATCCAACTGACGTAAATTTAGGGTTGCGTAAAAAAATTTCAGGAACGTAACCCTCACGTAAGTCGGAAACTGTCTGTACCAAGTTCTGAAACACGCGTAGCTAGTAGCATGTGGAATATCACTATGTGAAATTCATACCATTTTATAGCCCGGAAGCCTTGGACCATTTGAGGGAAGCAAACAACTGCAATGCATTATGGCGAACCTTAGGAAATGGGTTTGAAAAACGGATCTGAGTGCACTGCCTCAGATTAGTGTACAATGAAGGGCTTTTGTGAAAACTATTAAAAACCTCCCTATTCTTTCAACGTAGGCATTTTACCACCCTAGCTATTAACAACTTTCCAAGTAAGACCTTTCACACCACGTACTTAGGAAGACTGAAAGGTGGTAAGTACGTAGGTAACTGTTAGGTATTTTTGTGCGCAGGTAAGTTGGTAGGCAGTACACATAAACTGGGCTCGGACAACAGAATATTTACATTCCTGGCAACACATAAAATATGTTATCAGAATTTTTAATGACACAGGAAGTCCTAGGCACGCACGCGTGGCTTCGTAGCATCTTCATCTGTTAGCGTGAATGTTCCATTGCTGGAACAGCGCCCTGTAAAAATCAAGGAATACTAAACGCAAACTGTATCACCTCCTATATACTACATTCCTTCTACCTGAGCACCAAAGTTAACACATCACGACCTGCAGCAACAGAGAATTACTGTGACAATAACTGGCAACACCATGCTGCAATAAACATCTGCTTTGGCCAGGTATTGGACGTGGAGCGTAAGCGAGAAATCTCTGCTTCCCATACGAATTAAACCCAACTGTACTAACTTGGCTTGACACATCCTGTTGCTCAGAATCCCCGGACAAAAATACTTCCAAAATGTAAACATACAAGAACATGCTTGGAGGGAGGGGGGGGGGGTCTCAGTGCGAATATATGTCCTCTTAAGTTCATCGTCTACGACAGAACGAAGGCGAGACCTATTATGCCGCAGCAACCACGTCAGCCTCTCCGCAGTTTTGGTAGACGGGTGTGGCAGACACGTATCGATCCTTCAGTCAATGCGAAGCGGTTTCCAGCCTAGTACATCGCACTCTGCTCCAACTGAAGTTTATTAGATCTTCATACAGAAAATTCCATCTTCTCTAGCTCAGAGCCTATTCCATATTCTTCCATAATCTGATGAAGGAGCACTTCTGTAGCATTTAACGCTCCTAAAATTGCGGCAAATAGGCAGGCCTACTTTCGTTTCATCAGTCACGCAACAAGGACAACTGAATTTATGTATCCATTTTCTTCTTCCTTCACTTATTTTCATTTTCTTTCTTTGTCTCATTCCAATCGTTATTTACATATGCCTTACTTGTTTATTTTTTCTTTCTTTACATTCTTCCCTCTTTTCTCGTTATCCCCTTATTCAACCATCTATTTTCCCTACCACTCGCTCTTTCTTTCATTCGTCACTTCTTTCTCATTCCTTCTTCTTTCCGCCTTCAGTACATCAGCAACCAAATCTTTACTCTCCTACACTTTGACATTCCTCTCCAAAATAAAGTCAATCGTACAGAAACTTAACATGCAAACTAAGTGTAACCGCCCAAGCCGAATAAAAAAATGGATTATTCCAGCGCACTTCTCCCGAAATACTATTAAGTAATATTCAATCTGAACTATTATTATTATTTTTATTATAAACAACTAAGATTAAGCCTGATTTCCACCTCTAATACCGACTATTCATAAACCAGTAATTTTCTGAAAGTAACAGAATTTCAATTACAGGAATTGCAATCATACACTTCTATCGACCCACATTTACTTCCCTACAAACCCCTCACCACTATCTGAGCACTCCACAGATTTGGTTACGGCTTCCGTTTCGTGGCAATTCAAATCCGACTGTTACGGCGGGCATAACCTTCTTGATACCACCTGGCTACTCAAGTTAATTCGCGTTATATTTCACCTGTTTGTGTGCTTACAGGTGCTCATTTAGCCCCATAATCACAGAAGTTACTGCGTAGCGTTATCATCACACCAGTCAGGACCTTGGCAACTCATTCTTATTCAGGGGCTCCATGTTCAAGACTCGGCCATTCAGGGTTTATATACAGAGTGACTCACCTAACTAAAATACACTTCCAAACCTAGAAATGTATACATTCCGCGCAAGAAACGGTATTAAAACTGTCATATCTTCTTTGATCTTCACATACGCCTGTCAAAATATTTGACCCGTTTAACTTCAGAATTCCAACACTATGATTCCTCAAAACAATCAGCCCATGTAGCCGTGCCCTGGCTCAAGTGGTTAGTCACGCACCTGTCATCGCGGAGGCACGGGTTCGATCCCAGGCCAATTCATGTGAAACTTGCAGTGGACAAAATGATAATGTAGCAGCTTTTTTTCGCAGACCACTGCGGCTTTCCCGTCAGTGCAATTCCATTAACGCCCCAAAATCACTCGTTCATCTATAACCGATACTATAAATCCAGAAATCTACAGCATCTATAATTTTTTTGGGCAAAGTGTTACTGGGCCAGATTCTCAAACCACTTCCATTTTTACCCTGTAGTCTTTCCACCAATCCTCCATGCTCAAATCATTCGTCTATCAACGACGCTATATAAAATTAAAAACCGACGGCATCGTTAAACAATATACTTCAAACACGTAAACGTATTTGTGTGTGTGTGTATTTGTGTACACATACACACACAAAAGTGCGCGCCCGTGCACACATATACACACGCACGCACGCACACCTGGGCATGATAATGAAACAGGGTAGCATATGCAATATCTCTATTGACCCCTAAAGACAACTGCCACGGGTCGTAGGGGTAAGATGTCTATCCACACAGGACGAATCAACAAAGGATATTGTGGACGTATACACTATCCACGTAACACATGGGAATCGCATCCACGACTCCATTGTTCGATCGAATGGCCTAAGACCGAAAGCAGTTCATACCGTCCAAGTATGTTTTTGGTGCAATCGTTACGTTTTCAGTCTCCGTGTCGTGCAAATAAAACTCTTGTTCCTCCTTTCCTGTAGATCCCTATCGTGCCCAGTCACGTACCTAGAAGTATGTTCGTAATTCCTGACAGGAGCATTCCAGCAAACTACACGACCTTCCACTATGCACTGACATTAAACACTTCGTGGAACTAACTCCAAGAGCATGTCACTGAAGAGCTTATAGTCGTTCACTGTCTAGAACTTTCCTGAATTCATGAAATCCGAAGGCTCATTGCCGTGTTAACAAAAGCTGAAGGTCATATGCAGTGTTGCGTAATATGCCAGATGGTTGTAGCACCATGCCTCAACGCCAAGCTGGACGCCCCCCATGTCAAATATCCGCATCTGCTTGTTCACGTCCGCAGCTATCCTTCACATCTGGAAGCAGTAGGCCACGAGATACCAACTGATGACAAATGCTTTCGGGAACCGTGTTTAATGAAGTGCACTGAAACTGGGGAACTGTCGTGCATGCCGTAACAGAAATTTTTAAAAATGATAAATGTTCATGAATATGTTGGGCAAATTAAGAATGTGACAAAGTCGTGCTATTTACGAACAACGCACATATTTATCTTAGTAATTAACCAACTTGATGCACAAAATTTTGTTTTACAATAAGTTTATTCCATGTCTCTATATGTTTCGAGCACTATGTGCTCGAAACATGTAGAGACATGGAATAAACTTATTGTAAAACAAAATTTTGTGCATCAAGTTGGTTAATTACTAAGATAAATATACAGAGATGCACGGTCAGCAAAACACAAAAAAAACACACACACACACACACACTTGTGTTGTAAATGTTCAACCCCAAAATTCAGTGTACAATATAAACACACAGCCGGCGTATGCATCAAATCCGGTCAGTCAGAACTGCACAAAACATAACTAACGACTTAGCATGCATTTGGTTTCAAAGGTCCCTGGTTCATATCTCGCTGCTGAGGTTGACGAGAGACTGTGGTTTTCCCCAGTCCCTCCAGTTGAAACCTGAGACAGTAAAACCATATAACAGGGCTGCGGAAGTTCTGTAGGGTGCAGCCCAATATCTGTGAATCCTCAGTATGAAACTTGTTTCTTGTCACCCTTCTGGAACCCAGAATTTTGAGGCGGCTCCTTAGATTTCTGGAAAATGTGTGAACACACAATAATGTCTGCCACAGCCCTTAGCAGGCCAGGGCCTCCTAATTATCGAGGCTTCATGATCACACTCAGACACACGACACGCGGTACGATTCCTATGTACAAGTGACTGTCCAATCGCAGAGACGTCTACCTGATAACACACAACACTCACGAGAGACAGACATCCATGTCCCCGGCGGGATTTGAACTCGCAACCCCTGCGAGCGAGCGGCCGCAGACCCACGCCTTAGACCGCGAGGCCACTGGAATCGGCAAAATCAGCGATACTTCGCCAACAACCGAAACTTCTGAATAACTGCCGTACCGAAGTTTCTATTCGACATCTGGCAGTCAGCCTGGGTGCTGTTACGGGCGGAGGAAGGACAAGTTGGAACTTATAGAACATAGGTCTACATTCTCCTATTTTACGGCGTGTGCCTAAAACTGTTTCAGACTTTCCGCCTCTACGCTAAGTCTTCGGCTAAACATGGTGGAAAACTTAAAAAAAAAAAAAAAACCTAGTGCCTGTGTGCGCCCACTATAATTCATCACGACTGGCAATGTATGTATAACACTGAGGCGCGGTCGTGTAACCAATACTGCAGTGAAGAGCAATAGGTATTCCATATTCCGAGTGAGGTTTTGTATCCTTAGGTATCCAGCAGGCAATGCGCATGCGCCATATTGTCATTGATGGCCTGCCCGGCTCTACAAAATTTTTCCGCATTATCTCATAAAAAAACACGATTTTCGGGAGAAAAAAAGTTTCTAAATAAGATGTGTGTGTTTTGATATTCTCTATAACTTTTGTCTGACACGTTTCTCACACTCCAAGAAAAACTGAACGACATATGATCAAACAGGCATGTTGGAGTTCATGTAAAGTACCCATTATTCTTGTCCGGTTTTAATGAAAACTAGAATTTTCGCAACTGATTTTCGAACAAAAATACCCAAATACCAAATTTCACGAAAATGCGTCCAGCAGGAGCCGAGATGTT
>Ga0136643_10008007_pt1 | contig 15378 bp, 9 predicted proteins | sample TergutLab28metaG_FD_96883 | JGI IMG/M metagenome (GOLD analysis project Ga0136643, IMG submission 96883) | Labiotermes labralis P1 segment gut microbial communities from Petit-Saut dam, French Guiana - Lab288 P1 (version 3) (version 3) | ecosystem: Host-associated > Arthropoda: Insects >... | reverse complement strand
GGATAGAGACAGGTGGCGGACGCTTGTGAGTGCGGTAATGAGCCTTCGGGTTCCATAAAATGCGGGGAATTTCTTGACTAGCTGAAAACCAGTTAGCTTCTCAAGAAGGACTCTGCACCATGGGGTAAGTAAGTAGGTAAGTAAGATGTACTGTGCTGCACGGAGTAGGTAATGAATCTGAAGAATTTCGTGGTAGGCACGGGACTTCTTGACCTGGCGAACGAATAAGTTTCTGAAGAAAATCTCGTTTAAGGAGTGGAAAAGGAAATTCATAATATTTCAAGATAAGAGGTCTGTCTTCATCGTTGCACCGTGCATTTCGTAGAATCATTTAATTAGCACACCAACTAATGCACATATATACAATTTTTTACAGTAAAGCATTTAAAATCGCTCCAACATGTTTCGATCCTAGGATCATCTTCCGAGAGCTACTCTGTTCCTTGCTAAAGCCACATTTTAAAAATATTTTTAAAATGTAACTTTAGCAAGGAACAGCATAGCTCCCTGAAGATGATTTTAGGATCGAAACATGTTGGAGCAATTTTAAATGTTTAATGTAAAAAAGATTATATATGTGCATTCGTTGGTGCGCTAATTAAATTATAAGAGCTCTGTATTGTATCCGAAAATATTTTTAGAAGGTGCGAGGCTTGCTTAGAAGCTGGAGGTCGGCACTTCGAGACTCTCTGTAAAGCTGCACTGCAGGGGGAAAACGGACTGCAAATTCCCGGCATACCCTGGCTTCGTATGAGAAAGCCGTGTCCAGGGACGCGATCACACGGCGTTCTGTAAATGTCTGGAGCCCCTGATTTCCATTTTCGACACACGAAATGTAAATAATATGAAGTGTAGTTTTATTTTCCGAAGTTTTGTACGGATCCTGAGCTTGTTAAGTATTGCGCATGTGCGGAACAGGGTTACGAACGCTCTTGGACACAAAACGGACGTAGGCTGTCTTACAAAGTGGTTGTTAAAACTGTCCAGTCTAAACGAAACTTTAAAATGACTCGACATTTTTCCCTACAGATCCCTGCCGCTGTTCGCGAGTTGTTCAGTGGATACAGATAATAGACGCTCTTCAGGGATGCAATCTCGCGTTAAACGTCTGGAGCTTTACCTCCACTCCCCTTACATACACGTGATTCCTGACATTGAGCTTGATTAATTCAACACAGTACGCAGTTCGGGCGTATCGCACCAAGCACTGGGACTCGACGTGCTCTTCTGGCCATGTCGATATGTGTTCCCGGTTGTAGCACACTTACATTAAGTAGTCCTGTGTGAGAAGCGTGTCGCACCTTGACATTAAACCGCATTCACCTTCACCTAGTGCCTGTTCCTCCTCTGCCCTAACGTTGTTGTTCTACTATTCCTATTACGTTATTTACGGTTTCTTATCCTCCCCTCACTGTCTGGAATTCGCGACTCCGTGTTGCCAAATTTCTGTCTGGTCAATACAATCACAGTGTTCTGCTGCCAACTGTCTCCATTTGTCCCTAGCCCTTCCCATTACCTGTGGACTGTGTTGGTTCCAGGGTTTAAATTCAGGTACGTTACGTTCATTGTCATTACCATCTGTCTCACTCAATTCTGGAACGATTCACTCCGCTGGCCTGGTTGTCCGTCGTTTTCCTGTCTCGAATGTAGCTTTTCATCTGACCTGTCCTGTGTTTTACGCCCTGCTTGCTTTATTTTCTTGAGGCCTTGGTGCCTGTTCCATGGCTGTGATATTCTGTGTACCTTGTGTATTTGGTCATGTCCATTTCCGATTCCATGTATAAAAAACTTTATACTCCTTGGCCAGCCAAGTGCCGGGAATTGCTGAGTGTGTGTGTGTGTGTGTGTGTGTTCGTTTCGGCACTATTCTGTGCTCTCCTAAATGTTCTGTTTTACGTGTTACGGTCTCTTACTTTCTGTTCTGGTCCTCTTGTTTTATCTGATACTGTATATCTTGTGTGTTCTGTTCCTTCTGCCATTTTCACTCAATTCCCCGTCTGAAATGACGCACTAAATACTTACATGATGATTGTTTGTACTGTAACCTTTCCAGATCATGACATTCTGTCCTGTGTATTTTGTACGTTTCTTCCATCTGGTTCTTTGACATTTGTGGCATTCCGATGTCTTAAGGTATAGAGTGCGTTATGACTGTTACGTTATGTCTGATCTGTCTGTTTTATCTGACCTGCTTCAAGCGTCGTTTCTTTTGTCTCTTCTACACATCTTCCTTCCTCGTATCAGTTGTATGTTGGTATAAGACATTACTTACTTACTTTCTCCATGGTGCAGAGTCCTTCTTGAGAAGCTAGCTGGTTTGCAGCTAGTCAAGAAATTCCCCGCATTTCACGGAACCCGAAGGTTAATTACCCTACTCACAAGCGTCCGCCACCCCCTAGAAACACTCCCCCCCCCCGGAGATCCGAGTGGGGGAGTAGTTTACCTCCGGATTGTTTTGTCTCCAGAGCAAGCATCCCGCATATGTTTCTTAACATACGTTTTTTAGAGGGAGGGTTTGTTAGCACTTCGCCTAACCCCCAAGCTGGAGGACCACCCCTCATCGGTTGTCCGCGACTGCTTATTCAATATATTCACAACTACCCTCCTTATCTGAGGCCGTTCCTGTATCCGCAACCTGAGGACGCGCCATGCCGTGGTGACAGGGACCCACTATAAGACATTATATGTCAAAATATGTGATGACTACCTTCAGCAGAAGTCATTGTGCCATCCTTTTATTTTCTTCTTATTTTCCTGTAAACTTGGTTTTTTTTTTTATTATTCTCTTGAAACATTTTTCTTGTGTTTATTCATATCTAATCCCATTCTGTTATATTTTGTACGTGCACTGCATATCTGTCTGCAACTTCCATTTTATCTAATGTTTCTTCATTGTTTATTTCTTCTCTTTCATCAAGATTGCTTCTGTCGTGTTCTTCCTACATGGCACTATTCCATCGTCTTTATTCTTTGCTATATTTTGTCCGTTTGCTTCATCCATTTTATTCTGTCCATTCTCATGTATGCCATTCTGCCGTATTCTGTATTTGGTTTCAGGTGCTTTCGCAAAATTGCGAAAAGTGACTATTAGCTTCGTCATGTCTGTCCTTCTGTCCGCCCGCATGGAACAACTCGGCTCCCACTGGACGCATTTCTTTAAATTTGATATGTGATTATTTTTCGACAATCTTTCGAGAAAATGCAAGTTTCATTCAAATCTGACAAGAATACCGCGTGCTTTACATAAAGACCAATACACATTTGTGATCACATCTCGCTCATTTCTTCTTAGAATAAAAAATATTACAGACAAAACACACGTTTTATGTTCAATAACTTTTGTTTTCCTTCGAAAATCGTGCTGTTTATGTGATAATGTGGATAAATATTGTAGAGCCGGACAGGCCATAGATGACAATACGGCGCGTGCGCATTGCATGTTGGATACCTAAAGCTACAAACACACGATCAGAATATGTAATACTTATTGCTTTTCCACGGCAACAATGGTTGCACGAACGCTCCTCAATGTTACGTTTTTATGTACATTGCCTGTCTTGTTTAAGTGTTATGTCTGCCTGTGGGAGCCGGGATAGTTCATTGGTACAGTGCCTAGGTTACGAGATGAACAACCTATGTAATGGATTTTCGTTGTTACACCGTGCATGTTGTCGAGTTAATTATTATACCAACTACTGCACATATATAAAATTTATAAAATTTACACATTAAAATATTAAAACATTAAAACGCTCCGACATGTTTCGGTCCTAGGACCATCATCAGAGAGTCATATCGTCCTTGCTAAAGTTGCAGTATAAAAAATCACATTAATTTCGCTGTACCAGTTGGGTATTGAGGGCACTCTTCGCAACATAACATTACACAACACGGCATGCCGCCACAATACCCAACTGGTACAGCGAAATTAATGTGATTTTTTATAGTGTGATTTTAGCAAGGACGATATGGCTCCCTGATGATGGTCCTAGGACCAAAACATGTCGGAGCGTTTTTAATGTTTTAATGTGTAAATTTTATAAATTTTTTATATGTGCAGTAGTTGGTATAATAATTGAGTAACCTATGTAATGGAATTTGCATCTCAACAGCAACAAGATAACTGTTGTATTCTACAGAACCTTTAGTCTGGCTGTGGTGCCTCCCAAGCGTCCTGTGCAGCTGCACATAGTACCTGGCGCTGTTGCCCAGGCAGTATGGTGGCCGGGGAGCGGAGCTTACCTTACCTTCATCTATCGCCAGGTGTAGAGACCGCGTGGACCAGTGGCTCCACCACCGCATACTGTTGTTTAACCACGGGGACAGCCTTCCCTCTTCTGCCTATTCTGTTTCCTTGCTTTGGTTTATCTTATCTGAGCTGCTCTTTGACTGTTTCTGTCCTGTCCTTCCCCCAAAAAATCATGCATGAACATTCCTTTCACGCTCCCTTCTAGCTTCCAGGCCATAAAACGTATGAATGTTTTTTCTTACTCTAATGGATTATCAACTGCAACATGTGGCACGCACGGCAGAGACGAGAACTTGATACTGCGTTTTGGTGGGAACACCTGAAGGAAAGAACTGCTAAAGAAGATGTTGGCGCAGGTTGGAAGATAATATTAAAGCGGATCTTGAAGAAGTGGGTTGCGAGAGTGTGAATTAGGTTTCTATCGGTCAGGATAGGGATCAGAGGCTCGCTGCTATGAACACAGCAATGAACGTGGGTTTTATTCAGTGAGGGGAGTTTCTTGTTTAGGTGAAGAAATATTAGGTTTTTTGAAAGGACTGTACTCCATGCAGCTGGTTATCAACAGCAGATGTAACCGAACTCTTGGGAAATATGAATTGTCTGTGAGGGTGACTATAAACTTTACCGCCTTCTCCAGTGTGACTCCGTGAAGTTTCGTAAACAGATACCGACGTTGTGGGATAATCCTTAGGGTAGAATAGGGTAGAACAGCCTGAGTACCCATCTGGCATACGGCACTTTTTCGCCCCCCAGGGGACAGTCATCTTTATTTGAAGGCAAATTAAGACTTTCTTTTTGACGTTTATCCATCCAGCCAGATTTTTTAAAACGCGCCTTTCGGAAATGGGATTGATGATTATTATGATTATATAATAATTACTAGTCTAATTATACCAGAGGATATTTTCTTTTCAGATATTAATTTTGGGGTTTCACGATGCGGTTTCTATAACATTTTGTTGGATGCTTACGTAACATGAAATATTTCGTCATTGGAATCTACAGTCTATTGTCATAGAATCCTCACTTTTATTTGCCGTACAGTTGTGCCTTTTATTTTTACACATGCTGTCCCAGCATCATTTCTTCATGGACCACCCTCAAGCAGATTAGACCCCTTCATTGCTGAACTGTGTAGGTTGTTTAATCACGCTGAATGAACTGTACAAATTATAAAAATGTGTTTAACGAGACCGAAGACTACAAACAGTGAATGGCAAGGGCTACAGAAGGTGCTGGTATACGTTCAGGCTATTTGAGGATCTACGAGGCCTGATCTGAATTTGCAGTGGATGCCTCCAAGCGTGGAATTGTAAGCCTTATTATGACTTGTAATTTAAATTCAGATTAAATTTTTCTTTGCCCTTTTCCCTCTAAATGCGCGTATTGTGTAAAAAATTTGTACGTGACAGACATACGCAACATATTTTAATTTGCAAGATTTGACGGAAGCATTACTAGAGGCGTCCGCACAATTTCTAAAGCGACTACTAGCTTTGTCATGTCCGCCTCCGTCCGTCCGCATGGAACATCTGGCCTCCCACAGGACGGATTTCCATCAAATTTGATATGTATTTTTCGAAAATCTGTCGAGAAAATTCAAGTTTCACTCCAATCTGACACGAGTGATGGGTAAAAGGTAAACTGATTCCGTTACAGGTCCGGTGTGGCCCAAAGGGTGGGTAGAGGCATAGCTCTACTGTTCCATGACCGCGGCATTAGAAGGGGGTGAGTGGTCAGCAGCACGCCCCGGCCGCACTTTACCCCCGGGAAAGACCCGGTACCCATTTTACAGGAGGCTGAAGAATGATGGGTACTTTACATATAAACCAATATTCATTTTTGACCATATCTCGCTCATTTCTTCTTAGAATGGGAAATGTTTCGAGCAAAAATTGTAAATAAAATGAAAACACACATCTCGTGTTCAATAACTTTTTCCGATAGTCGTGCCGTTTATGAAATAGTGTGGAAAAACATAGAGCCAGACAGGCCACAGATGACAGTATAATACGGCGCATGCCCATTACGTGCTGGATAACTAAGGCTACACACACTCAGAATATGTAATACTTGCTGCTTTTCCACGTCAAAAGTGGTTACTCGAACGCGCCTCAGTGTTACGTTTATACGTATGTTATCTGCATTGTAGTATTGTTCTCATTATCGTCCTCGTCCCTCGCCTCTCATCATCGTAATCATTCATTATTGTAAAAAAAAAAACCATTGAAATTTGAGTGGGAAATTGTTAAAAACAGACTTTTGGAACGGTACCTGAGCTGAGTGACTTTAAATATTATTTTTAATTATTTCGTAGTATACATAGTGACAGAAGAGCGAGGCTTGTGCTTTGAAATATATATAAAGTTTTACCGACGCCCTCGCCAGCACCACCGGCGTCGTCGTCATAATTTTAATTCGGCTGTGTTGTTTGTGTAATTGACGGTGAATGTTTCGAGTCGGCACGACAGTAAAGGCCTGAATTATTATTATTATTATTATTATTATTAAGTGACATTTAATTAAATATTGTTGGAGGAATTAAGTATCCGTCAGTGGGAGACATGTTCCTTTGTTACAAGTTTTCCATTTTTATTTCTACGATGAGAGCATGGCAGAGGTAAAAATGCCAAAAAGAAACAAATTTTAGTGGGGCACGTTGTTTATGTGTTGGAAAACCGTCGCTCCCTAAACATTTACCTGTATGTTTGTTATTTGATGCAAAATATTTCATTTACTGCGAAGGGAACGTAATGGACAACATGAGATGTGTCTGAAGATGTTTGGGTGACTGCATTGTCCTGAAATCACTTTCACATTTGTTACCTGTGTGCAGAATGTTACCTACATAGGCAGTCAAGTTTGTGGTTGTTTGTATGTAGCCACACATGTTACCATTTGTACACTACAGCAGAGCAGTCACGATTGCTTTTTGTTGACAGGGGAACACATCAGGAACTGGCGCTCCCGCTACTTTCTGCTGCTGGATGACGGCTCACTGATTGGCTTCAAAACGAAGCCTGAACATAATCTGAGCGACCCTCTCAACAATTTCACAGTGAAGGGGTGCCAGATCATGACTTCTGACCGGCCCAAGCCTTACACCTTCCTAATACGAGGTCTGCAATGGACCACCGTCATTGAACGAACGTTCCACGTTGAATCAGACAAAGAGAGGTATGAAATGACCTGTTGTATTACATGAATATCATAAATGTACTTCGTGCGTAGTGTTGGGACCAACAGGACTTCGCAGTTTCTGTTCAGCCAAGCCCTCATAGCTTAGGTTTTCTAGCTACCGGGGCCAGTAACCCCGTAAGGGGACCCTAACACAAAACAAACTTTAAAAAGTCGCAATTATTCATTGAATATCCTTTTACTGGGATCGGTGATTTAAAATTTGTTGAACGCAGAAACTGAGAATTTATCATTTAATGTATTCGTTATGCCACCGCTTGGATTCTGCCGCCCTGGGCGGCCGCACCACTCGCCCACTCCTACCTACACATCTGGTTCTGATGATTCTTTACACACTCAGGACAGTGACAAGGCTGCTGGCTTGACCAGAGACCCGAGGTTTCATTACCAGTAGAAGCAAAGAGAGTACTCCTGTCCAGTGAGTGGATACCTGAGGCTCTTCCCGCAGGTGTAGACTAGTCAGTGCGTGAAGCTGACTGACCAGACACTTGCATGTAGTGTCAACGTCAAGAATGCATGGAACTATAATTCACTTCATCCACACATCTTCATGGCATTGTGTTTAATTATGTTATCAGAGGAACAACTCATCTTAGTTGTATTCTTTCTTTTGGGTGATTCCCCGGCGCCTGAATTTTTATATGCCGACGTTTCGGAACACCCTGTCTGTTCCATCTTCAAAGGTGGTGTAATCTTCCTGGTTACACCGCCTATGAAAATGGAACAGACAGGGTATTCCGAAACGTCGGCATATACAATTCAGACGCCGGGGAATCACCCAAAAGAAAGAATACAACATTCGAAACATGGTGAAAGTTTGAAATCAAGAAAAACTTTATTCTTCCCTAATTATGTTTTTGTATCTGTCCATCTTTCTATCCATCTGTCTTTCTGCCTGTCTATCTATCTATATATCTATCTATCTATCTATCTACCTACCTACCTATCTATTTTTCAGTCATGTCGCCTTACAAGTGAATGTTTTGAAAGATCACCTGTTTTGTGGATTTATGGATCCTGTTTTTTTGACATTTGATAGGACTCCTTGAATGAATAATGTCTGCCACATAGCTCCTACTTTTATCTTACATGCCATTAATCATTTGTGAAGTATTTTTGTGTGATAAAATATGTTTATATTAGCCAAGTGAGCACTGGTTCGGTTAATTGATTATATACTGTGAAACAGTAGTACAGTAATATTAGGTAATACAGTGTCATATTCCAAAATATTAGCTGTATTTTTGCTGTATCATGTCAGTTGTGAGATTTGAGGTTCTCAGTGTGGTGGCTATGAGGAGTACTGCCTCCTGGGATGTGATATTGCATAGCCTTAACTACCCTGAAGATGGAGGCAGCACGTTTCTCCGAAACGTAGGTAAATTTCTACCAGGCCACATGGTGTCACATCCAAGAAGATTTTTTATTTCATCATGTTATAAATTAGCAAAATTGCAGTTGACACAAATATAAAATGTTACTGGCAATGTATCCCTCCATCAGTGCCTCATGGCCCTGGGACTTCTTTCAAGACAGGACTTTTTATTTCTTCAGAGTTTCAGATATTATGACTAACTGGCAATGAATTGCCATCCTTTATTTTTGCTGCCCATATCTTCAGGAAAGTGCCCACTTTTTCCTGTTGGACTAATAATGATTGGAGTCAGAGCTCTGCTTGGTCATGTGTTTGGGAAAAAATTCATGTCACCACTTTGGTGATGGACTGAAAATGCGAACTGCACTGTAATCAGTAAAATAATTTTGGTGAGCTTTCGAAATGTGCATTGCGTTCTCATGGCATTTAGCTGATTGCAGTTACATGTACCAATGAATGTTAATTGATTTAAGCAGAGTGGTTTCATTGCTTCTGTCCATTTGTAATTTGTCTTAAAAAATTAAACTCTTTGCATGATCTGAAAACTGACATTGCTAAGTTTGTATTCTTATGAATATAGAAGTTTCCATGCTTGGGTATTTGATTTTTCTTCAGGGAGGATTGGGTGGCTGCAATTCGGTATGTGGCCGATCGATTGGCTGAGTCAGAAGATGTTGACATGGCATCTGCAGACCGCTCAGGCCATTGTGGTGATGGTTATGATGTAACAACCATCGACGAACTGAGTGCCAAGTTCTCAGTTCAAGGCACTTCCAGTAGCAAATCATCTGGGAAGAAGAAAGTGGTGTGTATATCAAACATACAATTAAAACAGATGTTTAAATAGTGAAGGGTTTCCTGCGTGTGTTTAGAGGTTTTCACAAAGATTGAGGATTATGGCATCATATTTTTTTGTGGATGGAAACTAACATTTTGGCAGAACCTGTTGCTTCTGTTTTAAGGGTAAAGATGGAAGCAGTGGGTTTCTCATAATTGCTGGTAACCACCCACAAAAACAAGATAACAAAAGTCACTGCACCATAATCTTATTTTGCTACTAGTAATTTGAAATGTATTGAAATACATGTACCTGGGATCAAGAATAACAAACTAGGGGACAATTTCATAGAGAAATTAAACCAAACCGGTTAGTTCCAAGTACTAACACTTTTGTTTACTTGGGAGAAAAGTTCATGTCACACCTGATACACCAGCTGTGTGACACGTTTATCATTTATCATCATGGTGACTGTATGCAGTGTAATCTTCTTGGGCTATGAGCTGTGTCAGTATGGAATGAATTTTCTTCACAGAAACTGTCTGTGTCTGTCATCAGTGATGAATGCCAATCACATCTGTTTATCTTGTTTTCCCCTCAGCCTTTCTAGCTGAATGCCTGCTTAGTAGCTTAAAATAGGTCATGACTAGTCCTATTGCCTTCCTTTATGGTGGATTACCAAACGTAGTCATTCTCTTATCCCACCTGCTGCAGAATAACCTCAAGAGTGATACTCTTACTTATTTACTTACTTACTTACTTAGTTATTTACTTAGTTACTTACTTACTTGCCTACCTACTTACTTACTCACTCACTCACTCACTTGCCTACCTTCTTAATTACTTACTTACTTACTTACTCACCCACTCACTTGCCTGCCTTCTTACTTACTCACTCACTCACTCACTTATTTACTTAATTACATACTTATTTACTTACTTACTTATTTACTTACTTAATTACTTACTTACTTACTCACTCACTCACTTGCCTACCTACTTAATTACTTACTCACTCACTCACTCGCTCACTTGCCTACCTACTTAATTACTTACTTACTAACTCACTCACTCACTCACTTACTTACTTACTTTCCTACCTACTTAATTAATGACTTACTTACTTACTCATGCATTCATTCACTTATTTACTTACTTACTTGCCTACCTACTTAATTAATGACTTACTTACTTACTCATTCATTCATTCACTTATTTACTTACTTAATTACTTACTCACTCACTTACTTATTTACTTAATTACTTACTTACTCACTCACTTGCCTACCTACTTATTTACTTACTTACTTACTCACTCACTCACTTATTTTCTTACTTACTTGCCTACCTACTTAATTGCTTGCTTGCTTACTTACTGACTCACTCACTCACTCACTTATTTACTTACTTACTTACTTACTTACTTACTTACATACTTACTTAATTACATACTTACTCTCTTACTCACTCACCCACTTACTCACTCACTTATTCCATGGAGCAGAGTTGAGAGTTCTTCTTGAGAAGCTAACTGATTTTCAGCTAATCAAGACATTCTCTGCATTTTATGGAACCCGAAGGTTCATTACTGCATTTACAGTTGCCTGCAACCTGTCCCTGTCCAGAGTCAGATCAATCCAGGCCATGCCTTGAGTTCCTACAGCATTGTTAAATAATCTCTGAAGTTACTGATGACCATGAAATTAAGATTAGTCTGTTTAATCATGCTTTCATAATCCTTGAATTTTTTGTCATGATGATAAATTGCTGTTTTTTAGCTTTTGTGCATTATATGCATGCCAAAAACAATAATGTGGTTAAGATTCTTCAGTGCAATGCTAGGATTTCATGGTGATGTGTATTCACATTGAGTTGTTGTGGGTAGGGCCCGTGTGTATTGATGTCAAAGTGCTGTTGTCTCAGTCTCTGTTCCTCCTGTTACACACTGGGTCCATATAAGGACTATCTTTCCACCTTCATCTCTATGGTGTCCCTGAAAATGACCCACTTTCTAACAGTTTGCTGTCTCCTCTACTGTCAAAGTAGACCAGGCTTTGCCTTCCCTTCTCACCTGTGGGTTTGAGCAACCATCTATGATGCTACTTGTGGTGTGTAATATGACTGTATCTTCAGTCTTTTCCCTTCAGTTGTGATGGTGGAAGTAGTTTGAGCCTTCAGTATGGCAATACAGTGTCACAATCTAGAGACCATAGTCAGACTGAAATCTGATTTATAATGTGAAGTTAATAGAATGCATGATGGTCAGTTCTTTGTTTCATTGAACTTTTACTTGATCAGGATGCCATTTCCATATTTTGAGCTCGATTTCCTTCTGTGATTCATGATGTCACTGATGTGGCAGACTTTTTTCCACTTGTACTTTTCACAAACTTTTTTTTTATTTTAATTTTTGGCGTATATGTTATAGGACGGAAACCAGAAACTTTCCGCTTTGCCTCTGAGAGCCAACGTTTTTCATGACTGCCACAGTGCAGGAGTGTTGCTTGTTTTTTACTTTAATTATTCTTGAAAGCTATTGTATTTATCATAGCTTGGATTCAGCTGCATATTGTAAAAATGTAGGCACATCTAACGTATGGCTTTATGTATATGATTTCCATAACATATTTTATCAGAAATGTCTGAAATAAGAAATTCATTGACATAGCTTAATAAAGTGATGCTTACTGCTGTCAACAGAGTTGTTGTTTTGTTACGTGCACAGAAAGTACTGTAAGTAGCTACTCTCTACTTACTAAGAAGCATACAATTAGTTATACCTCTAAGCCATGGCCTGAGATGCACTTTCTACCTGAAATGGTTAATTGAGATTGATGGTGAGAACCCACTGATCCTCAGACTAAATGCCTTAAAAATGTAATAAAGATATGATTTATAATTGTTTCTAAAGTATGGAACCAAATATAAGAGTTTTTGTTCCCTGATGGGTTTGAATGGTGGCTTGTTGCAGATATATTTTTTAACAGTTCATATATTTGAGATGAATCAGTGGGATTTCATTTGCATTTCCATGTTCATCTACCAGTTTCTCTTAACAAATGATGTCAACGAAGTGTCTGTATTTCATACATGTATTCAAATCCATATTACATGGCACTGGGCTAATTTGAAACTGCAAGATAATTTATGCTAAATTGAGGTGCTACTGTATGACAGTGGGCCCTGTACCAACTTGTTTGTTATTTGTGGGCCAATACCCTTAACTGTCCCTGACCTCCCATTTGGAGTTTTTATCACACAGCTTATCCAAGATTCCTCTTTGTTGCCTAATGTATGTAGGTTATGCCTAAGGAAACACTGTTGATTTTGAAACTGACAGATGATTCCCTTAAAAATTTCAGTATAGCCACATAATGCAGTAGAACCTGATGTCATGTCAGAAGTTTTAACAAGGTATAACAAAAGGAAAAGGTAGATTTTAAAATTGTATTTTTGAAATTATGATCTGGGATTTGACATGAGGAACCTGCTGCCTCCATCTTCTGTGTTGAAGAGTGTTTCAGATCTATGGACTTCACTTTAGAATAGCCTTCCCATGGGGTATCACTACATGAGATATGAGATTCTGAGCTGTTGACATCATTAAAGACCAAATAAAATGCTGTGTCTCACCAACAGACTAATTTTATTTTCTACCATCATAGTAACTAATGTTTGCATTTGCACACACACACACATTTACTCAGAAACATGAAACGTATGTGATGTTTTCTAAGTATGACTTATTGGACCAATAAAACTTTTACCAAAGTCATGGCACATGCCACTGTTGACATACATAACTTTTGGTTCAGTTACAGATTAAACCTATGTAAGCAATTTTGTAAAACAGCATGATTGGATTATATCACAAGGTTTTTATGAGCATATCTTATAAATGTCAAAGCCTTAAGTAATGTTCTGTTGTGCGTAATCTCAGTTTCCCCATGGGTCATCATAGAAACATATAGAAAATGAGATTTTAATTAAACAAAGGAGTCATATTTTTGTGCATTGTGATGGTATACAGTATTAAAGAATATTTTTACACCTCTTTTTTATTCCAGACACTCGAGAATTTTGAGTTCCTCAAGGTGCTAGGAAAGGGCACGTTTGGTAAGGTAATTTTGTGTCGTGAGAAAGCAACAGGCCATCTGTATGCCATCAAGATTCTCAAGAAAGAGGTCATTATTCAGAAAGATGAGGTTGCGCACACCCTCACTGAGAACAGGGTTCTAAGAACCACGAACCATCCGTTCCTTATCGTAAGTGTTGACAGTGTTAATTATGTCTTGCTTATGCAATAAAATTCCTCAGTTCTGTAATTCACACCTTTCAGAATCTGAAACTAGGTTTGAAATCTGTCACTGCCTTTTCACAAAGTTTGCTTTATTTTTATCCTGAGTGTAATTTTGGCCATTAGAAAGTGTTTATAAAGGATAGTTGAAAAACTCTTGTCATTTCATAGACCCAGTTTTAATGGAAAGGACACCATTTTTTATTGTAGTTTGTGTACTTGCATAAACATGTTCATTTTCAATCATGCTTGCAACTTGAAAACTGTATTCACTTATTTCTGCATTTGTTTTCAGTCACTCAAGTACTCGTTCCAAACAGCAGATCGCCTGTGTTTTGTTATGGAATATGTGAATGGAGGTGAACTGTTCTTCCACTTATCAAGGGAACGTGTGTTTTCTGAGGAAAGAACCCGGTTCTATGGTGCAGAAATCATCTCAGCACTTGGATACCTCCATGAGGAAGGAATCATCTATAGAGACCTCAAGGTAGGTTTGCCTTATGTAATAGACAGGTGATTAATGCACATGTTGAATTAATTAATTAATGACTGATGAAGAGCATCTGTTTCTCATTTATAAATTTGTTGTTCACTTTGGCACATATTATTAAAACCCTGCGGAAAATGTTTGTATTGCCATGAAACTGTATTTTTGTTTAAGCATTTATTTTAACCCTTAGCCGCCTAACGACATATATATATATATATGTCGTGCAGTGAGCCCTTTAAATAGCCGAATGGCTAATTCCGGCGTTAAAGGGTTAAAGAAGTACACCAAGCACTTGTTTTACACCCTAGTTGTGTTCCTGAAAAAGTGGGCATAAATTTAAAAAAAAAGCATCAGTTAGAAATGATACACCCATAAGAAATGATGGAATAGGTAGGTGGTAGTGTAATAGAACGCATCTTGTCAGAGGGCATTATAATCAGTGAGATGGTGTAAATTTAAGAAGTAGCATATATTGGCAAGCAGCATGAAAGCAAAGAAGGCATAAAACAAGGATTACTATAACTGGCCAACCTCATTCCCACTGGTTCTCTTCTTTCTTCTTCAAGTAGGTCAATCAGGTCCCATTCATCTGCCCTAGCTCATGTGATGGTTATGAGATTGCAGGTACGAGGGTGAATCAAAAAGTAAAGGAAATTTTGTAATCATGCGGTAACCGGGAAAGAGAGAGGAGCTGGCACATTGCGCAGTATTGACAATGCCTGTTGAAGAGTTCAGCCATGTGCAGTACAGCACTCTGCCTTCAGTCAAGTAGCAGCAACAAGGGCAGAAACATGGGCCCTCCTTTGCAAGATTAGACCATCGAAGAACAGCGTGGCGTAGTGCGGTTTCTTTGGGCAGAAGGAGTGAAACCTGTGGAAATTCAATGTCGTATGTTGGCTCACTATGGACAGAGCACCATGAGTCAACGAAAGGTTTATGAGTGGGTGGAAAGGTTTAAATCGGGTCGAACACGTGTTACTGATGAAGGTCG
>Ga0136643_10008006_pt1 | contig 15378 bp, 13 predicted proteins | sample TergutLab28metaG_FD_96883 | JGI IMG/M metagenome (GOLD analysis project Ga0136643, IMG submission 96883) | Labiotermes labralis P1 segment gut microbial communities from Petit-Saut dam, French Guiana - Lab288 P1 (version 3) (version 3) | ecosystem: Host-associated > Arthropoda: Insects >... | reverse complement strand
TCAAAATCAAAAAACCAAAAAAAAAAAAAAAGAAACCACAAAACCACCCAAATAAAAAAAAAAAAAAAAAAAAAATCTTAAAACGCCTCCCCCCCCCCCAAAAAAAAAAAAAAAAACTTCAATTATCAACATCTGATTGCTTCCACAGGTAAACAAAAGTTGTACATAATTTTATTCTGTATTCAAGGTAACATTCCACCAATTGTGTAAATGAAGTCACTCATTTATTAAGTTGCATTTTGCTGTGTAAAAATCATTACTGGCCACAGAACACAATAATACCATTCACCTTTCTTCTCTGTCTACAGTATGCCTTCATTAAAAAATGTTTACATTTCTGCAACTCTATTCAGTGCCCTTACCACACTGACAAATTTCTGTAGCTTTCCCCTTAACAGTTCTTGACATTGGAACCTTCCAAATTAACCTGACATGCCACAACCATCTCACTCACCTCAATTTAGCCTCCTCTAAAGTCTGGCAGTTACAGACAACATGAGATTCACCTAAAACGAGCACATATTAATCACGCAATCAAGAAATGTGCTGGGGATGGCAATTTACCTGTTGCACAACAAACTTCTAAAAAGAAATGTAGGGAGTGAGGGATGAAAGGTGAACAATGTTTATGCACTACACTTAAAATGACTTTATACAGCAAAATGAAACTGGTTTGTTTTGATACTTTTTCCACTCATTCCTTAAAATTAGATACAACTGGTTACACCAAAAGAAGGAAACCAAAATCACCAGTAATGTGACCGAAAAAATCACACTCTGTTCACACAGAATGGTTCAAGTCTCAAACATTTCTTCCAGGTCCATGTCATCAGCAATAAGTAAACTTTTATACAGCAACAGTTTCTCAAAGAATAAAAAAAGCAAAATTACATACAAAAATATTAACTATCCCCACCTCCCCCCTACTTGTTTGCCAGGCCTGTAGTGCAGTCTTATGACAGAAATGACTACTGGTAACACAGACACAGACTAAAACATATGCACATCACAGGGTCCAAACACATACATGTTACATGAAGAAAAATAAATAATATTCTAATCTGCGCAACAGCACATGTGATAGTAGGTAAATATAATTGTTATTCACAGCAATGCACCACAATGGCTACAGTCCACATCTTTGAGGACAAGCTTTTACCAGTTTTCTCGACACAAATCATTGTACCGAAAAAATGACAAACAACATGAAACACAGAAGCCATTAGAATCCATGATTTCATATAAAACATTTCAATGTAATAAGTATTTAGTGAAATACAAGTGAACATATATTATGATGCTATTCCATGTAATTAGCTAAGATACAATTAATATGTATCTGCAATAATGTACAACAAAATCAATGATGTGCATAAAATCACAAAGAACGCACTTGGAAAATATGTGTACTCCACTGGAGCATGCCTTTCCAGTCTTTATCCAACATTTTAACACCAAGGACATTTTCCACATAGTTGCTGTAGAGATGTAACATTTGACACAAAAACTTTAAAATAAATACACTTTGTTTACTTAATGAAATGAGCGTGTTACAATAATACATAATCACAACAGTATTATTGAGTGCAACTAACACTTACTGTGTGATTCTAAATTGTATGTTCAGAACAATAAACGATGCAAATCTATATGACCAATACACAAAGTGAAATAAATATAACTAATGCAACTATTAAGATGGAATAGTTGACTGATCTACAATGTGCAGCAGTATAACAACAAAAGATAGTAGCTGGGGAGTTTATATATTAAATACAGTTTATCAGCAAGCATACATTACTTTGCTGACATACTGTATATATGCCGACAGGTAATGGGTGTATGCAATTTGACATAGTCAAAATAAACTAACAATTGTTTGTGCATGGAGTGCATGAGATTATCTTTGAATGTTCCATGAAACATTTAGTTAGTTTGAACAGTATGCCAATTCAGATTTTTTGACAGATTCCAAAATACACACAGACCCTACATGTGGGACAGAACTGAAATTATTAAGAAACAAAAATGTGAAATAAGCAATACATATGACATTGCGTGTATCAGTGAGACACATTTTCAATGTAAAATAGCTTTAATTTCTATATCAAATTACCTGCATACATAAAACAAAAACAACTTCCTCTTCAAAAAGTACCTGAAAGAGCTTCTTATAAGAAGTAGATTGTTCCTATTCAACAGACAAGGTCACGAATGCTGATTTTACCAACACTAGGTTCTATGATGCTTTATTATGTGTTTTCAGGTTTTCACAGTGATTATTCATTACTTGATGGTGTTCCTTTGAATTCATACGCCATCTCAAAAACCCCCACCCCCTAATAAAAGACCATCAAATTCCCTATTATTACCTTCTATCATATTATGTTATATTGCACAGTGCTATATTATTTTGTAATTGTACAGTGAAGTGTTATATTCTTCTTTATAGTCAATATATATTCTATCACATATTATTACCTTATGTTGCATTCTCATGGTGTCCATATTTTGTATCTGCATAGTCCATGTAAATTTTTTATTGTGTTATGCTCCATACCATAAAATTTCATGTACTGCTATAACCACAGTATATCCTGCATCAATTCTATACCCATCCAATCACAACTTTGAACAAGACATGATGAAACATATAACAAAACAATGCAATAACTAAATGTTCCGTCAGATCATGATAATGGATGACAATTACCTGAAACAACTAAAACCCTCAGGCCAGAAACTTAGCATTTGTATCACAAAGCCAAAACTTCCCTACAATTAAAGTGTACATGGTGCAGCACCCACATTTCTATAATAGACTTTCTGTTACAATGTAGAGTACTGAACTAACCTAACCTAACTTCACCACACAACACCAGGCCACATCTAACCCAACCCATAACCAACAATGTTTGACTGAGAACCAAGTGTGGCATTATAAACAAATCATACTCTACACTTAACCACTCCATTCTGCAAGTCCAAATCCACAGAAAACTGAAGAATGAATTCTCCCTGGATGTAACACTATGTGACTGGAAAGTAAATTCTGGCACTTTGAAAGAACACAATGCCTTCATGTTAGGATCAAGCAATCCAAGAAGCCAGCTGGTTGACCCTAAAGATCAAAGCAGTATGATCATTCAAATGATGCAAACTACTCACCCAATGACATAGCATCACATCACATAAGACACTGATATTCAGAAATAATGCTCCGAGATCCTGCAAATCTCACACAGAGACCTGTCTTTTTAAACCGTGTCCCATTCATAACTCAAGAAAATGTAACAATGGGAAAAAGAATTCATCAAGGTGGCATTTAAGAGTATGAACCAAACGAAAAGAAAAAGGAATCCTACTTCATTAACGTAAGAATGTATAGACATTCTTGCCAAACATCCAGTCTCATCTCAGTACATAAGTCCTAACCTTGTTATACAATACTGATCCATCAAAAATGAAAAACTTCCATACAATGAAACAGTACATAAAATTAACGCACGTGTAATTCTACTCAGAAACGAATCATTCACTAACATGCACTTCAACAGCCTGAATCACTTAATCGGCAACTTTTGAACTTACCTGTTCTTAGAACGATATAATGTGATTCTTATATGGCACTAACTCTCAATCATCAGTTACAAAAAATAGTGATCACTAAAAAGAAGCAATGAATGCATACAGTTCTCTTACCTCTCTGATGATCTTGCAGCCTTTGACAGGGCCGATCTGAGAAAACAAGGCACAGACAAGATCTTCGGATACCGAAGTATCCAAATTCCCGACATACCTAGAGAGAGAGAGAGCACACGTTTTTAATTTCATCAGCACACCTTCTGCTACATATTAAGTTTGCATATTAAACCGCACTGACAGCAATCAGCACTCGGTAGCAGACTACAATGCAATGGAAATAACTACTTACAAGGTTCTTGGATGGCTTTCCTCACTCATTATCTGAAAACAAATGAACGAGTGTGAGAAGTTACTTCAAATAATCTTCAGAGTCACACAGTCAGCCCATTTTAGTTACAAACCTGTCTTGAAATCATATACCGCACCACTACACAAACATAAACACAAACGCGAATGTGCAAAATGTCCCCTTCTGCGCATGCGTCATTGATGGTATTACGGGAGTGCACTTTCGCGCCACTTGATCAATAGCCAATTATTGAAGGCCATCTGATGTGGCTGATGTTTAAAAAAAATACTTGCCATAGTGCACGATATATTACAATATCCCCACTCTTATCACATGAGAGACAATTTAACATCATTAACAAATACTGTTTAACCTTCACACACACCGGTAACCGCATACATCTTAAAAACAATTTGTCACCCTGTCCTAAGTCGAATTGGACGAAAATTCTTAAAGGACATAAACTGGTAAATAAGGAAGCAGCGCAATGCAAATTCAGAATTAATTTGTGCCAAAAATCGATTTACTTTTGCGCAAGGTAACTGCACTGCCGGGAACAGCCTTGATGTTGCAAAGCTAATAACATGTGCCTAGATATGCCCGGGGGCGATCTCACTAGACTGCAGGCTGACTGCAAGCAGCAGTCCTCGAGAAGCCAGTAGTACCTCAGGGTCAAGAAATTTCCCACTATGGAATCCGAACGTTCATTCCCGTCTTCACAACAGCCCACCAGGGTCCCAATGCTGAGCTACATAAAACCAGCCCATGCCATCTCATTCTGTTTCTTTCAGACCAATTTTAATACCATCTACACCCAGGTCTTCCAAGTGGTCTCTTTCCTTCAGGTTTCCTCATCAAAACCGTGTATTTCTCTTCTCCTGCCCATCTCACCATCCTTGATTTTATCACCAAAATAACATTTTGTGAAAAGTACAAATCATAAAGCCGCTCATTAGGAAGTCTACCCCTTCCTTGTATTTCTACCGCCTTCTTTGACCCACACATCTTCCTCAGGCCCTCTCGAACACCTTCAGCTTAAGTTCTTCCTTTCAAGTCAGAGACCAAGTTTCACGCCCACAAAAAAACAAAACAAAATTTCAGTTTTGTATGCCTTATATATTGTATTTTTAGAAAGAATATGGGAAAACACTCCAGACTGAATGGTGTAGGCATTCCCCAAATTTAATTGGCTCTCAGCCTCTTCTTACATTTGATCTTATGAAGCAATAAGAAAAACTATTAAGTGATTTCACATTACGTCTCCACTCTTCTGGGGTGTTATGCAACATTGGTTGGTTGTCAGTTACTTTTGGGATAGGCTGTTGGTCCATTTTCAAAAGCAGAGTAGTCTTCAACTCTTGACCAATCCACATTGAATAATATCCTATAACAGTAAAGACAACTACACCATGGCAGAAGCCTGAAATCTTTCAATTTAATGATACTTTTTCCCATCAAAATCCATGTGAAATAATCACAATGGCAGATACTTTCTACAGAAAATATGTTACAAAATTACAAAAAAGTGGATGTAAAATAAAATGAGCCTGTAATGCTATGGACAAATATTACACAAAAGATTTCCACACCGGAGACAAATCCTGTGTTTCCTGCATAACAGGTTTCACAACAGACCAGTAAAACAGAACTTCCTAAAAGGAAAATTTTTTTTATAATGGAGTGTAAAAGTTTTGTTTATTTTTTGAATCCAACAAGTATTTTGATCCCAAACAATTGCTTCATAATATTTAAATTGTAAAGCTCATGACTGTACTTATAATGGCAACATGAATGCACAGTTTTATCACGCAAAATTCAAATTCATAAAATATAAGTCATAATGGACAACCTAAAGACAGAAGCCCGAAATCATTTGTTGTTGGTACAGGTACATTTTCATCATTTCCCTCACTTGTTTGCTCCACCTCAATACTTTCATTACACAGGTCTTCTTCAGTTCTCATTTAATCTCAACACATTATCACCCACTGCAAGAAAACTGCACTTTAAATTCAAATTTTGCTGCATCATATCTCTGATATGCTTCCATTACTAACAACTTAAAAACAAAAACCACGTATGAGAAATTAACACCCAACAGATCACACACAAGCAATGATGTGGTCCACAGCTGCCTAACAACCATGGCACAGTTTGACCATAAGGGAATGAATAATGATTGTAAAGTCTTCTGAACTTTCTCCATGGGACACTTTCACATAAAAAAATAAAAAAATAAAAAAAATAAAAAAAAACTTCTAAAGCAAGAGAATGTTTTACATGAAAACTTCAAATGCAGGAAAATTTAACATTATTATTAGGAGTGTTTCACTAGGATTTCAAAATTCTAACTTCTTGTGTGGGAAAACTTTACATCTAAGAACTTCTCAGTGGGAAGCACCGTACTGTGCATGATAATGTCGTTTTGGTGTACAAGCATGTGTGTGCATGTGTGTGCTTGCATACACACATACATATATATATATATATATATATATATATATATATATATGAATTACATGCAATAGCAAACCAGAAAATTCATCTTAATGTATTACGGAAGGCATAGCACACACTGCCACTCAGGTTCAATCAATCCGCTGGCAGGAAAAACATTTAAAAAATCTCAAATACTGGCACAATAAAAATCACTGGTTCAAACATTTTCATTACTACAGAAACAATATATTTATTTAAAAAAATATAATCAAGTTACTTCCATACATAGTATGGTATATCACAAGCTTGTGAGACATATTAGCATTAATAATTAATTATATGCTATGTTTACTCACTCTACAGTACAGATGATAACAGCCACTGATACATTACTCCTGGATAGTGATGCCAGGTGCAGGTAGATGAAAGGCATTTACAGAATATTGTTTGGAACACCTGAAATATGGCAGTCCCACAAGCAAAACTGCCAATACAGAAAACTACATTCTCTCCAGCAAAGATATGAAGTCACTAACTCCCTCTTTTGTGGGACACATCACTACAGGCATGTTACACTTTGCACTATAATGGCCAGTTGTTCTGCAATGACAGTGGGACAAGCATATAAAACTGGATGCTGCATAGCCACACCACTATTGGGTCTGACTCCTTCACCCTCTAAACTTCCTGATAAAAGAGAACTACTGTATAATCAGAAGTTTTCTTGTCTGTGCCTTTATTACAAGACAGTTAAAGCTAAAAGGTTTAACGAGAGCATGACAATAAATTATTTCTGGGAAATCTACTGATTCTTTCACCTTCAGTTCAGATACTTACATGGAGGAGCAAAAGAAGAATTAATGCAAAAGAAATTAGAACGATTAAGATTCTTTGTTCTCTACATACAATTATACAAATGAAAAACACATAAAAGAGATTATGATATATAAGATGAGAGGAAAGGATCATGTAGGAAATACAGTGAAAAGCAGATAACAATGAGTCACATGGAAGTATAAACAGAAAAATCAGAGATATCCTGAAAAAAAATTTTCAGAGGAAATAAGGTACCTAAGCAATGAAAGTTACTTGAAGTGTATTATGTAACAATACTGCCAATAGCTAATATTATAGAGCATCAGTGAAAGATGAATAATTGAGAGAGGACCATTGGTGGAACAATACCGAGAGGGGAAAATTGAAGTACTCGGAAATATACCTGTCCCAGTGCCACTTTGTCCACCACAAATCTCAAATAGACTGGCCTGGCATTGTTCTCAGGCATCTGCAGCAACAGGCTGGTGACTAACTGCCTGATCCATGGCACAACCACCTACCTAATAAAGTCATGAAGCAAAATCTAACCCCAGCTGCTGTCACTTCTAGTCTGAAGACAGAAGTATTAGTTTCCTCTAGAACACTACACGTTTCTTCACAAATATATTGCTTTACAAAAACAATGTGTACCTAACATATTGCTTATAAATTACCTTAGTGTAATTCTTACACCATTAGCAACTTGTGACAACCTCTAACAAGGAGTCAGCTTTGTGCTGCTCTTTTATTACATCCAGCATAAACCAATCTTCTCTGCCAATGTGTTTCGAAACTAGTGCAAATGTCTTCTCAATATCTGCACTTCATACACAATGATTAATAATATAGTAAATTTAGAAGTTAATGAATGATACATTTCACAACAACATACACAATATTTTTAATACAGGTTATGGAACACAGCAAATTGAAATAAGCTGTAATCTTCCCACAACTCAACGTCAATATACTGGTTATTCTACAGTGCATATTCTATGTTTACAGAAAAAAGGATAACTGCACTTATCAAATGAACAATTATACTTACTCCATGAAAACATTTCAGTAACAGGATATAATTACAATGAAAAATTGTTGTAATATGCTGAGGCACAATTCAGTAAAATATTCAAATTATGTGCAATGACATCCTCTAGACAAACATATGAGGTTGAAATGAACTTAGAGTTTTCTAGACTGTTTACTTTGATCATAGATACTTTTTTTTTGCATCGAGTGAAGAAATCTCTGTGTTTCTGTTCCCAAGCTATTAGGAAAATTAATCTACAATTATACATATATTTCTAAGGTATGTGTGCCACAAATTAAGAACCTGTATCACAAATCTTCAATAAAAGACAGCACATTAATTTTTTTATAAGAAAATGCAGTATTTGCAGAAATTCATACATTGTAAATTTTCAATAGTTCACCCAGGAGAACAGCCATTTTTTAAATTAATGTTAAATATATTTACAGAAGAATATGGAAGGCAGTCACAACCAATAACCCTGAATTTGTAATTATGTTTCCATTCTGGAAAAAAATCATAAATTGGTCTGCATATTACCACAATTTTCAAGGGGTTCATTCATTACTAGATGGTGGCAAAGTTCACAGCTTCATTTCCAGTAATTTTAAATACCCTGTTGTTTCACAGGAACCAGTGTTACAGGCCCACCAAAAAAAAAAAAAATGCATTAGTCTGATGGTGTAACACACAACTATCACCCTCTGTTACAATCTGAATAGAATTTTTCTAAATGTACACCACAATTTATTTCACTTACAGTAAACCCATTTGCACCAAGTAATTCACAAATACTTAAAAACATTGTACAAATTTAGAAGTGGCACTTTCAGTCATTCAATATGTTACCCACACAACTCTTCAATTATGTGGAATTCTGATTTACTTTCCCACAATACACAACAACCATACAGTAACAGTAAACAGTACACTAACTTACATTCCTGTCCTCTGTTCACTTCCTAACAAATCCAGTCATTGGTGGTGGTCCCAGATTCTTGTTTTCAGTAAGAGGTGCTGTTGGATCCATTCCCACTAGGAAGTGCCCACTGCCTGCATTATTCGAAACAAGTGTCGATGCAGCTGTTTCAGATGGGGTTGTCAGTGATGATGCAGAACTGCTCACATCAACAGAATATGTCGTGACTGGAGATGAAGCAACTCGACTTGACACCACAAAATCAGATTGGCAGCCACCTAATTCTGTCTCTTTATTTTCTGCAACACTATCTAACACCCTTGAAATGTCAGCATCAACTGATGTACCGGAGTATGAAAGACTGCTTGAAGTAGAAAGATCTACAGGTATATTCTGCTGCAGAACATGATTGTCAGCCGTGATTTCCAGAGTGGAGTATACTTCTTTGAGGATCATCAGCATGGTGTCTTCAGACTCCCTGGAACATGTACTTGCAGCATTACACACCATTTTCACAAGATCATGAGATTATACACCAACTGTCCACAAAAGTGATGAATGATGGTTACAGTGTAACCCTGTAGTATGAGAATTTTGATGTTTTTGTATAGATGCAATACATCTGTACTACCAGATAAACAAATTTACTGCACAAAGCAAAAGCAGTTTTTGCACAAATTCACAAGTACAACTGAATGTACTCAGCAACAACTATGATAAAATTCAGTCTTTAGTCTTTTCATATTCCCATCATGAAGGGGAATATGATAGCCTGTCACAACATCACAGAATTTCAATATTTTTATTACAAATTAAGTCAGGAATAGCTCAACACATTCACAGCACAAATGCAGTTTCCCACTTTCTGTGGCTCAGCACATTCAAGTGATATGTAAAAAATAACTGCTTCCTGCACTATGTTGGATTGAAAGCTGACAGCTACTTATGTCTTACTAGATGTCACTTGGTGATGTCTTTTTTTGAAAGCTGACATGTCAGGATTCATGAAAGACCAACAAGTAGTACAACAGGTCACACAACAAAAAGGAAAATAATACTTAAAATAATCAAGTAGTTAAAGATTCATGAATCCTGGGAAGTGATGGGTGTGTCACCAGGTGAGCAGTTGTCTTATTAGACTGCTTGACCCTGAAGATGACAGCACCACAAGTCTTAGAAATACTGGCAACTGCTCACCAAACAACATAGTGACACATCATGGAAGACTTGGATCTTCAGTAGCACTGCTGTGGGCATGTCAAATCTCTCAGTCAACAAGTTGCTTCAACTTTCTGAGCACCTGAAGTTTCTATTTCAAAACTTCCCAGTAGGATTCAAGATATACCATAACAATCAATCTGCAAATTAACTTTCTGAACCAAGAATTAAAACTGAGAATCCCTAATATGCAAAACTGCCAACCAACTGTTTGTAATTTCAATACCTCAGTTGCAACTGTACTAGAAACTATTCGATGGACATAAAAATTACCAGTAGCACACATGCGTCTTCATAGCGAACAGGTACTCATTGAAGCTTTCCAAAGGTGCTTCCTGCAGGACATAGTCAATCCTGTGACCACAATTTAGCTGTCCCACACAAACATCCACATCTACATCCCCATCTGCCCCAGAATGACAGCTGTCTGTCTCAATTTGTTGTTGTAACTGTTCTTCCAGCACCTGTTGACAGAAATTGTTGTCACCTGATAAAACAAAACACACTACAGTAAGAAAAGCCAAAACACAAATTGCATTTTGAAGTAAACAGAATTTCCACACGTATTTTTGTAGTAATATTACGCACGTGTAAACAAAGTATTCAAATTCATTCATATGCACTGTGAGAAAAGAATGAGATTCTCACATTGATGATAATGAATAGTCCAGTACTGAGGAATATGACACATTGTGGGTGAGTACTTATCTATGTTTCAGCAAGGGTTGCTACCTTCATGTTCAGGATAAAAGCACTTTTCTTGAATTGTTTAGACCCTGAAGATGGAGCCAGCAAGGTCCTCTGAAATATCAGTAACTATTTACCACTCATCACTATGACATAGGCCAGAAGACTTGAACCTTGTGCACACATGTTGTCTCAGACCCATTGTTTTTAAGGTAATCAATATATGCTGTGGAGTTTTCTGTGTACACCACCAAGTTAAGTGGGAAAAGTTAACCAGTGATTCTGAGAATCAACCCTGAAGAAGGGGTACCAAGCCAATGAGCATGACATGCACATACTGCATGTGTCACATCGGGGCAGCTGTCAGCACAGCACTACATGATATTGATGTGCCATTAGGAGCTTCATACACTATGGTGTAGGTCCCTAAACCTTCCCTCAACAGGTTAAGAGGCACTTGTATGATATTTCTCCCAACAATATAACACACATTATCACTCTCCACACATCCACATGCAAGACGCTCACGTATGTTGATCCATACCTCAACAAAATGTGAGCACATGTAACCACCACACTGCCTACCTGCTGTATACAGTAAATATTACATCTTCAGGAACAGCTCTTGTACAATTACAAGTTGGTACTGCAACACAGGAAACTACTGAAATGTCACTGGTAGATTACTGTGAAATTCATGTGATAAGGAAACACCAAGTACCAACCCTTGTAATTTTTTTTCTAACTATAAAAAAGTCCTCTGACATTAAATTACACTTCATCAGCACATCCTCACTGATACCACTTGATCAATTCTTCCTGATATGATGCCCCCATAATCCATTCTACCAGTTTATGTTTGAAAATGGTGAAAGTTTTGTTTCTTCTTTCTCTAATGACCAGTGATATTCAAAGTGATCAAGCCACAGAAAAAAAAAAAATCTGTTGTTTTATAATTCATTACTGTTTCAATTAACCCTCAATCAATTCAACACATTAGTGTGTGGTGCCACCAGATCCATTATTTTCTTGAGTAGTTAAATTTTACATGAGATTCCACTATGTTTTACTGCGTGAAGCTGGGAAGTTACTGATACTTGGTAATTATTCCATGTGAATTACTTTATCTACTTCCTGTTCCAGTGCCTGGTCATCAGAGCGATGATACTTCGCCAACTGGTACACAGTGTTCCATGTACTTCGTACAGATTCAATCAGTCTCTGCTTCAAGTCTGCTCCAACACGTGCCATGGTTTCTTTCAGTTCTGAAACAATGCATACCAAATGAATCCGTCCTAGTAAAATATGACATGGGAAACCACTACAAACTATGTTACTGGATTCTGGGTAAATGACCAACTTGATGCACAATTACGTTATATAAAACATTTATCATTATAATCCTCTACATGTTTCGAGCAACACTGTGCTCATCATCAGGAGGTCGAATTGTATTAATACAGCATCTGGTATAATACTCTCTGTTAAGTGACTGTCCAGTGTGCAGGTTGACCTGCGCACCGGCTGGCAAGAGGAAGCATGTGACATTAACAATTTATCACAAACTTAAAATAGTGAAAAGGCCTTAAAGTGGCTAATACTGAAGTGTGGTTGTGGCTTCACACAACACTCAATCGTCAACTATCTATGTTATAAAAACATCAGAAGGATCTACAACAATTTATGACATCAAGTGAAAGTGTGAAAGACCTTTTCAAGAGTCCAACATTTAAACAGCCTAAATTATCACAATTGGACAAGGTGTTGTGTAAGTGGTAATGATCTCTAAAGTAAAACCCAGTGGGCCTACAATAACTGCAAAAGTTCAGTCCTTTTATGATGAAATTAAAATAAATGACAAGTGCACATTCCCTTAGGGCTGGCTGCAAAATTTAGGTGTCTTATAATACACAATACTTGATAATCTGGCACCTATCCAGTCCTGTCGATGCTGGATTAAAGGAATTCTACTGTAATTCAAAAGTGATACCACAGATGAGATATACCAAGGGATATCTTGTTGAAACCACATAAAAACAAAAATGAACGAAATCTCTGGCTGCATGCAACTAGGAGACTAACAACCATCTACTATTCACTCAAACCACCTGTGGTTCATAACATTCAGTACTCAAAAAATCAGTACCACAATACATTAACTTACCTAGATGCATCCTTTTCCTTCCTTTGTGATGGGGTATTTGGACAGGTTTAAGAGACATCAACTGTGTATTAACCAATGGCTCTATTCTGTAAGCCACAGGATCAAATGGATGAAAAATATTAAAGAAACCAGGGCATGTGGGTAGTCTGAAATCTGTTCCCAGTGTGTCAATTCCACGAACAGCAACAAACATACCTATCACAAACATAAGAATGGAAGTGTTCCATGAACCGCTATTACAAGACAGTAACTTATCCACACATAAGTGTATATTCCAATTATTTCTCAGACAAATGAACATATGCTATAAATTTATGTGGTTACACATCGACTTTCGTTATATTTGATTTTGGTTTAATTTTACATTTAGTTACTCGTATATGTACACTTGTTGTATAATGTACTCACAGAGATTAATTTTTGGAAAAATGTTCTACATACACAGTGACTTCGTGCATGATGATAAGGCAACCAGTAAGAACTGTGCTCTTCTGGGCTATTATACAGTGAGTTGTGGTAATTTCTTACCAATTGGGGACAACATATCAGTCCCAGAACGTTGGAAAGAAATTACCATCACTCGCTGTGTAATAATCCAGAAGTGTGCAGTTCTCATCTACTTTGTGGCAGAAACCTGAAATCAAGGCAACCCCTGTTTTTCAGATGACAAACTATGAATACATTCCTGTCTGACATTTCAGTAAATGTTGTAGTTTTGATGCAAAATCTACTTGTGTCCAACAAAACTGCTAAATCATGTGGATATGTAATCCAACACACACCAACACACCACAGCCATCACTTGCTGCACAAAGACATCAGTCCAGTTATTTCTCAGTCCTTCAGACTGACAGCATGTAAATCACTACCAATTCACTGATAACAAAAACAATAAGTGAGGATCCTTTCTGCCATAATTCTTGAATCATTTATACTAACAACACTTGTTTCATCTGCAAGGTTATATAACATCAAATTAAACGGAAGATGATCAAACAGATGGTGTATACAAAATGATTTGACAGGAGGCAAGTCATGTTCTATCCTGGTATTACACCAGCATTCAGCTGAAGAATATGAGGAAAATGTAAAAACCTCATCAGGAAAACTAACAGTCCAGCTTAGATTCAAACTGTGTAACTAAAAATTACAAGTCTAGACATTATTCCCCTTTCTCCTGTGACCAGAAACATTTCCTTTCTTCCAATAATATTATACATTCAATACCATAATTTGAAATTGGCACATGCATGTCTTACTATGTAACAAATAACACAAATCAAGGCAAAACAGCACTATGTAGACCAATAGAAATGTAAAAAAACACCAACACAACCAGCACAGTCACATGACAATGCGGTCTCTTTCAGAACTGCTATCCCAATTTCCCTCACTCACTCTTAAGGTATTTTAATACAGCCCATGCAAGCTTTTCATCTCTCTCCAAGTACACAGCCCATATCATACACCCAAATTTAGTTCACACATACATACTGTATCCACAGGAGTCTCCAAAGTCATAACTTAACTGAACGTGCCAATATAAATGCCAGAAAACTGTAAATCAGGCAAACATTAAGCGTTTGAAATTATGGAACCTACTTACTAATAATTTTATTAAAAATCTTACCAATTGGTGAGCCCAAAGCAAAAAATGCTTTTGGATGGAAATTAAGTTGTGGGTATGTGATGAAAGGCTGTCCAGTGCCTGCATTACCCATGACATAACTGACCCGATGGTTCAGTTTACGCTCTTCGGGAGGAACTTTTGCTGTACTATTTCCACCTTTGTCATCATCCTAAAAATCATTATTATTTTCAATCTTTTGCTATGAATAAGTATGGGAAAACTTCCTAGCCATTGGTTCACAAACTGTTATCATCCTGTTCACTTCACAAATGAGTAAAGATAAAAAGAAACACAAACACTTACAGTGTTACCTTGCATTTTTTAAGGGTGTGAAACGTAATCTCCAATTCTGAATGTAGAACACATTAGGTGTCAACGAAGCAACAAACTAATTAAAGGGAGTGGTAAAAACATATTTCTTTAATGCAAAAGTAGGTAGAGAGGATATTTTCAAGCCAATAATTGGACAGGAGAGTCTCCATCAGGATAGTAACGATAATGGGGTTAGAATAGTAAACTTTGCCACATCGAAAAATCTGGT
>Ga0136643_10008005_pt1 | contig 15378 bp, 8 predicted proteins | sample TergutLab28metaG_FD_96883 | JGI IMG/M metagenome (GOLD analysis project Ga0136643, IMG submission 96883) | Labiotermes labralis P1 segment gut microbial communities from Petit-Saut dam, French Guiana - Lab288 P1 (version 3) (version 3) | ecosystem: Host-associated > Arthropoda: Insects >... | reverse complement strand
GTTTGTTGAACAAGAAATCTAAACAATACTATATGAAAAAACAAGATATCTTTTTAGTGGGGGGGGGGGGGGCTGGGTGTATTTAGATCAATAAATGCAAAATATATTTATAATGATGTCTGTATCGTAAAGTACTCCTACATGTTTCAGTGTATTTACATCATCTTCAAGGAGTCTCTTCTTATATACATTAAGTTACAAGATCAATAATATTACAAAATCAATAAAATTAATGGGTTAAAATATTTACATAGGCAATTGTTATATATAACTGATAGATTATAATCTCTAAAACTTCATAATGGCTATAATTGCAGTGGATACATGTTGTTAAGTTGGTAGCTGTATATACAATCGATAACATCTGGAAATGTCTTGTGGGTGCAATCCTGCAATGAATTAATATAAATTATGATGTATCAATGAAATGGTGACCGGTAAATTTAAGTTTGTATTTTTAGTGATAGACATATATATTGTGCATTTGTTGGTCTAAATAATAAATTATACAAAATGCATGGTACATACATCGAGGTAGCTTATTAGTTGGTGTCATAATCATATTGAGATGCTATACATCACTTCTCAGTCAAAGAGGACAGTAATCTTCATCATAATCTTATATATAATTGCTTACATTATATTTATTTTATTTCTAGATTACAGACTCTTGGAGGAAACAACACGCCATGTTGAATCGTATGCTAGAGATTTATCGAAGCATTACACTACATCAAAGGAACTGCCTATTGTAAGTAATTATTTATAAATGTAACCAATTGCTGTTTATTATCAAGCTTATTCAGCAGTAAAACACTGTACCTAGGGGACAAGTTATTTGGTAGGATATATGAGAGGTTACCTTTATGTCACCAGTGTGCCTTCATCCAACTTTATTATTGATTTTATGGGAACCATTCAGTTTCCATGCATTCTGTAGACATTTTCTTTGTTATGTACTAAAACCTTAAATTACAAAATAAAAGTGTAGTTAATAACCATATATTGTGTACTATAAACATACATAATATTATGACCCTGAATTATACTTTATTATGTCCACTGAGGTAATTATTTTTTTGTCAAAGGTTCCATAGCTACTCCATCTTTTGTATTAAGTACAGATGCCCAAATGTCCTGTCTATGCATTTTGATTCACAGGTGGGCTACAAAGTTAAGCAGTCAGTTTGGTTAACTATAAAAGCTGTTCAAGTGTCCTCCCTCCCATCTTGATGGACTGAATGACTCAAATCAGTAATTCAAATGTACCACACCACATGGGCCACCATCTTGTCCAGATTCACTACTGATATCTGGTAAAGATTTCACTTTAACCGTCTGGTGCATTACATCAACTATACCCAACACAAAGCATGATGCTTAAAATGCTGAACATCAGATAGAGATGATGGCCATTTAATGGCCTTCATTTGCAGCCCTCATTTAAATTCCTGTCTCTTGTGCATTCTACAGGGCATTTAATTCAGGCACAACGGGGTAAATGTTTCCATGAAATTATGTCAGTGGCGTTGAGATTTGGGGACTATGCTCACCCAGATATCAGTTCAACTAGTTCATTTCCCTGGAAATGTGACTGTCAACAATTCATGAACATGGTGCTTGTAATGTGCAGGAGCTCCACCATGGTAATACATGTTGTCTTGTGTCCACATTCATTGCCTCCATAAGATGTGGTAGTAATCCTTTGATGAATGCATAGTTAGATATACCAGTAAGACACTGAAAGAAGATATGGTTGAGCGAAGCATCTCCTAGGCACACATAGACTGCCCAACCCAAATTGATAAATTTGATGTAATGTGTAGGATTTCTTGTAATCAGTTGTCAAAACAGTAAATTTATTACTCTGTGCTTAGTAAAATTCATGTTGGAGCAGAGCCCTTGCGCGAAATATTGGATTATGAACTTGTTGCAGCAACCATATGCCTAATTCCAAATGGTACTGCCTTGTCTTTAGGCATGACCTGTTGCCCCTTTTGAACATGGTATGGATGAAGTCCATATTTATTTTTACAGGTGCAAATGCAATGTTATCTTGGGGACTGTATGTTTCTGCTAATGTACATGCTAGCTCCATTCTTGTGGACATCCTTGAGCACGTATTCCTCTTCCTACCACCACATTCCTTGTGGACATCCTTCACTTCCGTGCTTTGATTTAACCGTGCTGTTTTCAAGAAGTCACTGTTCTGTGTATGGTAGGCCTTAAATCTTAAAAGCAACATGCAAGGAACTGATGGACATATCTGCAGTATAGGAATTGCCATTGTAAGCACCCACTGTTTTCAACTTACATCTTGCATATGGTCATTCCATATTCTAGCTTGAACACAACTGATAGTACATATATGAGTAACGTTCCAACATGACCTACACAACAATTTCATGCCCTACAATACTTTGTTTTCAAATACAACAGTGAATATTGTACATAGTTTTGACACCTAAAGAATTTTTTTGTGTTCAAAATTGCTAAATGTACCTCCTTTTGTTACATATTAATACAGCAACGTTACACCTTTAGTTCGTATCACAATTGTCATTGAACATACTCCTATGGCACGTTAAGTCCATCTTGTGTTCTTCCTCTGCCACCTCCTCTCAAATAAAACTCTTGATGTGGACAACTTTCAGAATCTTTATAAGCTACGTGCAGCAGCTCGCAGAAGAAGAACATATCTACACTTCATGCCCCACAATTTCACACGTAGTAAAGCAAATACAACATATTTTAATTGGAAGGAACAACTGATTTACTGGAGGGTAGAATGGATTTTCCCCCAGGCTGACAACATAAAATGTGTTGGAAGAAGGTAAGTTACTTAAGTTATTACATCTGGTGGCAAGAGCTTTCATGGTTACATATGAGATTTTGTTACCATAGTTTTTGTATTTGCTTGCGAACTGCATATTGGGGTTTCTCAACCTATGTATGGCTGAAATGCCACCCTTTCCTGCACAGAGAAACTGGAATTGTGTGAAGTCTGGGTTTGTTTGGTTGGAAGTGAATTCTGTTCTGCATTATTGAATTTGTCACCGACATATCTGACATCCAAGTTCGTACGTGCTTTTTGTTGTGCAGATGCTCAAAGTTATACAAGCAGCAAATGTTCACTATATTTGTCCATTACATATTTATGTAACGACACACACAGGTTAGAAAACAATGGCCATTATGTGCTACATGGAAGGGCAGTGGCCCCCAAAACAGATGTGATTTTGGAAGACCTGCAGGTCCCAGTTATAAAACATGCTTGTAGGTGGAAATATAGTGTTTAGAATATTGTGCAGTATTACAGCTGGCCGTGTTAAAGAACACAGTGCTACAAGAAATTAAAAACTGCTATAAATCAATTTCATTGTCACTGGATGTCTTTCATATTTCTGTCCTACATCCAGACATTACTCCACCAATGATGTGTCATGGTGCAGAACAAATGTAATCTTCAAGACACAGTGAGTACCATGAATTGCTTAGTAGCCTAAAATACATTGTTTCAGATTACTTGAAACTGAGCCATTGGCAAAACTTGTGAATGTTTACCTGGACCCAAAGGAATGTGAACCATTGTATCAAGATAAGTTGCAGTACTACCAGTCTGCTGGTCTTAGAGGCATTTTGTTAATGCTAAAAGCTGAACAGAAGCAGGGGACACGGTTTTATCAGCTAGATACTTCGCTCACCCTAAAGGATAATCTAAAAGAGAAAACAGTAATAGAGTTCCCTACAATATATGTTGTTCTGAAAGACCATAAAGATGCATTTGACATTCTAGGACCAGGTGAGTCACAGTAATCATTTAAGTTAAAACTGCCCCTGTAGCTAGCCATCATACCAACCATACAGGGGTAAAATGTCAAACTTTTTTTCCCTCAGCACAGAATGGAAGTGACTCGGGTCACTATCTGACGGGAAGAATTTCCATTACTTACCTGATAGAAAACTGGACAGACACTAGTACCATTCAGGATGCTGTGCTTAAGAAACTGCAATTACACTGTCATATAACCTACCAATATATGGGAAGGTGGGAAATTCTGGTGCATTCAGTAGTGAAAGACTAAGTACACTGAATTTGTAAGGCTAACGGAATAAGGTGTGAAAGACATAAAGATGTTTGTTTCATTGTTGTGTATAACTTATATTTTTCAAATGGGTTTTCCCAAAGTAACTGGCTTTTTTCTCAATCCTTCCACCAGAGCTGCACATACCTCCATCTGTGTCATTCTACCATTTGATACTATTCAAGCACTCATAAAAGTGTCAAATAAATTAAGAAGGAAGAGGGTAGTGATAACAATCTAATCTTTTTGAAAAAATAATCCCAAGCTGTACATAGAACATGCTGCAGAAATTGCTTCCTCAGTGTGCAGTGACATGTATGCTTTACTAGTACTTTGCCAATATATGTGAAATGTGCCCTCATGCGTGTTTAATCTTAAATCCCACATTATCTGTAATCTTGTACCATTTCTGTCTTTTCTCCTGGCAACTAATAACAAACTGCATCACTGTCAGTCAATATGAAGAATCCATTTCCAATGTCAACACAATTACAGGCAGGTTTTGTTATATGCCTAAATTAAATGCCTGAAAAATGTTGCACAAATTGAATACAAAATTTCAATTCAAAACAGTGTACTTCCTGGCGGGGGGGTTAGGGGATTGACAACTTTATCCTACAGTGTACAACTATAACACTAATGGACATACAGACCTGTAGAGTATATGCATACTGTATATACAGCATATATATTTTTATACTTTATACTTACATTTATATACAATTTATTTCTAATGCAATAAAAATGTAAGAGACTTGCATCCACAGTTTTTGGTACAGTTCATTCTGACAGACTGTGGCAGTCTTGCTACACAAACACTTTAGGTCCAGACTTAGCACTTTCTTTAATTCTGTCAGCATTATCATGAATTGTACATACACTACCATGCGCAAGTCTTAACATTATGGCATATTGTCAACAGTTCGTTCATCTTTTTCACAAGTCAGCTTATTACATCTAAATTATCTTCAGTAGTGATTGTTTTTTGCCGATTTTTCATTTGTACTGCACTAGGTGATGTAGAATTATGTTCCTTACTCATGATTGTAAGAAAAGCTAATGCTTGAAGAGGAAAGTACATGAGCCATGTGATTATATCACCAGTGTAATCAATCCATACACGTTACTGATGGCATGACAGTGATGTCACCTTCTGCTAGCCATGTACACAAGTACAGGTTGACAGATCATCTATGTGAAATTGGATTAAATTGAAAATTATTGCATAAATTCACAGATTGGTGTAAATTTTCAATTCACATTAAAGCGAAATTGCACAAGAAGAAATCATATAAAACAAGACCTGCTTGTACTGCAGAATTTAAACTTCCTGGCAGTGATGGACTGATTCTTCAATTTGTCTCAAGGTATAGAGATAATGCAAGCATTATTTTCATCAACAGCAGTTGTTTTGGTTTCATGCATTTTGTTACACACATAAAATGAAATTCTGTTGATGGAAACAGCAAGTAGATTGCTGTAGTGATCTAGAACATTGTCATATAATACAACACCAGAAATAATTATTTTGTTTCAGATGAAGAGGATGAAGAAGACAGAAATGGTGTCTCCAACAGTGTGAACAAAAACAACTTACTATTTTACAACTCTGATTATTCTGACAATGAAGATGAACATAACACTTCTGTTGGCAGTAAGAAAAAATATCCAAAACTGGACATTCCACAGTATGATGTGCTGATAAGACAAAAGTCTTGAAGGAAGATGTAGAATTATGACTAAATTTTAAACAGATCTGGATATTTGACTGTTAGGCTGCGATTTCAGAAGTGTGAAAGCAACGCCAACATAATATGTAGACAACAGTATATATTAATGTTTTAATACATGTGTAAACTGATGTCTTAGGTCTGACATGAATTGTAGTTTCTAAACACAATTGTAACAGTAAATGTTTCTAAGCATGTAGCTTGAGATTAATTTTAATGGAATGCATGGTAATGACATGGTGTAATACAAACATTTTTACAGCTGTTGGAATTTGTGACTGTGGCTTTGAACCGTCTGACATGAAGGTTTGTTTGGTGAGTGACCGTTGTTCCAGTTCAGCAGTTCGAAAGCTTTATAAAGGTAAACTAAAATTGTCCCTATTCCTTATTAAGCATCTTGCCATGAAGATGTATTGGGAGTGAAAATACAGTGCAAATTTTCCTAGCTGGTATTTAGGGTAATAAAGTTAGTACAGTTACCAGGCTAGGCTGGACAACCAGGATACTTGAATTTGATTCCTCATAGCAGCAGAGACATTTTTCGTCTCTGCTGTGTCCAGACTCGCTCTGAGGTCCACCCAACCTTCTATTCAGTACTGGGGGCTGTTTCCCTGGTGCAAGGAGAATGAACCTCTCACCTTCATCTAGTGGAAGGTTACTTATGCCTGAAGCTATACATCCAAATCCCCATACATTTTCATGGCACTGTGCTCAATTAAACACAGGGATAACTTTATTTTTACTACATGGGAGATGTCAGCTTCACACCTCAGCTGCTTCATGCCCTGAGAGAGGGCCAGTAAAAAACATTAGACAAGAGGCTGGGTGTGTCTTGGAATCAATCTATATGACATTGAGAGAAGGAAAATTTCTGCTCCAGCTTGGAATCAACCTGTAGGCTTGTCACTATACTGAGCTGTCACAGCTCATAAATAACAGATAAACCTTATGCCTAAAACCAATACGGAAAAGATGTAACAGAGACCTAGAGCAATTCATTAGTATCTGATTTCTCAGTTTTTAAAAGAGGAAGTAAATTACAGCTAAGCGATCATGTATGGTGAATTGATGAACCCAGCATTCCAAAGAAAATTCTTAAAGGACATACTGAGGGAAACCCAAGAAAAGATGGGAAGATAGTTTATGGTACCACTCTACTAGACTTTACTGGGCCACAGCTGCGCTGGATGCTAACTGCTATGGACAAACAAGACTGAAGTAGTTCAGGGTTCAAGTTGAGAACCACTGGATGGCTGGTATCTTAGGCCTAAATATCTTGATATACCTGTAATGAGATAAAACTATCTAATAAAATGCATATACAGTGCAGCATATTGAAATTACTGTAGAGCCACCTAAGATTATGAACAGCAGATGGATTGTATGATATCACTTGTCTGTCAAATAAAAAAGACTGCATAATATACTGTGTTCAAGATGATTTGATCAATCATGTGATTCTGAGTCTGATACTCTTCTCTGTATGAAACAATAACACCCAACCGCTACAATGAACTGCAGAACCGTCCAAAGGGCCCTACATACTGCATAAATATGTAACATTTCCTGGATTTGAGTGTAAACAAATTGTACATTAGTTCCTTCAATTCCAATTCCTGACCCAGCTGTCTTGAGACTGTCTTTGTCCATTATTATTAACATTTCAGTTAAACAATCAAACACTAAAGTTACTGATAATTGCTCAGTGATAAAAAAATATTTCAGTTAAATAATCAAACACTAAAGTGACAAATGATTACTCAGTGAGAAAAAAAGATTTCAAGTTAAAAATTTAAGCTTAATACATGAGGTTGCATATCTCCAATAACCTCATCCATATATTCATGTTGAGTATTACTGTAATATATATATATATATATATATATATATATATATTGGGCAAGTATTTTACGCCTTCATTTTCACTAATCCATTATGAAATTACAGCCAGCAGGCAAATATAAAGTACAAGTCAAAATATTTATATATAGGGGTATATTTAAAAAATTAAACACAATTTACATTCAAATCACCAAAAACATACCATTTCAGTGTCAGTGAAAACTGCAATTCACTTCCAGCTCTATACTGATGTAACACATTTATTGAAAGCAGTTAACTTTTCAGCACCCCCTCCCATCAACAGACCACATGATGCCCACAGAATCACTGCACCTTACCAAAGTATGAAATGTGGCTTGTCAACAAAGTCAAGTGCTGCTCTACAAGAGCAGAAAATGACCTCGTAAGTGAAGAACCAAACACGTACCCACCAATTTACAATGGAAGGAATATAAAGAGACTGCCACATCTTTCACTGTTTTCATATATGCCTAAGCAGTCTTTACACACCAACTCATAGGACCCAGAAGTAGAGAAACACCACTAGAAATGCAATGCCGACAACAGCTACTTTCATGTACAATGACTTGGTGTTGAGGAATGTAGCATCTTTCTTGTATTTTTGGGACAATATTGACAGATTCTGTGCTTTTGTGTCCAGTTCTGTAACAAAAGATATGCTGCTTAATGAAAGCTATAAACTTTATTACAATATGTGAGGGAATTCTAACACTGCAGAGTCTGGTTTCATTCCTTCTGGTGGTGTAAACCATTTCAAAATCAAACACAAGTAACATATAAGCTTGCACATTTCATTTTTTTTTTACTGTGAGATATCTCAATAATATTGCCATCTTTGTTCAGAATGTCATCAGTGCTGACCGTGTCAGTCAGAGAATTGAAATTTACAATGCCATTTCTTTAATTATTCTCAGGATATTTTAATTACACTTTATCATCTTTCTTTTCCATTGGTACTACACAGCTGAATGATGAATCAGCACGTGAAAGTGCTGGTGACCTCTTTTAAGGTACCACACCATCACTTTATTACACGTACTGAAAAAACTAATGAAAATCTCCACCAGGGCAGTTGATCTCCAGGGAAAAATTCAAATCTCAGAATAAAGAAGGCATGAAAGAACCAAACTTCCTGAGGCAATGGGAAGGACCAAAACGATTTATTGTCCAGGAACTATATGTCAGACATGCATCCTTGCAGTGCCAGTTGCCATCAAAGTCGATCTAAGACTGGAAATCAAGCAAAACCAGTGACATATTCTGAAAAAAGTTGTTATTCTTACAATTTCGAACAGATGCTCTAATGTATGGCCACTGACCTCAATACAAAGCTGACAACAATGCAGCAGAGATTGTTGTGTGCACTCAAATGCCGGGCTGCTGCCTGAACGATATGGGCAATAAAATCCTCTTCAGTATCAAATGGCAATGAGTAAATCAAGCTTTTCATGTAGCATTCTTGCAGGGATTTTCAACAGCCACATTTAGAGAGAAGCAAACCCTCATGCTGCATTTGTTCACTGCCATCAATAATACTATGCACTCAATATTTGGGTGGGCAATGTGTATGACTTTTCATTGGGTCTCACTTGTTACTCCCACGGCTCAGTGCACAGATTTACTGGGTGTGTATGGAGAAAAAGCTACTAGAATTTCTGGAGGAAATCCCCTTGGCACTCAGGAAAAATGTGGTACCAGCACGAGAGGGCTGCAGCTCATTTCGCACATCAGTTCCGAAAGCATCTCACTGCCACTTACAACACTCGCAGGATTGGACAGGACTGGCCTGTGGTGTGGCCTGCTAGGTCACCAGACCTCACGCCATTTTACTTCTTCCTATAGGACTACATAAAAACTTTTGACTTACTCATTGCAGTTAATAATGAAGAGGGTTTTAATGTCCCACATTGTTGAGGCAGCAGCAACCCCAAAGCAGAAACCTGGCACACAGGATAAATTCTGCTTTGGTGTCAGCTTTGTATTCAGGTCAGTGGCTGTACATTGGAGCATCCACTATAAATTGGTAAGAAATCCATCTTTTCTTCAGAATACTCCAGTGGTTTTCCGTGATTTCCAACGTTAGTCAGGCCCACTTTGATGGTCATTGGCACTGCAGAGATGCACATCCGACATATAGGTGCTTGAAAACAAATCTTTGTTGCAGTTCTCAAGAAATTTGGGCATGGAGTTTGTCTATACTCTACAAAATGTTCAGAATAATTTCTTATTGTTGCTAGGCTCAACTCAGAAAACAGAGGCAGCATTACACTTCCTCTTTGGGAGTACATCTGTAACTTCAGTCACTGTGGATGTTTCCCCAAACAGGCATAAAATACTTGGTGGTGCATCTGCAGTGCTTCCCCTCTTACCGGCTTGCCTCTTTACCCACAAACCAACTACCAAGCAATCTACCCACTGCTGTATCTGAGACCAAATGCTTTCCATGTGTGCCTCAATAGTTAAGTGCATGATCACTTCAAGAAAGCTGAAATATATGACACATATCATGTACGGAGATGATGATAATGTGTACCTACAAAATTTCAGTTGGAAGATATGAAGGGAAGTGACCACTAGGAAGACATTCATATAGACAGATATAACCTACATACATCTTAAAATAATAGGATGGGGTAGTGTGGACAGAAGTTGTATGGCTCAGGGCAGGGACCAGTGATGGGCCCTGGTGAAACACTGTGATGAACATTCATATTCCAACAAATTTGGAGAATATTTGACAAGCTGAATGACTCTCAGATTCTCAAGCTGAACTCTGCTCCAGGGATCTACTGATGGTCAAGCACATTTTGTTCATGCTCAGAATTGTGTTCCTACCCAAAACAGACAAGTGAACAACAATTCAACAATTATGTACACTTTCTGCAAAGTTATGGAAACAAAAAGTTCTTTTCTTTACGAAAATAACTTTTATCACATTTCACCCACTGAATGGAAACACATTTCCACATAGTACTGCATGAACTAGACATCCCAAAAAATGAGAGCCAATTCTCTTTCTGATATGAGAGCAAAACAGGAAAAAGTTTATGCACAATATCCTGCTTCATTCATTTGGAAAACAGTATTCCCATTTAAAAGTAACGAGACACCAGCAATGATTCATTTTACCTGATAATACAACTCCTCTCTGCAGAACATCATCAATATTCTGAACCATTATCCTCTGTACATCCTGCAACTCCGTATTAAGAGCTGAAAGATTGCGACGAGCTCGTGAATCTGTGAACACTTTTTTGGCCTTCTGAATGTATGTTTCTGAAAAATTTTGCACATACTAACTTGTTGAATGAAGTAACACAAGGCAAACATAAATTAGTTTTAAAAATATTATAATTTAACTCATATTTCTTACCAAATTCAATGAAACTGTAGGGCCTTGTTACTGTATTCACTTTCTTTCCATACTGTGTGTGAAATTCTTGAGCCAAGTCTTCAAGGTACGAAAATGCAAGTCTCTTGGAATAATTCTTTTCTGCTAGTACAAGGTAGCACACGTCATTTTCTATAAAGTAGCTGTAAACATTTAAATACAGGATACACAACAAAAATGAATGAATGATTAATACCCAACCACAACAGGAAATTCGAAGAACACCGTGTACAAATAAACTGATGGCCATAAGAATACTCTAAAACGAGTCTGATTACATGTCATGACAACTGTCCAGAGTTTCTGCAGGAGTTGTGAAATACTTCCTGGACTACTTACTGAAATAAATACGGTCCAGTTTCTATACTGCAGCGTGATGGGCTTAATGTATTAAGTTTACGGAATAGCAATTTAGCCTGATTTTGGTATTCCAGTATGTTCTTCCCCGACTGCAACAAATTAAACCTCAAAATAATATGCATTACATAACACTCTCCATAGCCGTCATACAAATACATTATTATTCCGGAAGACCGTTACAATTCTAACCTGTTCATCTTCCTGCATAGTCGCTGCTAAAGGTAAGCCGTCAGATATCCTGGCAATCATAGTTAGCAACACCATTATGCTATGTAGTCTACAGAACTTGAAAGAAAACTCCCTCCTTAATATCTTGGCTCAAAAATCGTTTGTGGTCTGCGTACTCTTTCCACACCCGAAACATATGTATTACACAGGAATGCAGTGACACTATTACACGCTCTAAAACGAAAGAAATATAGTTACACGTCATGCCATGTCACGGGCAAATGAACTTTCTGTTATCGGTGATGATTGCCACCACCACGGATGATATACTGGTGTGCTGTTTCAATGTTTCGACCAGGAATCTTCGTCGAGTTTATTAAAACGAGGGTACATACGTACAAGTCAATCCAAGACTCCATGCAGATTGCACTCCGGTGCCGAAACATGTAGTTAACACCGCGAATTATATTTTATGATTTGTATTTTATTAAGTGCATTTGTTGGTTAATATAATAAATATAAGAAAATGCACAGTATTAGACACTAAGTTCGCACATGCTCAACAGGCAGAAACTATTTACAAAGGAGAAATTTCATACGACCATCGTTGCTACATATTTTAACAAACTCTATGACTTGTGTTCACTTTAATAGACTACCTGCAGATGGCACTCCAGTGCCGAAACGAATACTTGATACTTCCTGTGCATTACATTATATGATTTGTATTTCACTTCATTTTATCGGGTGCATTTGTTGGTCAGTATACTGAATATAAGAAAATGCACGGTATGAGTAACATAAAAATGATGTTTCCGAGGTCCATGTGCATACTGATAATGCCAGCTAGGAGCAGCCAAGGAATAATGCATTGGCCCTGTCCACATCCCAGAGGCATCAAGGGGAAGCAGAAGTATAGCTCTACTCATTCTTAACTTCAGTACTAGATAAGGTGGTCAACTTCACATCCTGACCACGTTACTCCTAGGAAGACACCGATACCCATAGAATAAGAAAGCAGCATGGGCCCTAGAGCCAGTCTGTGAATTTGGAGAAGAGAAAAATCTCTTGCTTTACCAACATCTGAACACCAGGTCATCCAGCCTTCAACCAGCAACTATGGTGGCTATACCAACCTGGCTCAAGGTAAAAACGAGCATACACAAGTTTATAATGGGGGATATTACAAGCACAACAAGCACCATTATGTATGCGAATCATCAGCAGAAAGAACACCTGCCAACCACCCCAGGATGAAAATATTTGCTCCTCATAGATCTGTTGAATTCAAGTAGAAGATACTTTCTCACATCCAACATTCTTCTCCAACTTCTTTTAACTCATAACAACAATAATGCTCACAAGAGCTGATGAAGCCCAGGAGATTCATCTAATCACTGAATGACCTCCTGCTTACACAACTAAATTGAATCAGGTCGGTTGCATATGCCAAAACAGTTGCTATTCTGGGATTGCCTGAGTACTGTCTTCCTACACAGCAACCATATTTGGAGTGCCTCAGTACTATCTGTTGGTGCCACATGAGCATGCCTGATAAAAACTAGTACCCAAAGAAAATCGCACTATTCTAATATGTAACAGCCACACTGGAAATGGCTGGCAAAAACCAAGAACAATCTTATTGCAAGTGCCCTGAAAAATCATAATATTACACTAATAATGTGTATCAGCAATACTGGGAGTACCTGAGTACTATATCCTTATACAGAAGTCATTTTGGGAGAAAATCTCAACAGTTGGGCTCCCCAACACTGCTAGTAGTGCCTCCTACTACAATATTCATTTACAATACACCACTGGCTCATACATTCACCTACAAAGGAGAAAGGTTTCTGGTAAAATTTGTCAGTTTTGCACAAACGTAAGCCACATCACCCAAGCAACCACACTCTGTGATTGCATGAACATAAGTCACATCACCTAAGCAACCACACTGCCACTGCATGAACGTCACATCACCTAAGCAACCACACTGTGACTGCAAGAACATAAGTCACATCACCTAAGCAACCACACTCTGCGATTGCATGAACGTAAGTCACATCACCTAAGCAACCACACTGTGACTGCATGAACAAAAGTTACATCACCTAAGCAACCACACCCTGCCACTGCTCATTCTCCTGCCAGATGACAACTCAGTGGGTGCAACCTTACGGTCTGTGTTACATGTGATGAAGTAATCTGTTTTCCCCTATCAACATTCATGAAGTGAGGATACTATTATGCCTCCGTGCTATTATGAGATATTAGAAAATACAATATTTTACAGTACCTTCTATATTACTGCTTATCATGCTTTCTCATGGGTACAATTAATTTACAATACCTAATCAACTGCTACAATTAGGTACCTGTATTTGTGTTATGCAACACAAGGAAGCTACAGATTACACTTTAAGGATAAGTCTTCTTATGCCAAATACACCATTAATGATCACAATGGTAACTGTTAAATCTAGAAAGTTTATTTTTACACAAATAATGACTCCTTGTTGTTACAAACCTTAAAGTTTAAATATTTATATATGCTGAACATTAATTAACCTTCATTGGCTGAATGGGTAGCCCATACCCTGTTAAATGTAGTTCTTCACAGCCTGTCCCATGGGGGCGAAGGCAAGGGCATTTAAAACAAACACAACTCCAGCTATCAGCGCCAACACTGGGATTTAATGGCCAGACAATAGAGGTTAAACACCCCCTTTCTTTTTCTTTTTTGGTCTGAACCTGGCTAGAGCATTAAATGGTTCATGTTTCTCCAGTGCATTCTCACTCTGCACACCTTGAGGGGAAGTTATTTCATCAACACCAGTTTCTTTCAAGGTTTTGACAAACTCCTGAAACATTACAATGTGTAAATGTATTAATATCTCATAATGAACATGTAGGTAAAGCTCCATACAATATAGGTCTCAGCATTACACAGATGTGAGTGATCGATATCATGCTTCTACTTTATCCCCCTCCAAATGTGGAGGGTGTCACAGTCCCTACCAGGTGGCTAAAGCATTTGACAGCAGTTCAAAGAGGCACAAGTTTTGATTCTTCATGTTTCTTTGGCACAGCCCAGTGTCTCATGCCATAATCATATGGCTGCAGGTTATAACACAAATATGAAATGTAGAAAACAAGCTCTCATCGAATAGTATGAGAATGACTATGTGTGACAGACAAAGAGAAAACTTCAACTACAAATATAATCTGTCTGACCAAGGTAAATGACAGTATACATACTTTTCTTTGTTCCTCACGAACAATTTTTTTGGTCTGCGCTACTTTGACAGTGCCTTTCTTTTTCCCAGCCTTATTACGTGGCTGGAAATCAATCTTCGGTGGTTTCAGGAACTACAACAAAAACATATGATAACAATTAGAGAAACAACTCTGTAACAGAGATACAGAATTTTATGATCTTGCTCAAAACCACGTGTAGGTAGACAGTTGTAAAATACTACAGAATGTTACCATCACAAGTGAAGTCTATACACCTACTTTTTCATACTTAATAAACTGAGTATAACTTGGTGGAACATGCATGTAAAATAACATTAACAAGTTCACATTTCCATGTATGCTTGCACAACATGGCACATAAAACAAAAAACAAACAAACTCCGTGGCCTTAGTCCGCATGCGAACTATACCGACAGAGCGGCAGCCGCCGGTCGGCGAAGTTAGTGCCAACTTTTGCGGATAGAGGGGTGTCACGTGGTCAGCGCAACGGGTCCCCACAGCCGTTAATCTCTGTTTTCTATAC
>Ga0136643_10008000_pt1 | contig 15381 bp, 9 predicted proteins | sample TergutLab28metaG_FD_96883 | JGI IMG/M metagenome (GOLD analysis project Ga0136643, IMG submission 96883) | Labiotermes labralis P1 segment gut microbial communities from Petit-Saut dam, French Guiana - Lab288 P1 (version 3) (version 3) | ecosystem: Host-associated > Arthropoda: Insects >... | reverse complement strand
CTAGGCCCCGCCAAAACAAAATTTTTTTTGGTTATTTTTTATTTTTTTTCCCCCACTTTTCCGTTTGGGCCCCATTTTTTTTCAAAATTCCCTTCCCCCACCCCCCCCCCCCCCCCACGATATCACACATTCAAGTCTCTCTTCTAGTCTACGCATTTTGCCACTCGCTCATGTTTAATAATTCTCCAGCACCTTCGCCTTTTGTCTCAATATGTACAATCTGCACTAAGCAGCTCCGGGCCTCTCTGCTTGAATAACAGCTAGACAGCCGTCCTTTATTGTGTTAGAAGGGCCACTGCATTTTCTTAGCGACGACCCAAGTTCTAACGAGACTCTATACCATTACTCCCACCTACAGAACAAAGTCAGCCCAATTAGGAACCGAAACAAAGCGAATACGCTACAGTGTTACAGCTCTTACCAACTCCGAACAAATTTTAGTCGCTTCAAAGTGCTCAGGATTGTCCGTTGCCTTGTTCATTATTTATAGGTTAAATTCTCATCCAATTGGCTACTCGAATAGCTAAATCCTTTGGTTTTCTTTGATGTTGTGCATCCCGCTCTATTTAGAGTCCAGTAGTTTAAAGTATTGCTGTCTACGCAGCTCATCTGTAGTTAGGTAAGTATGTATTTACAGTAGAGGGCCACATGTTTCAACCGACATGTTGTCATCTTCATGCTCTACACTTTGTACAAGATAAGTTTTATTCGCTCCCAACACTTTTTTTTTAGAATAAGATCTAGATATTTAAATAAGTGCATACTAATTCATAATTTACTATCTTATGAAAGGAATAAAAATTACACAATTGAGTCAACGAAGTTTTCTTCTAGATGTTGATTAAAATCGAAGTTCAGACTTTGAAGGTACGATAACGACCATGAAAACTATCTACACGTATTTTTATCCCTGGTTGTTCTGGTTCAGTTTTCTTATGTATGAACATTGTCTTCAGCATGCTACACTACTCAATTACCTTTCTATTGTAACGTAGCAGAAGGTAAGATAAGTGATTTATTCAAAAGTTTCTGTACAGGTGATAAGATATTCTGGAATTCTCTAGGGCCATTTATTTACTGTAGTACGAAGGAGAGGCGCGTCAGAGGAGCGCAGCATCAGCAATAGGATATCAAATTCCCAACCAATTGATGCATGTTTAACTGGGGTACAGAAGTAGACAGGAACGCTCAGAAACGTCCCAGAGTTGAGCGAGGTGTGAGAAAGCTGTTTCCAACATTTCAAACTTATAAATTATACATAAGATGTAACGAGCTAGCTTTGCTACTGTGCTGAATGCCGGGAATAGCAATGTGTGATATTAACAACAGTATATTGTCTGACGAGTCATACCGCCAGATCATATATTCGTTAAATGCATATTCCAAAACTTTTACCCTATCAAACAGGCTTTCTTTTGGTGGACGTATCTGAAAGCAATTCATTTTAATATGGAGTTTGAAAACAAACAAAAGGGTTGAAATCCTACTTGACATGATAGAAAACAAAACTTTATTCTACCAACCTGACACAGTACCCGTAAGAAAAAGGGTCGAGAAAATTTTGAGTGGATATTTCAAAATGTGTTTTCTTTCTTGCAATGTCTGCGAATATGTATTTTCCTCAGCAAGGCAAAGTCTTCTCTTCTTGGACTGCTTGCTACTGACGGTTAAAACGCTGCGATCCTCCAAAACGTCGATAAATACTTACCATTTGACACGGTGTAACACCGCAGAAGGCTTACATCTTTAGCAACACCTCCACCAGAACCTCAAATGTCGCGAAGTCCCGGTTGCTTTGGAACTTAATTATTGGTCAAGCAGAAGTGGAACGGCCTAATTTCGTTTCGGCTGTGACCCACTTTCCTCCGGTGCATAAGCCTGTTCCCACAGATGAACAACGTAACTATTCTCCTGTCTACACAGTGTGTCTACAGTGCTAGGTTTCAGGCTTCCGCCGCACAGCAGGTGAGGTCTTCGCTCTTCTAGGCTTCTGTACGGCGCAGGTTAGTAGTCATTTACCGACGTTTCGGGACAACATATCAGGGTCAAACAATGCAAGAATGTCTAATATATCACACAAAACGGTAAAAGAATTTCTCGGTATTTGACGGTTTAATTACTTTAACAAGAAATTCCATGGCTGCTTTTTAATTTGAAGTATATTAGGACGTTCACAAAATTCCACAATTGAATCGTATAATGAGGCACAGCAGACATATTTATCATATTTCTGTCTCTGGTGTTCTAATACTACACTCCTCCTACGTTCAGACTCACTAAGTCGCCTCTTGTATGTAGGTTAAAATCTCACACGTGATTATGCGTTTTATCGGGCCGGGATAGTGCAGTCGCCCACAGACAGCAGGCAGCATGAAATTTTTCTTTTCACTAAAAGGTCTATACAGGCACTATAACGCAATCAGCCACTATTCAATGGGCACAAGGCGATCTTTATTCGGAGGCACAGCAGTCACTGCGTGCAACTGGCCACCGCCCTCTATCCAGCGCACAGGTTAAGAATCAGAGGAGCTATACTTCCAACCCATATACCTTCACAGCGTACACAGGGCCCATTTATTTTTTTATTTTATAGGGTTTATCTCCCTCTGTGTACTTCATAACCTGTGCGCCTCACACAGCCGACCGTGTTTGGTTCAATTCCAGGCAAGCAAATTCCAGTATAATATTTAATACATTTCTGAAGCATTCGTCGAGTTATGAGAAGGCAGGCGTTCGCTGAACCAAGTATGTTTCACCCAGAAAGGGGGATGCTGCTCATCTAATATGCCCCACTTGCTTTATGAACTTCGTAACAACTCGGAATGACCAAGCAATTTCATCAGGAGCTCATAACACTGCATCTACAGTCTGGCATTAATGAGACAGTTACTGCTACCTGTCGTTCACGACAGGTAGCAGTAACTGTCTCATTAATGCCAGATACTGTAGACACGGTGTTATGAGCTCCTGATGATGGGTGGAGATACCACCCGAAACATGTAGAGCAGTTGCAGATATAAATAAACTGTATTTTGTTGCATCCTGTTGGACAATTATTGACACATACTACATGATGCACGGGCCACTGAACATAAAGTATTGTTGTTCTTTTCATTTCTTAAAACATGGATGGATAAAACTGCGTGTTTGGCAAAATGTACGTAGTACCATTTTACACTTAAGCCATACGCACGACATGCCATTAGTGTTGTTCCATTCTCACAAATTCGGACAGCTGCCGTGTTGGCATTCTTGATGACAAGAAATTCGTAGAGGACGATAAGTGTTCCGGTCCAGTGGCATACTGTTCACAGTGGCATACTGTTCACAGTGGCATACTGTTCACACAGGACATCTGAGACTTTAGATGACATGTAGATTTAGAAACTGAAAAAGGGAAGAGACAGACACAAATGCAGATCGGTAGCAATGTTCATCAAACCTTGCACCATATAGAAATCGCGAAATTTTTTTTAAAATTATTTTCAGTCAGATATTTTCAGACACCCTGTTTCTTCTCAGTCTACGAACGCATTCAGAGTTCAAGGGCTGACTTTAAGTTTTCTGTTCTAGTCGCTTTTATGGAACACTGAATTTAAGACGACTTCATATTGCTCTTTCCATATACCGCTTGTACGTGCTCTGCCATGCCCAAATCACATCACGCGTTGTTTTAAGACCACACAATTGGGGGAGGTCACGATATTTGCTTCTGGAGTTACTTTCAACATGGCAGCTTTAATATATGTAGGCTTGGCGCCAAAACTAAGTTACGTTTTCTTCATATTTTGGGAGAAAAGAAATACTATCTGTTTAACTTTTAAAACATTTCTCTTGTATCGTTCTTTATAAGATGAAGGCAGACAGCGTGAAACTGAATATCACATTGAGTAAGTGTGTGTGTGTGTGTGTGTGTGTGTGTGTGTAGTAGTAGTAGTAGGCCGGGTAGCTCAGTCTGTATAGCGACTGACTACGGGCTGGACGGTCCGGGATCGAATACCGATGGGGACGAGATTTTCCGCCCGTCCAGACCGGCCCTGGGGCCCACCCAGCCTCCTGTAAAATGGGTACCGGGTCTTTCCCGGGGGTAAAGTGCGGCCGGGGCGTGCTACTGGCCACTCACCCACTTCTAGTGCCGCGGTCATGGAAGAGTAGAGCTATACCTCTACCCACCCTCTGGGCCACACCGGGCCTGTAACGTGATAACTTTACCTTATATATATTTATATACACACACACAAACACACACACAAATCAAAACAAAAACATTATGTATATGTATATTAAACTTCCACCCCCTACCGTACACACACATTGTACAGAGCAATTAAAATGTTAAGAGCAATTACAGGTTTTTCTTGGTAAGAAATTCGGAGTCAGTACTGAACACACGTCGTTTTAAGGAGCAATTCAAAGAGTTGTTTTTTTTCCCCCACAATGTACGCAAGTTCAACATGTCTTCCACTTGTTGTCTTCCACACACGAAGATAACGGTCGATTTCTTATCACACGTTCTACAAAAAGGCTTTTTAAGTTCAGGCAATCTCTGTTCGTGTTCGATCCTTCGATCCCTTAGCAAGTAGTTCCCTGTTATAGGCACTGACGGAACGTAAACCTCATCTTTCACAAAGCCCCATAGGAAAACTCCGACGGCGGCAGATGCAGAGATTGCGAAGGACTGGAATTAGACAACCACTTTCGCCGAATCATCGCTCAGGCAACTGTCTATTCATAGGTAGTGTTACAAAAAGGAAACACTGGAGAAATAGATTATTTGACGGTAAAATAATACTAAAAATATATTAGCTTAAGATAGAAGCACGTTTAATGAACGGAAATGTAGCGACAGAACTTTAATTAATAATCTTCAAATACAACACAAAGGGATTTTAAACACACAATTTTGCCTTCACCGCCGTAATCATAGGAGTTATAAACTACAGGCGTTTGGCAGCAAGAAATACAAAATATTTGTACTTAAACTTCACGACCAAACAACATTTGAGTAGCAATATCCCTAGGGACGGAGTGAATGACAGTGCTATAGAAGTTTCCCTTTCGTCTGCAGCGATATTCCTCTGCAGTCCGCTCTGACCTATTTCAACAAACCCAAATCCCTTATTATTACCAACTTTTGTGTGTGTGTGTGTGTGTGTGTACACAAAGGCTAGATACCAGAAAGCTAATAGGAACAAGACAGGAAATGTGCGTATAACGTAAACATGAGGCGCATTCGCTTAGCCACTGTTGCTGTGGAAGAGCAATAATTATTAAACTGTCTGAGTGCGTATTGGTAGCCTTAGTTAACCAGCGCGCCAAGCGCATGAGCCACACTACATTGCCATCTGTGTCCTGTCTGACTGCACCGTACGTTTCTTACGTTACCTCTTAACTGGGCAGAATTTTCTGTAAAATGTTATCGCATACAAAATATATTTTGATTTTCTCTACAACATTTTTTTCTGGCATATTTCTCATTCCAAGGAGAATTAAGCGAGATCTGATTAAAATGTACTGAGATTTTCATACATAGTAAGCGTTATTTTTGTCACATTTTAATAAAATTTGAATTTTCTCGACAGATTTTCAAGACATATTCAAATATAAAATTTCATAAAAATCCGTCATGTTGCAGCCGAATTGTCTCATGCGGACGGACGGACATACGTATGGACAGACAGGCGGGAAGAAATGACGACACTAATATTCGCTCTTCGTAATTTTACGAACGAGCCTTCGAAGTACGGACCAAGCATAATAATTTGAGAAATATTTAGAGGGGGTCTCTCAAGGGGGATGGTATATATGGCCTCAGCATAACAACAGTACACATAAGAAAGGAATCTTTTACACGTAGATAACATTACTCAGTCGAAAGAAATAAAAGAAACAAAGAATTTTGGTGCAGCAGCGATGAGTGATCCAGGGTAAATATCCGCTACAATGGAAAAGTAATCACCTTCAACTTAAGTCATTATGAGACAGGTTACATCAGCTGTTAACTGATACTGACTTAATGACATTTTATAATAATATTTTAAAATAATGCCTAGCATTATGTTGTTTATGAGCGTGAATAATATGGCTATCAGTTTCGCTTTTTTGTTTGATGTTTGTGTGACCGTGCATCGTTAATACAATAATATAAGCAGCCACATAGATGCAACAATAACAAATTTTATTGATAATTACAATCAGCTCAACATGCCTGCTGTCACCAGCAGGCAGCATCGTCGGTGCATTATACCACAAGCTGTAAACACAGTCTAGTGCTCCTGAGGATGGGCGAAGTTATCGACCGACACATGTTGAGCTGATTGTAATTATCAGTAAAATTTATTGTTGCATCTAGTTGGCTGTTTATATTGTCGTTGTTTGTATTTTGTTAATGATAAGGCTTCGTGGTGCTCAATATTACTTAAGCCAATATTCCTGAAAATATGTTGTAATGCGGTAACAGGAGGCTGAAATAAATTCATCTGTCAGTGACGAAGACGATTAATACATATAATTTAGACCTGTTAACAAAGTGGTTAATGTTGTTTAATGAATTTATCGCTTTTATTCAAAGAATCAACCCAAAAACATATTCTTTTTAAGTGAAATGATGGATTCTTGGACGTTCAGGCAAGCAATTTGTAGACCGTCACAGCTGTAGTTGACAGCACTGTGCATACGGATAATACAGATATTTACCCTTAGCAATGTTCTATTGTTTCGAGTTTCCTTACCCATCAGGAACAGATAAACAATGCCAACTAAAGTGCTAATCAAGTACTTTGTTTCGGGTCCACAGTAAAGGTTTAACTGTTCAGCTGAGTAGCCTTGAGTCTCTTTCGTCTTCACTAAGATCTCGCAAGTAATACCCTTTCTCTTGTAACGAATTTCAGCCTTGTGTCACGCTACAAAGCAATCATCAGACATTATCCATCATCACATGTGTCCACGCAGAATAATCGCATCCCGAATATCTACCGTGCTGCCATGTTCTGAAAACCACGAACAGAATGTGCATGCACTGCCTGTGATTAGTTAATTTCAACGCCAGGGGACAGTCTCTTTGGCCAGCTGATACTTGCTAAACTGGTTAATAAATTGCCCACATTTTACAAACTTCAATGGATCATAGCCAAGAAAACAGCTTTTGGAAGGAATACGCAATACCACGAAGCCTGGCAGTGTCAGATCCCCGCATGGGAACAATACAGATGTTGGGATTTCAGATTGTCTAATCGATGTAGTTCAGGTCTCCGGTTTCCTCAGTGCTAATGTTTTAGTGTTTCGGGTTTTCACGGTCGATGGGTTTTGATCAAGTGGTGGTCTTCTGATTTCTTACATCATGAATAAATGTTTGTTCCGACGTCTCGGAAGAACGTGATGTCTCAGTTATCAAGATGCCTTATTTTGGTTTTGGGTGGAAATTGGAACAAACTTATTATCCTACCACAATCCGATGACACGCAGTATCTCAACCATTCACCGTAGTTAACAATACTTATATTACTCATTGGCTCAATCATTTTGAAGCATCTATTTTTACAGCTTCACCGTCTTTCACCTTGAGGCTGATAGTGTTTATATGAATACACAGCGGACAACACTTTCTGCTGGTGTGTAAACTGGGAATTTGTGCAGCATAGTCACTAAGTACGGCAATGACTAAGAAAGTGAAGCGGGTATACAGTGTCTCGTGTTCCAGAACAGGCACACTGAAAATAGGGTTTTGAGACCTTAAAATACAACCCGTGCCTTTACTTGTTTAAAGACAAATTACAGTCTCGTTTGGCCCGTCAATGACAGAGCCAAACACGGATCTTTGAGTGTAGCAATTTGTTGAACCGAGGGTGTCACAGAAGACTTGAAATCCAGATATCAATACGCCGCAAAACACGAAAACCCTTTCCTGCGTGTTTACACGTCCCTTTGAAGTAGCTGTTAGTGTTCGAGTTCGCAGATTTACGATAAATAAATTGAGTGATATTTTCTCATTGCACGTCCTCTGCAATTGTATAAACACTGCCGCTCTGAGCACAATTTTCCTCGTCCTCAGTAATATGCCATTGCACTGTCAGATTTGGGGGCTCTGATCGAGTTATGACTCTGAAGATGGAGGTAAAAAGCTCCTTCGAATTCTTACTTACTCTTTACGAGTCGACACGGCGCAACATTCCAGAATCCTTCTGAATTTTAGGAAATTTCAGTGCTTGGGAGTACGTTTTTGCGCCAAAATATTTTCGAGAATATATATTCCAAATCAAAACTGAGGAGCATATACGCAGAATAAACACTCGCAGGGTGAATTAAGCTCTGCTTCCCCGATTATGAATACGTATGTTTGTGCCCCTTTCAATGATAAGAAGATAGACATTAGATCCGTTCATCGGTCACTGAGTTCTTAGGTGTATACAAAATAGACAATATACGAATAACGTAACATTCAGGCGCGTTCGTGCAGCAATTGTAACGGTGGAAAAGCAATAAGTATTACATATTCTGACTGTGTGTTTGCAGCCTTAGGTATCCAGCAGGCAAAGCGCATGCGCCACATTGTCATCCGTGGCCTGTCCGGCTCTACCTTTCGAACACATGTTACGGAACATGACATGTCTCATATGTTTTCCTTTACGACTTTTGTCAGAAACATTTCTCAATCTAAGAAGAACTGAACGAGATATGGTGAAAATGTTTACGGGTCTTCGCGTAAAGTAGGCGTTCTTCTTGTTATATTTTAATCAACCTTGAATTTTGTGGACAGATTTTCGAAGAATGCTCGTACATCAAATTTCATAAAAATCCGTCTAGAGGGAGAGTAGTTGTTCTATCCGGACGGACAGAGAGACAGAGGGACGGATGGATGGACATGACGAAGCTAATAGTCAATTTTCGCAATTTTACGATCACGCCTAAAAAGCAAATCCTCAGGAATTTGAACGTGCCTAAAATTCCTAGTGAGCAGAGGTCTTCGCGCGACGTCAGGATGAAATGAATAAAGTAATGACAGTCTCGTCTGAGCGAATGAAAGAAACGCATTTCTTATTCATGAAAGACGACACGAACGTAACCCAGTTAATTAGTCACGACTTTCTTTACGATCCCTAATCACTAACAGAAGAGAGTCGTATTTTAAGTGTTCCTAAGACTTGCATCGTTCGATCGATCAATCAGTCACTCGGAGCACGAATGTGAAGAAGTCACGGACAACATACTAGCATGAGAAATGAATTACGGACAGCGACAGTTACAAAAAGTAAGAATAAATGGCTGCAGTGAGTAAAAAAGGAGATATCGGAGGAACAATCGATCGCGGTACCTTGCGGGCGTTGGAGGGCGTCGCAGTTTGAATGGAGTGACGGAACGGACATCTGAAAGAAGAGTGGCCCATTTCGAAGATTGAAACGTTGCACTGTACCCCTGTCTGGCAAGGACATTTAGTGGGCATCGAGCTCTGAAAACTTGTGCAATGTAAACAGAGGACGTAGTAAAACGCAAATATATCCCACGCATTGGTTTCAGTATTAAATGCGCAAAATGGAGAATACCTAATTGACGTTCGTTTTGTAACCGTGGGCAGTGTCCCGACAACAAAAATGCTGCAAGGATTTGGAATAAAATTCGAAATTGTAGTCGACATTCATTTTTTGGAGAATTTTCTCTGCTCATACGCTGGTCGATTATAAATCTCATGCAAGGGAATAGAAGTACCACTTTTAAAAATTCTCGCAGTATTGGTATGACCTTTTAAAATTGCATCTTAAGTGAAAATTTATTAGACCACAGCTAAAACGGAATACAGATATTTTACAAAGAAGAACATCTTACTACGACGTAGATATAGGCTATAAACGTGAAGCAAAATAAACCGTTATCTCTACATTTATTTTTGGTCATTCTAATTATCATTTCCCTTTATTGTCTGACAGTGTGAACGGTATTGCACTTGTTTAGTACAAATCACAGCGATCTTGGCAAACACGATACAAAATTTTGTCTTTGTAGAACGTTTAAATTTTCACTGACAAATTGTTTAACTTTCAGCTTTTGAAGAAGTCTGATCCGTGGGAAGAGTTCATTAGTCCAGCTGAATACTATTTAAACTGCAACTCCCACTGTCTTCTCTCTACAAATCCAGCATTCAAATTAAAGGAAACAAATTGGCAAATTATTTTAAGAACTTTGTATATCTACATACCTTCAAACGTAGATATCATCGGCATGAATTCGGGCGTAATGGGTGATTTATAATAATATTGTCATCGAGTCCAGATATATCTTCCGGTAGGATAACTGATGAAAGACACGTGAAAACTGCAGGACATCCAACCAATAGCACACACGTTAGCGTACGATTTGTTTGTGTGTGTGTGTGTTTTGGGGGGTGTAGAGCGATAACAAAGTAATGTGCATTGCTATCCCACTGGTAGATCCCCAGAAATAACCGGGCATTTCCGAGAGGTTTTTGTTGTATAGAATATTCTGTAGTACGGTGGAAATGCAGGACACTACATTACCGATCGCTTTTATCACTACTTCTTAAATCTTTCTTGAAAGAGATGAAGAGGCAGGGAGATTGAAAGTCTGATTGAAGAAGCGGGTGACCACACAGGATCGTATCTGGGAAGAAGGGAGCGAAGGGAAAGTGAAAAGCGAGGCAATGAACAAAATATCAAAGGGAATGAAGAAGGATCAAGAAAGAGATGGAAAATTAGACGATGTAGGACGGAAAAGAGCCTTTCACAAAAGGAAAATACGGTTGGAAAATGTGCGAGGGGGGAGTGAAGGGATGGGACTGTACCAGAGAGGGATGGTTTAGAAGTCGCGGGTGAAGGCACGACAGAATTGGAAATGAAAAGGGATGAAGGGAGGGTTTCCGAATCTAAGAGGAACTGGGAGAGGCGATGAAAGATCGGGCCGGGTTGTGTGTGTCAAGTGGAAAGATGACCCCTAGGTCAAACCGTCCTTGACTAGATGAATTTCTTCTGGTTCTTTTCATCTTACTTCTTTTTCTTTCTTTCTTTCTTTCTTTCTTTCTTTCTTCCCTTGCGTTTTCATTCTAAGACGAAAAATGCAGGTACAGTCGTGTCAAACAACACCACACACAGAGGAGTTTAAGTGGCACTTTGCTGCATCCCGAAAGTCTTATTCACTTCTTTGATCTCGGTTAGTGCACGACGCGTATTAGGGCAGCGCTTAAACTAACTCCCCAATAAGGTTCTGCTGAACTCTCGTTTGATATTATTTCGGCATGTTCATACTAACATCATGATGTGAGGTATGCCTACGAGGTTCTCATACCAGTGACTATGAAGACTGCTGTCATACACAATGGGACGTTATTGTGATATATATATGTAACGACATTTCGCAGAAACTTGCTGCATCCGTTTTCAGGACAGATGGAGAAGGCAGGCTTCTCCGAAACCCCAGTATATACGACAACATTCTTCCAAAACCAAGTGACGTCTGAGGTAGTTTCAACTCTAGCTGTTAAAAAATAAATCAGTCCCATTACAGGCCCGAGGTGCCCAGAGGGTTCCAGGAAGTTAAGGTTCCCAGAATACGTAACAATGGCCCAGGATGGTGGTAAGGTTGTCGGTCTTACGCACCGGCCGCTTTTTACCCCCAGGAAATAATCCTTGTACTCATTTCTGTTAGAGGCTGAGTCGACCCCAGGGCCATATTGGGATTGGAAGGATTATGTCAATGAAAAATTCCAATGACACCATCTGGAATCGAACCATCCACCTTCCGATTTGTAGTATAGCACCTTAACCACTGTGCTACCGCGGTCCCCCTAGCTTCTAAAACATTCTAATATTTAAGGCAATTCAAAGAAAAAAGTGGTGGCAAAATAATATTACAGTCTCCTTCGATAACAAGCTCGTTGATTGGTAATTTTTAATGAAGTTTCGGGGAGTTTGCTGCTTCTGTCTTCAGAGTAGTCCTAGAGTAATATTCTTAGATTACTCAGTTTTCTATGAATGCCCTGAAAATAGTGGTAGGAGCGAACACTAGGTACCAAGCAATACGGTGTCATATAGCAGAAGACTGCAATCTTTCTTACAAACGCCGCACAAACTGCAAATCACGTAAAATTAAACTCTATTAGAAGGTTAATGGCAGATTTATAGCTACAGAACAATGAATTTCATATAGCAGAGACCTTGATAAGCTGATAAGATGAATGACTCATAGATATCGTAGCGTCGATGTACGGACATTTTTATTTATGTCCTATTTAACGAATCGTCAGTTGCTTGGGTTTTAAATCAAAGTATTTACTTCAGTAATGTGTCATTGTTACGTATTTCAAGCATGCGTTTAAACCTCCTTGGAATATTTGACGAATGTTATATTTTGACAAAATCCGTACAACTAAGTCCCAAAGGTAAAGATATTTTGAGAACCCGGTAACCATTTTCTTGTTCAGAAAAATGTCCACCCTTTACAGTATTTAACAGTTTACAAACAGCCAGCAGCTGAACCACATCGTTAGCCACTTACAATCCAGTTCGCACTCCGCAATATTTCTATATTAAACTGCATCTTAATATTTTCATTTCAAAGCCTACCCACCTATCACGATCGATTACCTCCTTTCGATTGGCGCAATTAAAATTTTGTATTCATTTCCTGCTTCTTCCTTGCGTAAAACATGCTTCGTCCACCTCATCCTCAATGACGTGATCACATCAGTAACACTTAGTGATGAGCATCGTTATCCAAATTCACTTTTTCTTTCCGAAGTATAAATAATCGCTTGAGAACCATGTGCTCAGACACCATGAATCTATTTTCCTTGGTGAAAGACCCAAAATTCTTAATTAAATTCAGCAAGTAATATGAACGTCGTGTTACTAGCCAAACACGTGCAAAGTTATAACAGAAAATATCCAGATATACCAATCGCAAAGTGCCAAAGGTAACTCTCAGAATACGTGTAGATCACTCTGAATGCTTTCCTTCCAAACACAATTTTCGCGCGGGTAATTTTTTTTTTTACAAAATGCAAATTGGGCGGAATGAACTATTAAATGGCACATAGTCATTAATACATGTATGCTGTCAAAATGTATAAAAGTCTAGTTAAATAAAATTAAAATTTTACTCTAGAATTTACGTGTCAGAATGGCGTATTTGCTAGGTAGTTTACACAAGTCGTGCGAATGAATGAGCACGTGCAAAATATATTGTAAAAAATGCCGGAAAGGATATGCAGAATTTTTGAAACCGAATTTTTGTAATTCACTACGTTTTATGCTACATTTTTCCCAACGTGCTTGCACGTATCCACGTTTATATGTTTCATGTGCACCTCTACTATAGCGTTAGGCAGGTGCGTGAATTTTTCAGCCAAAAATAAAATAATTATCACTCATGCCTGGGTAACGTTATAGTCAGAGTTAACGTATCTGTAACCCCCAACACAAATATTTGAGTATATTACACTAATTCGACCAAAAAATGTTTTTGTAACAATATCCAAGTGTGACTGGCTATGAAAGGAACCAGGGGCGTATTCATAAAACAGCTCTGTGTTTTGACGTTTTGCTGACCGTGCATCTCAGTATATTTATCTCAGTATTTAACCAACTTGATGCACAAAACTTGTTTCACAATAAGTTTTATTTAATGCCTCTACATGTTTCGAGCACGAAATAAAACTTATTGTGAAACAAATTTTGTGCATCAAGTTGGTTAAATACTGAGATAAACTTTGTTTGTTTCATACATTACATCACAGTTCTTTAGAATGGTTTCTTTCTTTTTCACACGTAATACACCCTTCGCTGGTTCGAATTCCAACAAGGGCACACGCTAAGCTAGTTGAAAAGATCAAAACTTTGAGGCAAAATTTCGTGTCGACTCAAAGTAATAAATTTAAGTAGGCTACGATTTCTTCCATTTCCTTAGAATGAAACTGAATGTTCTGCTTTGGTAAAATGTTATTAGGTGATCAATAGCACAAGCAGTTTTCTTTCCCACGTGCAGAAGGTGATTTGTCTATACCACGAGGCATTAATGAGTACATTTTGCAGCTATTTTATGCAAGTCCTGTTACAGAACTTGTTTAAAAAATTAACTTTTCCTAAAACCTCACTCTACGTCGTACTTCGCTTTCTAAATAACATTTTGAGGACAAGAACTTCTATTGTACTTAAAATGAAAAAAGGCAGATGAGAAATGAGAAATGACTTTTACTGGGTCAACCCCTGTTCAATTTCTCATCTACAGGTCATCAATTTCTCTTAACACTCCATCACGTTATAACCAAGAGGGACTCAGTTCATTGAATAATGAGCCACGAATACCATTTGCTTCACACGGACACCAGAACTCCCTCCACTTCCAAACATCGCGTTCATTGTACCTTAAGAAGTTGCAGCAAGACAAGGATTTATCAGTGAGTACTAACAAGCATTGTAGATTGTATGGTTTCTAATAGCGAGTCTTGGCGGTTCAAACAGAACACAAGCAACAATAATTAGCAGATATGTTTTTACGTGTGACTCTTTTGTCCGAACTGCGCAGTTTCTCTAAATAAAAGACCAAATTATTTTCCGCTCTGTGTTGTTACTTCCTGTTACCGTAATTATACGTTTATGTTCTTGCGCGATTCTAAGGTCGTCAAAACAGTGTCGACGATAATTTGTTTTCCGCGAATAACGCCTTGTGTGCTGGTAAACAGTCACCGAGATTTCGTAGAAGCGTACACTTCTACATTCCGTGGGTTTCTTTTCAATGCAAATGGAAGTATTACACTCTAGCAAAACGCCGGTATCTCTGTAGCAGTCTACACACGGTACCATCCCAAAGGACTCTTGACCGTTCTGCACTACTTGAACCTAAGACAGACGGATGGAGCAGCAATACAAAGAATTATATAAGAAGTAACTCTGTAATTTTTTCTCATCATATATAAGTAGGCTGGCCAAATCACGCAAGATAAGATGTAAGGGTAATCAAATAGCAGACACACGATAAGAAATGCATACAAAATTTCGTTTTGACGCCCTGTAAGAAAGGAAAATTATTATTATTATTATTCTCCTTCTTCTTCTCCTTCTCCTTCTCCTTCTTCTTCTTCTTCTTCTTCTTCTTCTTCTCCTCCTTCTTCTCCTCATTCTCCTCCTTCTCCTTCTCCTTCTTCTTCTTCTTCTCCTCATTCTCCTCCTCCTTCTTCTCCTCCTCCTTCTCCTTCTTCTTCTTCTCCTTCTTCTTCTTCTCCTCCTTCTCCTTCTCCTCCTTCTCCTTCTTCTTCTTCTCCTCCTTCTCCTTCTCCTCCTTCTCCTTCTTCTTCTCCTCCTCCTCCTTCTTCTTCTCCTCCTCCTTCTTCTTCTCCTCCTCCTCCTTCTTCTTCTCCTCCTCCTCCTTCTTCTTCTT
>Ga0136643_10007998_pt1 | contig 15381 bp, 14 predicted proteins | sample TergutLab28metaG_FD_96883 | JGI IMG/M metagenome (GOLD analysis project Ga0136643, IMG submission 96883) | Labiotermes labralis P1 segment gut microbial communities from Petit-Saut dam, French Guiana - Lab288 P1 (version 3) (version 3) | ecosystem: Host-associated > Arthropoda: Insects >... | reverse complement strand
TTGTGCGTTCATTGAATCAATAGACTTTGACAATCTGAAAGTATGAAATCAATGTACATAGCTGGTTAAACGGCATGTAGTACTACCGAGGGTAGTGGAGCATGCTCAATAAATCATAATTAAAGAAAAAATACATACATACATACACACACACATACATGCATGCAGGCATGCATGCATACATACATACATATATACATAAATACATACACAAATGCATACATACATACATACATACATACATACATACATACATACATACCTAGGGTTAATTCGGAAGACATTCTGAATTGTAAGATAGGCACACACATGATTGTTCGGCCTTATCCACTCCCAAATAACAATGTAACAATTTCTTCACGTAAGATAATGGCGGAATACTCGCATAAACATAAAAATCCGCGGGTCTATTTATGACAGGCGTTTTCAGGATTTTTTCTTCAGTGGGGTTTACACTGAAAAATGTATGCCCCGACGAACACAAGCGTTCTTGCACATTCCGCAGAACATAAACACCTTCAGTTCCAAACACCTCCTCATACACTAACTAAAGATTAAGGTGTACAAAGCAGTCTACATTAAGGTGGGATTGAGTAGGAATTGCAGTGCCTAGGTTAAGGGCTGGACGATCCAGAGTCCAAATCCAGATTTATCTCATATCCGAAAGGTCCTTACAAGCTTCGGGACCCAACCAGCATCCTATCAAATGGGTACCGAGGACTCCTTTCACGGTAGTATTGCGGTGAGGTAGTGAAAAGCACGTAGATATCAATGATTACTTCATTGCGTGTACCTTGTAGCACATTGTACTAATACCTCGCGTGGTTCTATAATGTGGATTTGACAATCATGTAGCGAATCATTCGATTGTGCACAGTAATTACATCCCTGCAAAAGAGGTTTCATTCACCGTCATCAAGAAGGCAAGAGATGTTATTGGTAATTTGCTTCTTGTTATTTATCCCAAAACACGAGTATGTTTCTATATCCAATTCTGCATTTTCGTAACACGTACTTAATTAAGCATTCTGTTCTCAATGATCAGAGAACTCACTGCCTTGATGATGTGAACACAGAAGGTTCTGGAAACGTTGGTGTACTCGCCATTCAACAACCTGACGCAGCTGTTAACCCGAGAAAATTTTACTGAATTCAACCGCCGGAAGCTTCAGATTATACATGAAGCATTAAATTATAACCTACAACAACAATATCTGAAATGTTTATCTACGAATGCAGGCAAAGCAGACCATTGTTTATTTTCTATACAAGAAGTATTCTAGAATTGTTCCGAATAAGTTTATATTTCTGAACATCGCGATGCATCGGTACGTTTTCCGAGAAGACGGTTTCAGCCAAGTCCAGCACACATAATTCCATAAATATAATACAATCCGAGAATGGCAATGCTAACAAAATATTTGCTCCAGTCTATGCTTCCAAAAAACAGACTCACACTTCGTCCTGTTTTACATTGGACACCAAATTCTACATCATCCTTACTTACTTACTTACTCCACGCAGCACAGTACTATTTCAGAAGCTAACAGGTTTGCAGCTAATCAAGAAATTCCCCACATTTTATGGAACTCGAAGGTTCACTACCGCATTCACAAGTGCCCCCCAGCTGTCCCCTTCCTGAGCCAGCTCGATAAAGACCATACTTCCACATCTCACTTCCTGAAGATCCATCTTAATATTATCCTCCCATCTACGCCTGGGTCTCACCAGTGATCTCTTTCCCCAGGTTTCCCCACCAAAACCCTGTACACGCCTCTCCCCTCCCCATACGCGCTACATGCCCAGCCCATCTCATTCTTCTCGATTTATTGCCCCACAATATTAGATGAGGAGTACAGAACATTCAGCTCGTCATTATGTAGTTTTTTTCCCCCATTCCCTTGTTACCTCGTCCCTCATAGGCTCAAATATTCTCCTCAACACCCTATTCTCAAACACCCTCAGCCTACGTTTCACCGTCAATGTCAGCGACCAAGATTCACACGCATGCAAAAAACAGACAAAAGTATAGTTCTGTATAATTAAACGTTAAATTATTGGATAGCAAGCTGGAAGACAAATGATTCTGCACCGAATGATAGCAAACATTCCCTGACTTCAATATGTTCTTAATTTCTTCCTGCATAGAATTTTGATTTGTTAAAGTCCTTCCCAAATGTTTAAACTCTTCCACCCTTTCAAAGGAACTATTATCACTCTGCATACTGTGACTTCGTCCTTCATTCTCATCTCGAGACATAACCATGTAATTAGTTTTATCAGAATTTTCTTCTAATCCGAGCTCCTTACTACCCACTACCGACGCTTCTGCGTTTTCCTTTGGAGTATGTACGCTTCCTCCCAACACATTATCATCATCGGCATAAACCAGAAGCTGATGTGTACCATTCAATTTCAAGCCATCATGGATTCACTGAACCCTACTAATGGCGTACCCTAAAGCAAAGTTGAAAAGCAATACACCCTCCTTACACTTCATCAAAAGACAAATTTCGAAATATCCTCCTTACTTTTAAATGGCATTTCAGATTTAACCTTATAACTAGAGAAGCTGGATCGCCGGTAGAAGATACCGCGAGAGCCTAGAAATGATATTATTCTCACATTCTGACGAAAACCTTATAATGAATGTCAAACTTTCTCTACTTTCTATCGGCCAATTTGTAATAAATTTCCACGCTCTTTATAAGGAAATATATTGTGTAGCACAACGTTTGGCTATTACTAATTTCCCGGAACAAAAATATGTCTAGCCGAACTGTGGAATCTCATTAAAAATCCACGAACGCACGACCACCTCTATGTTATCGAAGACATGTTGATTACCACTGGAAGTCACAGCTGCAGAAGATTGGGAACCCATTTCACTTCTATCGTAGGAAATGGTTAGCCCTTTCCTCCCCATTGCCTTCAATAACAAAGTTTTGATGATGGCAAAGCAAAAAATAAATAAAAAAAATATATGTATTTTTATCGTCAAAACACAAGGACATGGCTCCACCCGTCACGACTATTTCACCAGTTCAATGGAGTAGGGAAAGAATTTCTGAGAACCATGTACTATAATCACATAACAACCTTCTTAACTATGCTAAGTGTCAGATGGAAAACGGAAATTCATTCCAGAATCTTTGACAACTTAGAAATGTAAGTACCTCAATCCAAAAAAAAAAAAAAAACTATGCCTCTTTTTATAACAGGCAATGAAACTGCGAGAAATACTAAGTGTCAAAACTCACTGCTACAGGGTTATACCACGTTGGCTTTCCCAAACATATTCCCTAATAACGTGTAATTTCAAGATGTGCTGGACAAGAAACGAAAACAGTACATTCCTATTTTGATACAAGTTCTGTTCATCTTTAATTCTGACTACGGACTGGACGGTCCGGGATCTAATCCCGGTGGGGAAGAGATTTTCCGCCCGTCTAGACCGGCCCTGGGGCCCCACCCAGCCTCCTGTACAATGGGTACCAGATCTTTCCCTGGGGTAAAGTGCGGCCGTGGCGTGCTGCTGACCACTCACCCCCTTCTAGTGCCGCGGTCATGGAAGGGTAGAGATATACCTCTACCCACCCTCTGGGCCACACCGGGCCTGTAACGGAATCGCTTTACCTTTACCTTTACCGTGCAGCTTTGATTATTTGTTATTACAGCCAACAAAAGCACAATTGTGCATTTGTTGATTATAGTGACAAAAAAGAGCACATTCTTATATTAGCATAAAATATGTACATTAAACGTGGCGTCTCATTACGTCCTTACACTGCTTGAGTAACTCTAGCATGCTAAATAAATATAACCTTAAATATCAGTGGTCACTACAGGTAATTGCACCGCCATATTTAACGGTACGAATCTACCAGTTTTAGGGGGAATTACCAAAGTTAAAAAAAGAAGGCACTATAGGGAGACCATATCTGTCCGTCTGTGACCTAGTATCAGCGACAGAATAGGTTGCCGGATTTCCGTAAAATATGGTATAGGTGTTCTTTACAAAAAGTTTTCTAACAATCGTAAGTTTCGTGAAAATCGGGTCGGTGACACTCAAAATTTTTTTAAGCCGTAAATGAATTTGTTCCCGCTCTTTCCACACATCTTGGCCGATATGTGTAAGATTATGTATGCGTAGAAAATATGCGCTTAATTTCACTGAGCACCGATAATTTCGAGGACAATAATTGCATGGAAAAACCATACTTTACATAAAAGCCAAAAATAAAAGTTGTCCCCATTTTCTACAATTTTCGTGCAACTTTTATAATACTTGCAACAGGAGATGTTCAAAATAATTCATTTTATGACTGTGGCTTTCGTGAAATTCGGCGTATTGAACGTCATACTTTACTTGGGGGGGGGGGGCGTAAATAAGTTTCAGTATGCACTTTCCACTTAAGGTGTCCAATTTTGTTAAAAATTTGTATAAATATACCAGCAAATTATGCTGTTGGACACTTTTGAGGTTCAAAAAAATCGCCGGAAGGGAGGCCGTACTTACTTATGGCTAAACTAAATTGCTCAACTCGTGTTCCCTGAAACTGTATGACATTTGGCAAGAAAAAACATTGTGCTTAATTATTTGTGTTACAGAACGGAGCACACAGTTTTTCAACATTGTTCACATGCTTGATTTCCAACATTCGACTTGTTCTGAATATTGTATTCTCTCTTTTGGGTGATTCCCTGGCGTCTGAATTTTATGTGCCGAAGTTTCTGAACCCTCTGTCTGTTCCAGCTTCATGGGCGGTGTAAACGGGAAGAATAACTGAAATCAGATTATTGGGGTAAGTAGGAAGAATAACCGGGATGAGATTGTTGGAGTAAGTAGGAAGAATAAACGGGATAAGGTTGTTGGGGTAAGCAGGAAGAATAACCGGGATGAGATTGTTGGTGTAAGCACGAAGAATAACCGGGAAGAGATTGATGGTGTAAGTAGGAAGAAAACGGGGATGAGATTGTTGGGGTAAGTAGGAAGAATAACCGGGATGAGATTGTTGGGGTAAGTAGGAAGAATAACCGGGATGAGATTGTTGGTGTAAGTAGGAAGAATAACCGGGACGAGATTGTTGGGGTAAGTAGGAAGAATAACCGGGATGAGATTGTTGGGGTAAAGAGGAAGAATAACCGGGATGAGATTGTTGGGGTAACAGGAAGAATAACCGGGATGAGATTGTTGGGGTAAACAGGAAGAATAACCGGGATGAGATTGTTGGGGTAAACAGGAAGAATAACCGTTATGAGATTGTTGGGGTAAACAGGAAGAATAACCGGTATGAGATTGTTGGTGTAAGTAGGAAGAATAACCGAGATGAGATTGTTGGAGTAAACAGGAAGTATATGCGGGATGAGACTCTTGGGGTAAGCAGGAAGGATAACCAGGATGAGATTGTTGGTGTAAGCAGGAAGAATACCCGGGATGAGATTGTTGGGGTAAACAGGAAGAATACCCGGGACGAGATTGTTAGGATAAGCAGGAAGAATAACCGGGATGAGATTGTTAGTATAAGCAGGAAGAATAAGCGGGATGAGACTCTTGGGGTAAACAGGAAGAATAACCGGGATGAGATTTTTGGGGTAAGTAGGAAGAATATCCGGGATGAGATTGTTGGGGTATTCGTCTGTTTCGCGAGGTAAGGTAAAACAGTTGCGCTGATAGACTCTATTGGCGGCACGGGAGTAGATGTGGTGATGGAACTGTAAAAAACGGGGTATGGTGTCGAGATCTACAGCGAAGGAGGAAAGGAAGGTAGTTGAGGAGTTTGGTTTTCTCGAACTGGAGTTTTTCGAATAACTGGATGTGACTCGCACTTTCTTCCTCATAGAGATGAATTATTCTTGATTTCAAACTTTCGCCCTGTTCTGAATCTCATCCCCTTATTCCTCCTGCTTACATCACCTATGACGTAAGAACAGAGTATTCCGAAACGTCGGCATAAAACTTTCAGACACCGGAGAACCACCCACAAGAGAGAATACAACATTTTTCACATACATTCGATTGATAGTTTCGAAATAATTTTCAGAACGTACAGCAATTACGTGCCTACACAGAATGAACCAAATGACCTCTGAAATGAAGACGGGCTGTTTTCTCTATGAGGTACGAACTAAAAACTTGTAGACGAATCCGTTGAAGGTAAATCTTCAAGGGGTTAAAGTAAAGGTAATGTTTTCCCGTTACAGGCTCGGTGTGGCCCAGAGCGTCTCTTCCATGACCGTGGCATTAGTAGGGGGTGAGTGATCAGCAGCACGCCCCGGACGCGCTTTACCCCCGGGAAAAACCCGGTACCCATTTTACATGAGGCTGGGTGGACCCTAGGGCCAGTCTGGAAGGGTGGAAAATCTCTTGCCCACCGGGATTCGATCCCGGACCGTCCAGCCCGTAGCTCAGTCGCTATACTGACTGAGCTAACCGGCCCACTCTTCAAAGGCTTAACAGATCGTAACTCACGAAGGTACAGACACTTCACAGTATTTCCAAGGGCCGGAGAAATATCTCGCAGGCCGTTACTGTTTTACATAAAACCTACCAACTGTTCCCAGACCTCACATCCTTATACATTTCGTCCAGTTTAATTAGGCATGGTCTACTGGGAAATTATTCCACGTACTACGAAGTACAAGAGTTTGTCACGGGGTATTAAATAAGATTCCAGTATACTGTTTCGCCTCAATTTATATTATAGGCGTATCATGTATACATTTCACACAGAAACTTAAAATATCTTACAGAATAAATCTCCAAGAAAGAACAGAAAATAAATGGGAGAAAGCATTACGAATTAGTGGAGAAAATGATTTTTATACTACAACAAGCCTGATAATTGGAAGTAGCAAACTTACAGTAAATGTTTTATAATTTCAAAATTTGAGGTTCTTACAGCCATATTGATTAAGATTAAAAGTCTTCTGAGATGTGACTACGTATCGATTTGTAAAAAGTTAAAGTTCCCGGAGCAGTTTTTGCCTCCCCTTTTCGGGTCCGAGCGTCACAAGAACAGTCGAGTCACAAAGTACATCAAAGATTTGTTATACTTGTGGGTGTAGCGCGGCTTAGACCAAAATTTATGACTGCACGTATAAACACAAGTCACCTCATATTATGTAGGCTACATCAGATGATTAATAGTCAAGGATTTCAAGGCATAACACTCTTCATTAGTCAATAAGACAGCAACACGTTTCGGCTGTTGTAGTAAGCTGTCAACAAGCTCATATAAAATTGTGCAGTGAGCAAAGGTCATGCTAGTACCTCATACCATTTCTTTTACACTATATTTTTATTAAACCTGATGTATAAAGTAAACACATTAGGTGTTTTCTTGAGTAGAAAAATTAAAGCAGTCTTTGAATCGGTGTTCCGTTAGAAAAATTTTCTTTTTTTGACCAGAAGAGAAAGGTAGAAAAAGAAGTGGGAAAAGTAAACGCAATCTGAGACGAGGAACACTAAAAAATTCTCGAATCTCATCCTTTAGCATGGTTGCCAAAAGAAGTGTGAGGAAACAGAAACTGGATACTTTTCCACAGATTCCCTATTCATTTTTTTTTAAATAAAAGAGTGAGTCAAGTATGGCAAGAAATTTTCAGTTTATTTTTACAGCCGTAACTGAGGGGTTTTTTTTCGAATGTAAAAGTGCAAAGGTAAAGGAATAGGCCACCATAGTCAAAATGTCATGCAGCTAATATAACCATCGAAAACTTGGCAAAATTCTGCTTTGTAGAACAGCATGTTAACAGAAAAATTATATTCACGAAAAAATTCGTTAAATTATTTCCTAGAAGCTTCGCTATCATTCAGGTCTATAAACTCCAAACCTCAAGATTAGGAATTAATTAACCTGTTATCTGTAAGTCTGTGTGGGTGTGACACTTGATTTCTCACCCCAAAGAAGGCAGTGTACATAGATTTAGAGCAGTGTTTCTCAACCGCAGGGCCGCGGGAGGTTCTCCTGGAATTTGTCATTTCAGTCTTCTAAACAATTTTCATGAATAAATGTTTTATAGTGGAAATATTCTAAGGAGAAAAATATTCGTGAATGTGTCCAAAAATCCAGACCCAGATGCTGACCTGAGGAAACTACAATATGCTACAAGATTTCATTAGTGCAGTGACTGATAATTAATTTAAATGTAATTTTATATTTGTCAACATGGCACACCCTATACGTAAGTGTACTAATACTCTCTATAATTATGCCATAATTAATTATTATTACTTATGTTACTCTAATGTATGAACTTGAAAAAATGGAAAGGTATTTACGTGTACTTTTGTTGGGACTGGGCCCTCGTGTTTTGAGAAATAAATTTACCGGGCCGCGGTCTCACAAAGGTTGAGAAACACTGCTTTAGAGCTACCCAGAAAAATCCTCAAGTAGCGTACGCGTACCTCAGAAAGACGAGCGAAATAAATGGATGAGGCGAGAAAAAGTAAAATGATGAGCACCAGTCTTACCATACATCAAATATGACAGGCATTATAAAATGAAAGTGCATGATCAATTTATTTATCAGACAAAATCGGTGTTTAGACTCAATAAACTGTACTTATGATTACACTGAAAGCACAACAGGAATGAACTGGCATGAGAAAACGGATGAGATGGGTGCGTGATGTGTCACGGGTGGGAGATGCGAGAAACGCAAAAAAGTTTAAGTCGCAAAACGCAAAGAGAAGTGGCTAGACGGAACACTCTGGCATATTGGATCTCAAGGAAATGACAAGTAGATGCGACCTGTACAGATGCGGCTCAGAGTAAGTCCAGCGCTGACACAGGGTGTACATGATAATGAAATTTGCAAAATAGACATCTCACCTCTCCATACACAACGACCAAGTTTGCACGGACGGTGACTTTTATAATGTTCGGGAGGTTACGGTTTCGAATCTTCGCTGGGACAATTTCTATACTGAGTGAGATCTATGGTGGGTTTCCAATATGTGTGTTCACAAAGGGTACTCATTTTCAATACAGGCCTATGTACAGGGGTGCTGATAAGTCCTTAGCCCTACCAGGAAGGAAACAAGCTAATATTTCTGTCAGAATGGGGTGAATTTCCTTCGGCGCCTTGCCTTGCAGGAAAACAAGCTTGATGACAGTTATGGTCTCGATGTTGTTGAAATCGCGCGCGTCCCTGATATGCTTCAGAGCTTGTTTCCTTCCTGGTTGGGCTACGGACTTATCAGCAACACAGTATACGGCCTGGTACGCGACCTTATTTAGCATCTCAATTTTACAGCACTACACAAGCTTCTTACCGCCAACAGTCACTGGGATCATGCATTTCGTTGTCTGACCATAAACAAGAGTCAAATTCCCACACGATCAAGACTTGAAAGTTAGCTGCCGCTGGGCTTGTTTGAGCCGCTGTACAGTAAACAGGAACCCCTAGCCACTGGCTGCCATGTTTGGTTGTGAACATCATATGGGCAGCAGGTGATTGATCTGGACGGTTGGTGTTCAAGCCAGAACAGATAGGTCGGCCCACACAGTAGTATCTATAGATTGTTCCTACTCTGATACAGACTACCTGTTTTTAGTGAGTGACCACCCAAACTATCTCTAACTGGCATTGCCTTTACTGAAGGTAAGGCTGTCAGCAGATTAAAAATGGTTTGTATGAATGTTTTGGTAAGGAGAAGGTTTGGGGGGAACATACATAGCTCAGATTTCGTGTTATTCTGAACATACAATCACAGTTGAAAGCGCGTGTGATTCGAATTTATGAAGAGACCGGTGCGAACCACTCCGAGATGGGTTGTATTTAGTAATTCTTTTCGTATTCCATGCCACACATAAACTTGCCTAGCAAGTTCGTGTCGCTGTAGCTACCCCAACCTTTATTCTGTAAATATGGGGTTCAACGCAGCCGGAATAAACTAAGCTCTATTAAATCCTCTTCAAAGCGAGTAAAGGTTATATCGGGAAAGAATATTGAACTAGTCCACGGTAGGTCTTCCTTTCCTATTGCCTCCGGTTCACCATCCATTAGCATTTTGATTTTCCATTCGACTCATTCATCTCAGTAGTTACATATTCAGCCGTGTGTGTCTAAGTTTCAAAAGCCGACTTGATTAAGGTGATTTCTTAAGACTTATCAGGATCTTATCGGGTATGACACATTAATCTTACAGAAAGTAGTAAAGTTACAGAGGGATATGCTGTCTCCGCAGTCAACGTTGATAACAGGTTCCTCCAAAACAGACGAACTACCAAAATCTAGACGACAGTAAGGCCAAAAGTAATATTCGTGGGAATTACTAGAAGACAGATGAGTCATATTCTCATTTCAACTGGCCTGTCACATTTTTTTTAATCCTCCGGTGTGCACATATTTCCCCAGTTTGGCTAATCCCACGTCAAACGATAGATATATACAGTAAACAATACAAAACGTCAGTAAAACTGTACTGAGATTCTAGGTTAAATACTAGAGAGTAATTCACTTTTTTATAATGTCCGCATTCACAGTGTACTGAGTACTACAGTTAAAAGTGTCCAAATATCTGGTGTACAGTATGGGTTGACGTGAGCTTTAATCTTCATGTACAGACACAATCATGAAAATATCAACGGGAACCGGCGTTCTTTCCAGAGGGTAAAGCTGCCGGGGCGTGAAGTTAACCACCCAACGCCATCTGGTGCGGAAGAAAAGAATGATTTGAGCTATAAATCTGCCTCCTTATACGTCTGCAAGTTGCGGACAGGAAAACCTTTACCTTGTAAAAGTTAAAGGTAAAGTGTTCCCGTTACAGGCCCGGTGTGGCCCAGAGGGTAGGTAGAGGTATAGCTCTACTCTTCCATGACCGCGGCACTAGAAAGGGGTGAGTGGTCAGCAGCACGCCCCGGCCGCACTTTGCCCCCGGGAAAGACCTGGTATCCATTTTATAGGAGGCTGGGTGGGCCCCAGGGCCGGTCTGGACGGGCGGAAATCTCGGCGACACCGGGATTCGATCCCGGACTGTCGAGACAGTAGTCAGTCGCTATACCGACTGAGCTACCCGGCCCACGCCTTTACCTTATAAGAACGTAAAATATCTGCGTCACTTCGTAGTAGATCATCCATTTCCTTTTTACTTAAGCAGTGCAACGTGTTCTTATTATCAGTGCCTGATACTAAGTAAGATTCGCAGTCCTATGAACTACTTGGCTTGTGTTGGCAGCATACCAAGTAGCCTTGCAAGCGCCGGTGCAAGACGGGAATATAGCATTATGCGTGTCTACTAGATCAGTGTTTCTCAACCTTTGTGAGACCGAGGCCCGGTAAATTCTATTATCATAAGACGAGGGCCCGGTCCCAACAAATTTACTCGTAAAAATACCTTTCCATTTGTTTAAGTTCACACATTAAGCTAACATAAGTATTAATAATTAATTATGGCATAATTATAAAGAGTATTAGTACACTTATGTATACAGTGTGGCATGTTGACAAATATAAAATTACATTTAAATTAGTTATCAATCACTGGACTACTGAAATCTTGTAGCATATTGTAGTTTCCTGAGGCTAAAATCTGGGTCTGAGTTTATCGACACATTCACAAATATTTTTCTCCTCATAATATTTTCAGTATAAAACATTTATGAATGAAAATTGTTTAAAAAACTAAAATGACAAATTCCAGGAGAACATCTTGCGTCCCGGTATAATTGAAGCCAGGGCCCGGTACCGGGCCGCGGTCCGGAGGTTGAGAAACACTGTACTAAAGTCACCATATTTAAGGTAATTCTTGTACCCTCGAAATGTCAGCAGCAGGTTCGTCCAAAATGGTAGTACCGACTTAGCACACTGCATGGCGCCATATCTAGAAGTCGGCAACCTTCATATTCAAACTCGTCCTAACTTCTACAACAGAAGTTTTAAAGTCGCATATCAGCCAGATGAACTTCACTAGCACGGAGAAAAATTATCCGCTCGTTTCTTTGATCTCCGCCTGCGTATTTGCTTTCTGTCAACATTCCGTACTCGTCTGTCACCGCCGGCTCATTTGCGCCCTCTGAAGTAACTCAGAGGTATAACCTCGGTATTTATATTACTTACTCCATGGAGCAGAATGCTTCTTGGGAAGCTAACCGTTTCTCAGCAAGTTAAGGAATTCTCCACACTGTATGGAACCCGAAGGTTCATTATCACATTTACAAGTGCCCGCCAACTATCCCTATCCTGAGCCAGACCAATCCAGTATTCCAGCTTCTTAAAGATCTATCTTAATATTATCCTCCTATCTACGCCTGGGTCTTCGAAGTGGTACCTTTCCTTCATGTTTCCCCACCCAAACTCTTTATATGCCTCTCCTCTCCCCCATACGTGCTACATGCCCCGTCCATCTCATTCTTCTCGATTTGATCACCCAACAATATTGGATGAGGAGTACAGACCATTAAGCTCCTCATTATATAGTTTTCTCCACTCCCCAGTTACCTTGTCCCTCTTAGGACTCGACACTTGGCCGGTCATACGCTAAGATTCTGCTATTTGGATGAATCTCATGCTTCGAAATTCTCAATACTTTATCGTAGTCTTTACTTTTATTCACGAAAGGGGCCCATAATTTTAGAAACAGAATCATCATTTTGGAAATGTAAATCTGAAGTACCAATTTGTTGTTACAAAGCCACAGACACTTAAACACTCCAATTTATTGTGCTATTGCACTAATGTTTATAGCAGACGCCCAAGACTCGATTTCCAGCACGGCCGAGGGCTTTTCCTTGCTCTTTTCCTAAACGCCTCTGGTTCGTTCTCTTCATGTGTTCCTCACACTGCAACACACCGCCTGATGCTTTGATTTGCCACTCCTAACTAAAGCCTTAGGATAGGAATGGACGGAGTTTTACCTCCTCGACCCATACATAAATCTGAAATGGTGATGAGGTGCAGAAAACTTCGGTCCGATTTTCTGATCCGTCCAGGCCATGTAATTTGGCTGCTCGAAGTAAGCTGATATGTCTGACTTCCATTATCTCGAAGCACAAACATGTATTACCGTTCCAGTGACGTATGTTTAGAACCTCGCAAATTTAAGAAACTGATACAGCTGTAGAAGTAAACACACAGAAGTATTCATACGCTGAGTTAATGTAGTTTATACATAAAAATGGGGGATCGCGGTAGCACAGTGGTTAAGGTGCTGTGTTACAAAATCGGAAGTTTGCTGGTTCGATTCCAGATGGTGTAACTGGAATTTTTCATTGACATAACCCTTCTGATTGCAGTATGGTGCTGGGGTCGACTCAGCTTCTAATAGAAATGAGTAACAGGAGTATTTCCTGGGGGTAAAAGCGGCCGGTGCTTAAGGCTGACAACTTTAAAACCATCCTAGTCCACTCTCACATAATCTGAGAACCTTAACTTCCTGGAATCCTCTGGGCACCTCGGGCCTGTAATGGGTCTGATTTGCCTTTTCTAACATTTTATACCTAAAAATATCAACGACTCGTCGAAATGCGATTAGGAACTGCAACAACTGAATGGGACTTTAATATTATAAAACATTAAATTTGCTCCAGCTAGTTTCAAAGAAGTGAGCATATAAATTGAAAAGCTGACTACTGCCAAGCGAATAAAAACTCCTTCTTTACCTGATGTCATATGAGAAGGAAAAACAACTGTCATGGCAGCTTGCAACACAGTTTTCCAGATCATAATTTATTTTATTGATTCGATAAAGATAACATCAGGAGTACTCGAAAAAAAACGTACTTTCACAGGTTTTCACAGCTGCTTTAAACGTAGCGACAGAAAGCGCGGAGAAAAAAATAAAAGAAAATGCCATCTCCACGACAACCTCAAAGGAGGACAAAAGTAGCACAAGTTACACTGATAAGTGTACAAAAAATTTTAAATTTGGGAAAGTTATATAAGGCAGAAATTTCAAATGATGATGCAGACCTACATGAAAATAGAAAGGCAAAGTGCACACTTGTACAGGCACTGAGGCTCTGTACAGGCATTACGGCCCACAGGGGGAGTAGAGTTATAGCTCTACTTTTTCTTGACCACGACAAAAGAAGAGTGTGAGGGGTCAGCGTCACGCCCCGGGCGCTGTTTATTCCCGGGAAAGACTCGGTACCCATTGTACAGGAGGCTGGGTGGGTCCCAGGGCCGGCCTGGACGGGCGAAAAATCGGGATTCGATTCCCGGACCGTCCAGCTCGTTGTCAATCGCTATACTGGCTAGGCCACACACAGACCTACATAACTGCTATCTAAATTATACTTTTTCACCCGAAAAGCTATTCAGTACATTCGAATACGTATTTGGAGTTCTGTCTCCTGAAGGTAAGCAAAGCTACGTGGTATTGACATCTTACCTAAAGACGGAAAGTAGGGTAAAATTTGCGCAAAAAGCTGTTCATTCTGACTTACAAATATAGGCGTATGTTTGCCAGACTAAAAGCACTGTTCTGTATTTGAAAGTGTATCAGAAATTCCCTTCAATCGCAATAAACGCTTAGAAGAAATTACTTTCATTAACACCGACATACACTAAATAAGGCATAATTTGGAAATTATTTGTGACTGCATGAGATGTGTTCTTTCTCCTAAATACTGTGAATATCAATAGCGCTCGTAAAAATCATTTTGATACACAGTGTTAAAAACTCATACGTTACACAAATACTTATCGAAACATATACATAATGAAAGGGTGTAAGAACAAGAATATTAGTGACTTCGGTAGAAGTTTAAACGAAATTCAGAGGTTATAACCTATGAATTGTGTGATAATTGACGACAAAGGTGACCTACTTGCATATTCTGACATTATTTTAAAAGGATGGAAAAAAAAACACTTCTGTCAGTTAGTGTACATGGAGTTAATGAAGTCATACAGACTGGAGTACATACAGCTGAGCTTCTAGTACCCAAGTCCAGTTCCTTTCCGTTTTAGGTGGCTCTGGAAAGGTTAAGAAATATCAGTCACGGGTACCAATAAGATTTTCTGATGAACTGGATCAAGCAATTGTACAACAATAATTTCTCTCATCCATAAACTTTACTGCAGTGACGAAGAAATGCCTTAAGATGAGCAACAGCCATATCACCCTACAATTATAAGAAGGGTGATCAAAACAGACTCTAGTAATCATCGCTGTCATCGAGGACATGCAAAATTGTAATATTATTCTGTCAAAGCCAACTAAAAATGTAGAAGATATTACTGATCAACATCAATATGAATTTTGATGTAGCAGGTCAGCCACAAATTAAACATTCTACATTAGTCCAATACTTACTTACTTACTCCATGGTGCAGAGTCCTTCTTGAGAAGCTAACTGGTTTGCAGCTAGTCAAGAAATTCCCCGCGTTTCACGGAACCCGAAGGTTCATTACCGCACTAACAAGCGTCCG
>Ga0136643_10007997_pt1 | contig 15381 bp, 10 predicted proteins | sample TergutLab28metaG_FD_96883 | JGI IMG/M metagenome (GOLD analysis project Ga0136643, IMG submission 96883) | Labiotermes labralis P1 segment gut microbial communities from Petit-Saut dam, French Guiana - Lab288 P1 (version 3) (version 3) | ecosystem: Host-associated > Arthropoda: Insects >... | reverse complement strand
GGGGAGACCTAGGCGTAGATGGGTAGATAATATTAGGATGGATCTCCAGGAGGTGGGATGTGGGTATATGGACTGGATTGGGCTGGCCCAGGATAGAGACAGGTGGCGGACGCTTGTGAGTGCAGTAATGGACCTTGGGGTTCCGTGAAATGTGGGGAATTTCTTGACTAGCTGCAAACCAATTAGCTTCTCAAGAAGGACTCTGCACCATGGAGTAAGTAAATTATTATTCCTATTATCTTGTTTTCACAGTATTCTTGATTGGAAGTCAAGTATGCGTCTCTTGTTTTAGATAAATGTTATTTTATCTTCCTCTTCAGTATATTGACATGTATAAGAATAGTCAAACTACGTCCACGAAGCGTCAGTATCGCGCTGCTGCTTCAAATCCGAAGTGGTGATTTGATGAGAAGTGTTCCCCGTTACTGGTTGCGGGTTGAATTTACGTACTGAGGGGTGACTGAAGTAACTTTTGCGCCCACGTGATTTAAAGTAACCGAGACCGGGGGTAAAAGTGAAAACGGAGGAGCTTCATAAATTGCAGCGCATGACGGAGTGACGGTGTGTGTCACTTGTGCCACTTCTGTGCAGAGACGTGCTGCCTGACGGAGGCGGTATCATGTTTTATGAGTTCCTGTGAAGTTAAAATGTAATCTACACCGTTATTAGGCCGCATTTTTCATTTGTACACTTCGTATAAAATAGTTGGAATGATAAAATCAAGATTAACTTCTACAGGACCAGGGTTCCTCCAATCACCTCGGTTTTCCGCTGTCATTATCATTCCACCAATGCTCCATACTCGTATTGTATTCATTTACCATCGAGTCTGTATAATCTTAGCAATCGACATCCTCGATAAAGAAGCACCCGTAAAATGATTATCGTCATCTGGCATGTGACGCCGTATATGTTCCCACAAATTTTGGCGTATATCTACCAGACTAAACGGCGTCACATCCAGAAAGCAGTACTGTTAGTTATCGTCTGCAGCTCTGTGACATCCTTACTTTCGGAAAGAATTGTGTTGACGTAGGGGAGAGCAGAAATGCGCACAAAATTTGTGTCGGGAAATCTCGAAATTGGTAACCTCGTGGTAGACGTTATTGTTAAATAGGAAGGTAAAATTAAAATGTAATTTTAAGACAGTAATAGGATAGATTCAGTGTAGAGTCCAGTGGCGAACTGTAAACGTATGGGGTAGGTGAAAGAAAAACTGTGAATTGCTTAAGAAAACTGAACTGTAAAGGTCTAGAGAGGAGATATATAATACTAGAGTAGAGGGCGTATCATCTAGAGAGAAGCTTATATCTTGGTAATTGACCAACTTAATGCACAAATTCTTGTTTTATAATAAACTTATTATAAAACAAGAATATGTGCTTTAAGTTGGTCATTGGCTAAGATTATACTGAGATGCACGGTCAGCAAAACACCAAAAGAAGGTAAATATGTCTAGAAAGGTGGTAAAGTAATGTTGAGGGGACGTAATATAATATAGAGAGTTGCTAATATAATTTTGCCACATTAAAACGCGAATTGTGTTCACATATGTATGCGATATATTGTGGATTTTATTTTGTCTGGAAGTACCGGTATTGGACGAAAACCGTCCTAAAACAGAAAGGTGTTGAAGTACTTTGTTTTCTTACAAGCAGTTCGGAGTTGAAACGAAATGAAGACTTCAGGCTCCAGGAAATAACCGTGGTACTCGATGGGACGACATAAAATCTACAACCCATAAACTTTCCAAAGAAAACATTGGAATGAATGCCTCTGGACATCCCTAAGGCAGCAGTAGCTACCAAACCGTGAAATTCTACAGCCAGAGCTTGCTCGTAGGCACATCAGTATACAAAAGAGAGTGAACGATGGATCGATATGCCAGCCGCGCGAGTCGCTGTCTGGCTGGCTGGAGTGCAATAACTTGTGCTAGAGAGGGGAGGTGGGACAAGGCCGACAACCGATCAGGGTTACCAACTGTCAGCAGTGATGTAGTACTCCCTACACATAGAACTCTCCCCTACGGCAAAATGAGAAATTATTGTGATTCTGTTTAAAAGAGTAGGTGGGGCGAGGAGACATAATCCGCACGTCATGTTTTCCGGTATTAGCCTTTCGGTTATGTCGTAGATTATACTTCGAAGGGGATGAGGTCTGTTATTGTGGTAGTATGTATAGCTCCTCTTCCCCACTCCATATTTTTTTTTTGTATCAGCTATTCTGTTCAAATATATAAAAGCATCCTTTAGGCTGGGTTCGATGAGGGGAGAGTGCTTTGTACCACTCTAGTAAAATGGAAAGACGAAAGTAGCTTGTGCGGGTATAGGATGTTGTAGCGGAGCATTAGAATTCACGGAAGCAAGGTTTGATATTGAATTACATTAGAAGTATGACTGCGTCGGACGTGTTTTTAAAACAAAAATGGATTGGACGTATTCACCATGGAGAAAGGCAATAATGAGTATGCGGAGTGCCGTTGATTGATAGATTAGTCACTTTATTAGAAAACACTGAAATCTGCTTATAACGGAAGTCCAGGGGACCCGAAGGTTGTAGCGTCTGAGACAGGTTTCGTTGGACAGAATAGATAGATAAATATTGTAATATGATTTATGAGCCTAATCACAAACCAGAAATTAAATTAGATATTGTAGTTGAGTCATATTGCAGGGGGGGGGGGGCTGCTGCTGCTTATCACCGGGTAAATCACAAGCCAAATATTCGTGTTAAATATGCACACTTTACTTCCTGACTAGTTCATATTTTGAATTTACTTTTTCCCCCATATTCTTCCACTACTTCAAGCATTCTGCACATGTTTTTGTCCACGGTCTTTCTTAATTATTTTCCACTCGTGAATGCTGTTTTCACATAGGTTCGTCATACAACTTGACCCCCCCCCCACTCAAGGGCGCCAATATTAAATTACTATAGCTGTCCAATACTTTCGGACATGAAACGTGATCTGAGTGACGTATAAACCTACCAGTATGCGTTTGTTTTGTGCACTTGGTGTGTAGAACGGAATCCTGTACCTTAAATACTTTTATATTAAAGTCATATGGACAAACATGACATGTAGCTGGGTGATAGTGATTGTGGCAGTGATGGTGGCAACAGCATGTGTTGCTCGTAGTTGCGATGCTGGAGAAGTTATTTATCAAAAATCAAACAGGCCATACGTAGAATTTTTTTTTTGTAGAGGACATCCCGTTGTGTTATAGAATTGAAAGACTAAAATAAATTTATTCGTTTCAGTCAAACACAACAATATTTTATTATTTAACTCATTGGCCATTAAGTTAAATAATAAAATATTGTTGTTTGACTGATACAAATAAATTTGTCATACGTAGTGTGATGATTGAGATTAAGCTAGACAGCTTGTATTAAACGGAACAAGACAGGCAATGTACGTATAACGTAACGTTGAGGCGCGCTTGCGTAACCATTATTGCACTGGGAAATCAATAAGTATTACATATTCTGAGTGTGTGTGTCTAGCCTTAGGTATACAGCATGCAGTGGGCATGCGCCATGCTGTATTGTCATCGGTGGCCTCTCCAGCTCTACATTGTTTTTCCACATTATCTCATAAATGGCACGATTTTCGAAAAAAATATTACTGAACGTAGAATGTGTGATTTCATTTTTTGTATAAATTCAATAAGACGCTTGAGTTGAATTATTTTCTTGAAAACCAGAGACCTCTAAAGACGAATAACATTTCATCTGAAACATTTTTCATTGAAGAGGAACTGAGCGAGATATAAAAAACGCATATCCGTCTTCTTGTAAAGTACCCGTTACTTTTGCCAGAATTTAATGAAACTTGAATTTTCTCGTCAGAGTTTCGAAAACTACCCAATATCAAATTTAATGAAACCCCCCCCCCCCAGTGGTAGGGTGCGGGGGGGGGGGGACGGACAGTCAGACAGGACGAAGCTAATATTAGCATTTTTGCGAAGGCGCCTAAAAATGGTTAATCAGGCAACTTGGACCTTCTGTTTCAAAGAATTCAGTGTTAAAACCAGTGTTTAATTGTTTAAATAAAGTGTGCTACTGTGGAAAGAGAGAAATAGTGTGGTTGATATCGTTCTCTGAATTTTGAGAATGGTTATGACCTCGCAAGTAACAAAGAATTAGTTCGAACCGTCGGCAAGAATAAACGGAATACTCTAATGGATTCCTGGAAAGGGAAAGAAAGAAAGAAACAGCCTGGAGAACAGAGGAGGGAAGAAGGGAAGGTAGAGAATGGAAAAGGAGAGAAACCGAAAATGTTTAGTATCTGAAGCAGCGGCGCCTTACGTTTCAGACTTTCAGCACGGGAAATATACCATGTAGTGTGTAAAGGTTTGGGAAGTTGTTCCATGTCACATGCCTTAGATGAGGTTAGTAATTACAGCGAGATTTAGGCGAAAAAATGGCAACAACCGCTTTTCTATTTCGTAAAGTTAAAGATGTAGCCTGTATCGAAGTACGGGCATGTTAAGTTATGTCGCTGCGAAAAGAGTTTGCCGGCGATTCGGGGCTTTCGCGGAGCCAGCCCATCGTCATAGAATGAAAACCTTGTATGATGTAATATGGGTAAAAGCTAGTTTAAAATTTTTACTGGCATTGTGGTACCCCATCGACACACGGAGTTAATTTTTAGAGTCTCACCGTGAATACGCGGATAATTTATAATGGTTAGCGCTCAAGAATTTCTGTGTACTAATTTTTGCAATCAGAATGCAATTTCTGGTGAGTTGTAAGTAGTTTGTGCTGCAGTTTTCAGTTGGCCCATGTTATGGTAGAGTGTACATTCTGACACGCAGTCCTGCGCATGTACTGCAGGGTTTTGACCTCCCCGATAGTGCACAGCGTTGGCCGTTGTTAGGCCTAATGACGCCTTCCGCTCGACGGGACTGGGTTTTGCGATGAGCCTTGTGGTGGGGTAGGCCTGCACTTTGGCAGAAGATACAGGTTCTGCGATTGGGGTGTTTTACCAAGGGCCTGTACAACCAAAAGGCGCAGAAAATGAAAATTTGTCGTACAGGGTTGGTTAATATTGTTTCAGGTCGGACAGTATTTGGGATTTTATTGTATTTAGGCCTGTTAGATGTTGCTGTTCGTTGGAATCTGGGGACCGGGAAAGAGTAGTCGGTGTGCCTGCGGATTTGGCGGTCCGGGGTTCGAACTCCTATGCGGGGCAAGAGGTTTTCTGTTTTCCAGACCCATGCAGACCGGTCATGGTGTTCACCTTGGCTCTGACACGGGGGTAAAGTGGCCGGGGCATGGCGTTGACCACAACCCCCCATCTAGTTTCGAGGTTAAGAATGACTAGAGATAAATATCCGCTTTCCCACTTGGCCCCCTTACTGGGTGCCTGTTGACGGGAATCTGAAAAGTGGTGTAAGGAGTAAATTGTGCGATCGTAACTCGCCATTTTGTCACAGTGCCAAACATTGGCCATGAAAGAGTGTAAGCATGTGCGTGTTCTTTATGGACAGTAGTTATGCAGAAGACTAATGGAGCTCTATTGCTGTGATACGTCGGACTGAATCTGCTGCAACACCTTTATGTGTAACCATGTACACATTTTATAATAACAAACTTTTTTTTTTAGCTGGTTTCTGAACAATACACACGTGCGTACATGCATTCACACATATCTGTAACTGAAGTTTATAATTTTGTTAAATGACAGTGGCGTGGCTACCATTTGCGGTCGAAAGAATGCCATTTTCAATACGCAGGATCGGATTTACTTATGGTGGCTTGGTGTGCCTGTAGAATTTAAAGGAAATGCATTCGTAATTATTTATTGTTAGCGAAAGTGAGAGTCAGCGCAGAGGATATCGAAACTTCAGTTTGCTAACTCCCATAACGCTTTAAACCAGTAGTTACCACGTTTTGCTTTTTAAGGAAGTGTTCCATTTTGCATTTCTACTTTCGTGTGTATGTGCACACCATTTGTGGAGCATCATAATTTTATAACACATGTCCATAAACGCCAAACGTGACGTAGAACCTGTTGAATAATGGAGGTGCCAAACGAACGCTGTGTAGATGGAATTCCAGAAACCAACATTTCGTTTTCCTAGGTATCAAAGACGTTGGTATGAAATTCTTTAATGGTGAGACGCAGGCCGTCTCAATAGCGATTGCTCTATGCTTTGAGCAGCAGACATTAAATGTTGCATTTAGTTGTAAAAGTAAACGAGTCTTCGTAAAACTGTGTAAATAATTTGTTCTTGACTTTTCCTGTTCGCCACGGGAGAGTTAACCTTTGACTAGCAGATTTAGTGTAATTGGTCTAAATGTATAGGACGAGTGGAAGTTTGAAGCCCTGGTTGAAAGTATTTGAGACAGAAGTTAGACTTAATGTATTGAAACTTACTGGGGAACTCGAACGGCGTTGGTGTCTTGGGGATCTGTTAATTCCCGATAACAGAGCCCGAAGTTAATAATGTTTATGTTGCGTGTTGAATTATTTTTGTTTCAGAGAATTGTCTTGAAAAGGAACGTATTTCTGTATCAGATCTTTGGGAGTCTGAGTAACTGACGCGCGGCTGCTTTCTCCTTGTTTTGTTTTTGTTTTCTGTTTATTTTTTGTTATTTATTTATTTATTTATTTTTTTGTTTTGGGCGCCTCGGAACCCCTACAGAGCTCATGTTACTTCCTCTCATTCCTTTCCTCCGCCTGCACGCATATAACCACAGCCCGAGAAACACGACATATTTTTGTAAAATTTAAGTGCAGAATTCTACGACAAATTTGCTGTTTCAGCATTGTTTGAAATTATACAAAAATAACGGAAACTTTATATGGAGAACTATTTCTGCTTGCGTCTTTGGCATACCTAGGCCTGCTAATCATCTCACGTGGGTGTGGCTGGGGGGGGGGGGGCAGGGGCGGCGAAGCCTTGATTGTGCCTACCCATCATCACGGAAATAGGCCTGTTGTATTCTTTGAGTTGTTACTTGTCAATCCCAGTGTGCTGTATTATTGAGTAAATGTTTCTTTATTTTCTGAATACGAAACACGACTTTGACGCATGTTTTGAACAGAGAATGAGTGTGTGCGTGCACGCACGTACGTATGTGTGTGTGTATATATATGTATGTATGTATATATGTATGTATTATGTATGTATGTATGCATGCATGCATGTGTGTAATGTAATGCATGTATGTGTGTATACACACACACACGTAATGTAGTTTTCTTTTAATATATGTACTAACCTTGAAGAGTGCAGCAATAAAATTGGGCGCTTATTTATTCAGTGTAGGTACAGTTGTGGGTTTCTTGTCGACAGTTTGCACACAGGACCAGTCACAGTGTATAGTTGTGGGTGCATTCAGTCTCTTGTTGTTCACTGTTTAGCTGCTGTGGATATAGTTAATCGCAAATCGTAACCGTATTTATTTGTATTTCATTCCATGTCAGCCGCGATGTATTTATGTAAAAAGTGGGATGACGAATTCAAAGTGGTCGCATTTATGGGTGTTTTGCTCGAAGTCACGTCGTTTGTAACCGAGCATCAGACTGTACCGGTCACGAGTTCAAAAAATTGCGACAGAAATAACACTGGACTCCAGAACTGTTATCCTGTGCTATTACTTTTTAAATTGTTATTACTGCTGCTGCTGCTGCTGCTGCTACTACTACTACTACTACTACTACTACTACTACTACTACTACTACCATCAGCATCCCATCAATTGCTGTTTATCTAGTGTATATACGGTTGAAAGCAACAAAATTCGGCTCGACATCGTCTGACAGTCCCCTCACGAGTACGTCACGTTTTTCAAGAGCTAAATTGGTTTTTATTGTTAAATTATAAATTTACGTTATCCTGCATGACATTAACACGGTATTGGTCCGACCGAAGTTTGTGCGGTAGGAAAATAGGCTTTGCACGTTCTGCCCGGTGCTTTGTTGAAATGTGTATTACATTATGTATGCCGCAATGTATCCTGAGACATTATACCACCGTACCGTATCAGAAGAGAGAGCTGCATTCATTTCCTTTGCCTGTTTGGCTGCCCTGCTGTGTGGCTAAAAGTAGTAGCTGCCGTAACGTGTAACCGAACTCATAACGACTGTAGCGTGGTGCATTGTGTGACCTTGTAACTTAATTAGCCGTATTGTTATAATACCAGATTACACGGCAACATGTTCCGACCACGATTCGGTCATCTTCAGGTCTTATTGCGTACAAATATATTATTTTACTTTTATATTACATAAAATATATTTTTTTTTTGTAATTTAAAGCCATGAAGATGACCAAAGCTCGGTCTGAGTATAATTCCGTATAATTTGATGATCTGACAGAAACATTAATAAATAGTTGTGCTGATGGTAGTTAAGTAAAAGAAGGTAAAGTGATCCCGTTACAGGTCCGGGTGTGGCCCAGAGGGTGGGTAGATTTACAGCTCTACTCTTCCATGACCGCGGCACTAGAAGGGGGTGAGTGGTCAGCAGCACGCCCCGGCCGCACTTTACTCCCGGGAAAGACTCGGTACCCATTTTCAGGAGGCTGGGTGGGCTCCAGGACCGGTCTGGACGGGCGGAAAATCTCGTCCCCCACTGGGATTCTATCCCGGACCGTCCAGCCCGTAGTCAGTCGCTATACCGTCTGAGCTACCCGGCCCACAATGGTAGTTAAGTAGCACTTTGTAATGTTTTGTAACACAACAGCATGTCTGACGTAAAGAAACTGTTTGCCAATATAAAATGTAACATTTTTCGAACCATACTGGTCATTATCGGGCACGAACGAATAAACAGGAAGGTAGTCAGATAAACTTGAAATGTGGTTCCTATGAATGGAATCCCTTTCTTACAACTTTTATCTACTGCAGTTACCACAATTAAGGTGTGTCAGGTTGATTTCTGTACAATAGGAGATACTGTCGTAAGAGATACCTTTCATAGAAATGACAGTTAAAGGTATTTACTTATTTTTTATTTATTCGCGCTTGGCGTTGACCCGTAGGGGTAGAAACATGTGGCGTTTTGTAAAGGCAAATACTGTTTTTATAATACAAGATAGTTTTATTGACTAAAATTGTCGTTATTATCCTCCATGTATTTTTGAGCACCCATCATATAACTCGCTGCCACGTGAGAGAATTTTATATTAGAGTGGAAGTAGCGAGGCATGTTCAATTATTTCAGCCCTCTGTGGTTGTGTTTTTTTATAAACCCTCTCATGAGCTTGATGTATCTCGCAAGCATTCCATTTAATGGGATATCCCTCGCGCGCGCTCCCCCTCTTGTTCCGCGCCGACTGTAAACACGTGACCGTCGGGGTGGGGCAGCAGCATCGCAACCGCAGTATTGATTTCCGGGAGCGGAGACCCGCGTAGAAAACTCGAACTATCCTCCTACAAGAGAGGATCATGTACTAAAGTCCCAGCCCCCCTCCACCCTCAGGCCCCGTTTCGACTCAACACAACTCATCTGAGGTACTTTGTCATCGACAACGGAGAGGGAAGCGGAAACTGTAATTTCTGACGAAGCTGATGCACAATGTCTTTATAATGCGTTATGTAATACAATAGGCTGAATGGACGGCTAATATCATAGTTGTCCCTTCGACGTGTAGAACATTGTTCAACTATAAATAGGTAGTGTTTAGAGCAACACGCAAACACAAGGAGGGCGTTTTGTCGCAACAGACTAATTGCCCTAATTGGTTATTCACTTTGCAGACACTTTCACTTAATAGAACTTTCAGAGATCTCCAAAATCTGTGATTTCCACTGGGAAGGGATGTGATGATAAAAGAGTCGTCCGGTGATTGGCTGTGTCGGTGATGCATTAAACCTGAAACCTTTGGCATATGTCTCCAACGCAGTGGATTGAGATGAAGCTTGACACAAATTGGTAAATATACCGTTCAGCCGAGACATTTGTAACCTGTTAATTTAAGTGCGTTATACAGGGCGTTTTCTAGCGTAGACCTTTGTAACATTTTGGAGTGTGTTATACGGAATGGCCCAAAAGTCGCTTGATACTAGAGAAAACACTTTAATTGCAGGTTACCGACAAACTAGTCACGTTTGTTGAGTATTTGAAATGTTCAAAGCGTGTTCCTTCTAAATTACCATGTTTTGTCATTTTTTCCCGGACCGCTTGCACGTACTATCTCAGTAAACTGCCCAGTATCTTAGTCTCGTATCGTGAGATTCGACTTTTGCGCCATTAACGACTGAAACTTTTTTTAGATGTTATAACGACGCCGTCACTATGTATATAGTGTCGGTGATGGATGAATGGGTATGGAACATTGCTGGAATAAGGCTGACAGGGGAGAGCCGAAGTACTCGAAAAGAAAGCGGTCATATCATTACTTCGACCACCACTAGGCCTGGACTGAACGAGGGTCTTCGCGGTGAGATGCCGGCGAATAACCGCCTGAGTCATGGCAGGCCTTTCGTCTGTTACAGTACAAGCAGAAGCGTGAAATTTGAAGAGGCTTTGGAAGGTTATTTTGTGTTGATGAAGTTTCATGCTATTCCAATAATGGTCGCCGATTTTTAAAACAATTTATTTCAAACCACGCCCTAGAATTTCCATTTAAGCTTTCACGAGTAAGCTGGGTATGTTGGGACATCACGTGTCACCACAAATTGATGGCAATCAAGCGGAATCAACTTGATGGAGTCTCCCGCCCTGCTAGCACATACATATGCACATACAGATGTGTATACGTGTATGTAAGTATCATACTTCATGCAGACGTACATGGCTGCACTTGGTTCGGTGTTCCGTAAAGTACGGAACTGTTTGCTATTGTCCCGCCGCGTTGAGAATATCAGAAAACAGCATCTTCAGCCAAGGATAATTTGAATTAGATTGAAAGTACAGGCTGAATAAAAAATGTACGGCCAGAATTACAGAAGGTGAATCTACACCAAAACACAAGGCTGGCAATGTACTGTAACGTAACATTGAGGCGCGGTCGTGCAACAATTGTTGCAGTGGAAAAGCAAGAAGTATTACGTATTCTGAGGGTGTGTTTGTAGTCTTAGGTATCCAGCATGCAATGCGCATGGGCCATATTGTTATCTGTGGCGTATCGGGCAGTACAGAATTTCTTCACATTGTCTCTTAAACTGCATGATTTTCGGAAAAAAAAAAGGTCGTTGAACATAAAACGTGTGTTTTGATTTTATCTACAACCTTTTGTTTGAAATGTTTTTCATTCTGAGAAGAATTGAACGATATTATATATATATCTTCAATGTGTATTTGTGTTCATGAAAAGTGTGGGTTATTCTTGTTCGAGTTTAATGAAACTTTTCCGACAGGTTTTCGAAAAATACTCAACTATCCGATTTAATGAAATTACGTCCAGTGGGAGCCGAATTGTTCCAAACGGGCAGCCAGACGGACGGATAGATAAACATGACGAGTCTAATAGTCGCCTTTCGCAATTTTGCGAACGTGCCTAAGAATATAAGGGATTTAAATCGGTAACAAGCAAACCATGCTGATGGACCACTACGTCCTATCCATTGTTCCGGAAACACGATCATCATACAACAGCTTTGGAAGGACGTTTCGTAGGAAGTCTTTATAGACAGCCCTACTTAGACGTGGTGGAAGAAAGTGGGGTCCCGGAAGCGTGCCTCTTGCAATGCCCATGTTGAAGCTCAAGGCGGACACTTTGAGCATTTTCTTTAATCATCATGAGTCCATAACTCGGGAACCGTGCCTCAGAAGACGTACATTCATATGTTTTTTTCCTCTTGTAACGTGGCGTAGATCCCACCTACTGTGGGTTTGGCCGTGCCTTTTGTCTTTCAGCCTGTTTATCTGTGGTGGTGTTACAGGAGAGTAGGCATAAAATGAAGGTAGCGGGAAATGTTAACGCATCACGTACAGAATATGTACACTTCTTAAGATATGGCATGAAATTATAATCAGAAGTATTTCGAAGAGTTACTCAACGTATTGCCCATTTGCGTGGAATTTTACCTCGACAGTTTTACGTAGAACGTAAAGTCAGATGAAAAGGAGAGCGGTGTTTGCTTTCAGCACCCAAGCCCCTTAACCATTGAAATTCTTGCACGGATAAACAACGTTGACTGAAGTGGTGTGGTGTAATGAGAGGCTGGGGTTGATGGATTGTTGGGTTCGTGTGCCGTCTGTTGGCAGAATCTTTGGTCAGATAAATAGCGGTGGGACGCATGAGAGTGTACATAGATCAAAATCCGCGTTCCAACGGCTGTAATATTAAAAAAAAAAAACCTTTTCTTACTTGTTAGAGGTTGTCATGTCGTGGAAATGGTGCACTAGTACAAATCTTGGACCACTTGTCCCTTTCCCACTGAGTGTGAATGTGACACTAATCAGTGTAATCATAATTGCTTTGGTAAAACAGATGTAGTTGCGTTTTCGGATGAGCCGGGTTCCTTCAGCTGCTATATTTGACAGACATTTGGCATTTGTTGATACTTGCCACGTCGTGGGAACGGCGTGCTTGTACAAACACTGACCACTTGGTTGAAGAAATCGAAAGAGATGCAACAGTATGCAGATATTTGTTTACTGCTAAATTACTCTACATGTTTCGGGCGTCCATCGCGCCCATCATCAGGAGTACATAAAACTGTAGCTGCAGCCTCTGGTACAGATCATATTATCTGGGGAGCAAGCTTCTTCAAGAACGTAGTCACGTTTGAAGAAGCTTGCTCCCCAGATAGTATGATCTGTACCAGAGGCTGCAGCTACAGTGTTATGTACTCCTGATGATGGGCGCGATGGACGCCCGAAACATGTAGAGTAATTTAGCAGTAAATAAATATCTGCATACTGTTGCATCTCGTTGGATTTCTTCGACCTAGAATTACGATGCACGGAACCACTAATAAAAAAAATGGCCACCTTTTGCGTTTCCCACGGACTGTTAGTAAATGTGACGCAAGGAGGAATCACGAATGTTCAGACTTGTTGCGTTAACAACTCATTTATCTGGCAAACATCGTTGTCACTTCCTGTTGGCTAGGTTCTCACATAAAACTCGGCAGACACTAGACCGCGGTTTTGTAGAAAGATTGTTCGTGTCAGCATGCTCGTTGTACTGTGTTCAGTTATTGGCGCATTTGTCGGAGTGCCTGCCAGTCGTGGAGACCCGGCGTAAGAGGGAAGGCGTGTCACTCCATCGGCCATATGGCACGTAGCGGACAAGTGACTTGTACATCGATCGGTGAGAGTGTTTGTCGTCGTGGCCCACTCCTAAAGAAAGTGAAGACAAGCGTGAAAATGGGCAGCGGTGCAGAGGAAGGGCACTTAACCTGTGGTTCAGCTGTCAAAACCATGACACTGTCGGTACGTGGAATATATCAGCCAAGAAGCAAAATGAACGAATAGATATATGTTTCATTCTCACATATTAAAAGAGGGAGGTTGTTTTTCTGATAGCTGTTCGTTGTCACCTTACAGTAATATTGCCCACTCAGCCGACCGCCCACACGCGCAGTGGAATAGAGGAGGGAAGTGACAACGATCGTCTCAAAATAATGACTCCGTACTGTGCGGTAACTAAATTGTAAGCATACAGAAACTATACTGACAATACAGTATCCAGGAATATGGGTCTTGCCAGTGTTACGTAGCCTGTCAGTTCTTGAAGGAGAAAAGGGGAGAGGAGGTGGAACTTTCGTAATTCTCTTTAGGCCTCATGCCTCGCTTTTCGAGACATTTTACGACGTGACAAAAAGGAGGCTGCGTGTTCTTGATATTGTCGCCAGTGTCCCGGAGTAACCTTTCCGTCGTTCTCCGTGTCGTACCTCTTGATGAATATCTTGAAGACGCGGTTTTACTGGCACTTGTTCTGAAGTTATGTACTAAAATAAAAGCTACGGAAATGTCTGAAACCATATCTGGTTCAGGTAACGTAAGTTTCCTGAATACCAGAAACACAGAGGCAGATATTTTCCATCTGTCCGACTAGGACGTGAAAAACGGTAGTTGAAAACCTTTTTTTTCCCCTTGTAATTTCTGCGTTATGATTTCATTGAATGTGGGGTTAAGGCGAATGCATGATCTTCCACAAACACTTAGTGTGTAGATCAAGGGTGCACAAATTTTCCAAAATTCTTTGGATTGTCTCAGAATCCTAGGCGCCAGAATGGTGACATGAAGCAAGTACAGTGCTGAGGATCCACAAAATTAGGCACCATCATACAAAATTTAGTAGCCACAGCGACCCGTGGTAAGTGTGTTTGTTTTGAGGGCAGTCGTTGATAAGGTATGAAGTTTCGTGGATAATGTGACATTCGAGCAGCGCCACCTGGCATCTAAAGACGACAGATACTCGATAATGGCATCTGCCAAGGCGCAAGGCGTCGTCAGTAGCGCACTTGTGAGTGATGAATTCGGACCCACCATAAATATGAGACTGAATTAATGTAATTGGTATTTGCCGTCCAGTGTGCCTGCGTAGTGAGGAAATTTCCGCGGGTTGTCATATTCTTTCGTTGTCCTGTCATTATTATGAAGCTGTATGCATCTGGAAGATGCTGTTCAATAGTAGTGCCGTAGAGAGAATTATTTATTGTAATTGTTATGTTAATTTGATATAGGTTAGGCGCCGGTAAATCATGTTCAATGGAGCAACCAAGTTACGGGCTGGGTGATCCGGTGTTCGAATACCCGACAGCGGCAAGGTATACATTTTTTTTTTCTTAAAAATGTTCGGGCCGACACTGGGATCCACTCAGCCTCCTATTCAATTGGCACCTGGGGCCCTTTCCCTGAAGGTAAAGCGACCGTGGCGCCAGACTAACTACTCGCCATTTAATGCAGATATTAAGAACGAGCGAAGCTATGTCATCAGTCCGTCAGCGCGTCTTCCTAGCGTGTGCAGGGAGAGCTGTATCTATATAATGAGTGACGTTAGAGAGTCTGTATTTACGAGTACATTGTCTACTGTTTGCCTTACGGATTGGAAGTACGGTCACTGACAGTAGGACCAGTAGACGCTGAGTGCGCCAGAGCTGGGAAATACACACTGCAGGACGTCTCTGAAATACCTTCCAGTGAAATACCTTTTATTGAGTCAGTACTTTCAAGGCCTCTACAGGCGGCGCAACTGCTAAACAATGAAAAAAGCAATGAAGATCGAAATGACTCAGAATTGTATTGAGGAAGCACACGAAATTTAGCACTGTGTGTGTGTGTGTGTGTGTGAAGAGCCCAGTAAAGACGAGTGTTTACACCCTTTCCCCCCTTCCCCCCAAACCAAGCTACTTCCATCACCATGTTCGAGACGTCCAGGCGGTCTTTCTTCTGCTCCTGCTGGAGATACGTAACTACTTACTTACTCCATGGTGCAGAGTCCTTCTTGAGAAGCTAACCGGTTTGCAGCT
>Ga0136643_10007992_pt1 | contig 15386 bp, 11 predicted proteins | sample TergutLab28metaG_FD_96883 | JGI IMG/M metagenome (GOLD analysis project Ga0136643, IMG submission 96883) | Labiotermes labralis P1 segment gut microbial communities from Petit-Saut dam, French Guiana - Lab288 P1 (version 3) (version 3) | ecosystem: Host-associated > Arthropoda: Insects >... | reverse complement strand
TTAACCTTTTTACGCCTAATGTCAACTATAGTGGTCGTACTGCACCGCTAACCTCTAAAGTTGCATTTTATATATTTATTCAACAAATATAGGTACTGAATATTTTAAACATGGTATATACTCTCCTTTTTTTTTCTCTTCAAAATGCGGTTTGTTTCATAATTCTAACATATTTAGTTCCTGTATTATTCACATTTTATATACAGGGTGTGCTAAAATTAAAAAAATAATTCTGGCGCCCAAAGGTTAAGTGGTGTCGTAACATGGGACAAAATTTCCTTGTTTTGGGGATTGACAGTAGGTTATGAAATAGAGCCAGTGGGGCTGGAGTAGGTTGGTTGGTACCTTGGTTTTTTGGTGTGGGATAATAGTTTTGGAGTATGACATCACATTGTGTTTCATATGTTATTGTAATTCAACAGACGTAATTTTTTTTCTATTGACACAACTTTAATTGTGTACATACTGCAGTTTCTGACAGTATGTTTCAGCCCTCAGGACTGGCCATCATCAGGTCAGTAACTTGTTAAGAACATGCAGATGAATTAAAATTGTACAAAATTTATATTTTATTCCATTTGTTAACTGAAATATCATTTCCTTTATGCTGTGATATTATGTATATATGATTGTAAAATCTTTTCCATAACGAGTCATGAAGACTCAGTGGGGAGATAGAAAGTTGGGCTCCCATCCTTACTTTGACATTCTGCACAACTTGGATGGTAGAAGTGTCAGCTCTATGCACTGGTCACATTTTACACCCAAGAAAATTCCTTGGTACTCATTTCTGAGTGGATGTCAAGCTTAATTAATATGGTTTTATCTTATTAAAATGATCTGTTCATCATTTACTTTAAACAACTATTGTTATAACGTGTAATGTTATTTATTTACCGAACTTCTAGTATTAAATTTAATTAACAACAGTTACTATCAAGTATTGTTTATGTGTAGAATTACAATGAATTCTACATGCACAACAAACAAACAAAAATAACTGTAATAATACTGTAAAAGTAAATGACGAACATACATTAATGAACAAGCATTCATACAAATAGGAAATTGCATTTTTGAACAGAATAATGTCTCAAATCCTCAGGTAACATGAAATACAAATATACATATTTCATATTATTTTAATCCTGAAACATGTCCTAAACTGTGTAGTGTATATAGAACTGAGATGAGTTGATGGCTAGAAGATATTATTTCAGAAGAATTATAAGAACTGTAGTGGACTGTGTTACAGGTTGTGATGTCGAAGTCCATCATACAAGTTGTATCAGTTGCACGTGGGCGCTCCGTTTTCCATGGCACGCATACTGAGCGAAAATAGATGGCAGAGTAGTGCTGGCGTGAGGTGCATAATTCCACGGACGAACGTAACCTCTCATCCGTGATCTGTCTGATCCATGTTGGTATCCGGTGCTCAAGATGAAGTAAGTTATTGTGTATTATGTGTTATGGATATCAGACTTTTTCCATAGCATCTTTTGACTGTTGTTTAAATCGTACTTATATTTTCAATATGTATATATTTCAGGATCGGGTTGTGTGCATATAGTGGGTATAAAATATACCCTGGCCATGGGAAAACCATGGTTAAGACTGATGGAAAGGCAAGTACCATGGAATAACGTGTATATGATTTGGGGTTAATGGTGTATTTAAGACTAATGCATATTGTTTCCTTTGTTAGACATTCACTTTTTTGAACGCGAAATGTGAGTCATCATTCTTAATGAAGAGGAACCCCAGAAAGGTTACATGGACCGTGCTTTATAGGTAACAGTTAATTTGAAACTTACGTTCACGCTTTGCATATGATTAAACCCCATGCCGTATTGCGGTGTGTACTTTTGCATTAATGCCCATTGATAAAATTAAAAATACACTAAAATATACCTAAGATGTTTGTGTCTTTCTTGTTGTTGACATATCGTTACTTGTGACAGGCGTAAACACAAAAAGGGGCAGGAAGAAGAGCAGACAAAAAAGCGCACACGTCGAACCCAAAAGTTCTCGAGGCCGATTGTAGGGGCCTCCATTACAGACATCATGGCCAAGAAGAATATGAAGCCAGAGGTCAGGAAGGCTCAACGTGAACAGGCTATTAGGTAACCCATCCTACTGAAACTTGATCTTTTTATCACATTGTAGTAAAAGGTATGTTGCCCTTCAAAGTTGGTGGAAGGGAAATTAGGAGAGTAGGTTGTGCAGCTTAATGTAAGTCATTTCAGAGTATATGTATGATATTTAATACCATTAATAGCTTTGCTTGAGGCTGGAATATCTCTGGAAACACTAGGCCTACATGCGATCTCATGTGCTTAATTGTAATGCATAAACATGTCTGTCCTGTGGAATTTGTGTTCTTGGGTCTTGTAGAACATGGTGGTAACAAGTCTTCTGTACATTGAGGCACATTCATCTGGCTTGAGTGGCTACGTGTAAACCCCCATATTTAAGGGAAATTTCTGTGGCTGCCCAAGTTTTCTGTTACGTGGTATATAAACAGAAAATGTAAGAGAGAGGTATCAACTGGGAAAATAACAGTATATGATTTAGAATACCACAGTCAAAGTTGTGTGCACATAAAGTTGTCAAATTCTCTGCTTATGAAGTGTGTTTAAAGTGACTGAAGAAACAGTCTGCTTGCTCTAGGTTATGCTTGTAATTGCAGACATGTTTGTAAGTGTAAAGTGGGTATTGCTTGGTATAGATGCAGGAAGTGGTGTTGCTATGATGATTAATAATAATCTGTCAATCCATTGATTAAAGAATGATAAAATTAAAAGTTCTGAGCAGCATAGTCTTTGGACAGCTGTAGGAGAATTCTTTAATTCTATGAATGACATGTTACCTTTTAATTGCAGGGCTGCAAAGGAACAGAAAAAGGCCGTAAAAGCAGCGAAAAAAGTTCTGGCACCCCCTAAGGTAATATCTGTTATGTGTTTGAGATGCAGTGAAAACTGTAAAAGAGTCTACTTTTCAAAGCTCTGTAGAATAAATGTCTTCATATAAGTGAAACTCTTTGGACATGACTTGGTACAAGACATTGTACAGAGAATTTTCAGATTGTGATGCTGCAGACATGTGTTTAAAAGTGGGCCAACATAGACTAATTTGATGCTATTACAGTATCATATAATGAAAATCCTGTACGTTATATCCATATTGGGGATGGTTGGAAGATAATATACTGGCTTTTCTCCACCAAATTGGACAGACATTCTCTCCTGACAGCTTTCTTTTGTTTATTTTCCATTCAGGGCCTGGAAATTTAAATCAACGTAAATACCAGCAGATCTTGCAAAGTACAGGTGTTGTGTTAAGCTGAGTGATGCCTTGTTTGACATTACATATTTCTCTATATCATCTCAGAAATACGCCATTGTTACTTTTCTTGTTTGCAGACAAAGGCTGTTCCAAAACAGAAAGCATCAAAAGTCCAGCCAAAGAGTGCACCTCGAGTTGGAGGCAAACGTTGATAACGCTGATTGTACATCCTCTTTCATTCAATAAAGTGGTATTCTGGTGTCAGACTTGTGTATCTCATTATCAGGGTATTGTTCACCAAGCCAGGGTAGTATAGTTAGTATAGTGACTAGGCTACAGACTGAACAACTAAGGAATTGATTCTCAGCAGGAGTAAGAGATCGTTCTCTTCTCCAAAGCATCAAAACTAGCATAGGGTTTGCTAGCATCATATTCAGTGGGTACCAGGAGGTACTTTTTCCTTTTGAAGTGGTTGGTGAAGTGTCGGGAAGCTGACAGTGACTTCCATGTAAGGTTAAGAATGAGTGGAGCTGTACCTCCACACATGCCCATTTGCCTAGAAGACCTGAACAAGGAAGACTACATTTTGTGTCACCCATCACCAGAAACCATATGTACATCTAGTTTGCTTGCACAAGTTCCCAGAGATTAGCACTACTAAGCTTATGATGGTATGCTTTTTGAAGTGGGAAAAACTGCAGTATATGGCTTGTTTTGTTACAAATTATAGCAAGGTGAATTTGGTTGGTAAAGAACATGTTATTTAGTCTGTGACATGGATTAACTGTGTAGTCTTCTAGGTGGTTGCCAAATTTGATAGGAACCTGCTGCCCCATCGTCTAGTCTGAAAATGGAAGTGCCAGGTGCTTCCAAAATGGTAATCATTTAGGATGCTATGTGGTGTAATTCAGAAGGGAATTTCATTTCTCACCCATTTTAAAATTCCTTCCTGTTCCCATGTTGCATTGAGTAGTTAGTTCCTGGCTTTAAATTTGAACTTTTCATTGTATCTTGCATTTTCATCTTCATTATCATTTTATTCACAGCACTCTGATTTCACATAAAAATGATGATCCTCTACTGTACATGCTGGATGATGTCGAGCTAGACACTTCTGATGTTGCTTTGGTCAAATGGAAACATTTTTGTTGGATGTGGCTCTTTATATTAATCAGCAACTGATGAGAATATTATACATGAATGTACATTGTTGCATTTGGGCTGCACTTGCTTGCTTCACTGCTGTGCCATTTGACTGCTTTGAACAAAATTATATTGATTGCTTATGAAAGGGTTCCTGATTCTTGGTCATGTTCCTGAACGTGCATGGTCAGTGTTGCCATAGATACAGAGTGTGCAGTTATGTCAGCAGAAAGACCATGACTGAAGGTTGCAGTTGGAAGAACAGGTTGGGAGGAAAGGACTGTGAAACAGGAATACAAGATGCAGGAAACTTCTCAGTCAAAAAAAGTCATTTCAGAATAATGTATGTTTATTTTCTTTCCAGCATCTCTGAGACAGTTTAGTTGTTCATCTCTTTCTTGAGAGTTGACAGTTTGGTAAGGCAGGCATCTCTCCACGCCCGGCGTTCAGGCAGCTTTTCAATTGGTACCTTGGCACAGAGCTGTTCATTGATTTCTTTCACAAGTGGACCTTCGAACTTTGGCACTGGGCCAGATGTCATGCTGACATCATAAATTGTCTGGCTGTAGCGATCACAGTAGCTTTCCATACCTGCAATACCCAGAAACATTATGCCAAATATATAAAATTTAATATTTTCTGTATGAATGGTGTAACTTTCAGTAATATTTTTAAATTATTGAATTTATCTTGGCTTAATTGTGACAGGTTGTTTACAGTTGAAAGGGTCTGTAGTTGGTAAGTTGGTAGGCTTGTTAGAAAGCTGTCAGGATAAATGATTAACTTACTGCACCAAATGGTGTACGTGAGATGGAAAGGAAAGTAATTAGTATTAGACATTTTCCTGTTTGTATACAAATGTGTGTGTAATGATGCTGTTACTAGCTCAAACAGATGATAGGATTGGTGAGTAATGAATTAGGAGGGAATAAGCTTAAGGTATTATCTTGGAATTGGACTTGAGGGACTGAAGAAGACTGCAAAAACTTAGTTCAGATAATTGGTCTCTTATATGAAATTTGAATCTGGGACCTTCCAGATACAAAGGAGACGTTACCTACTTATACATGACATCTGATTATAATATCTTATTTAGCTTGTAATATATGGCCTGCTGCTGCTGCTGGCCAAAGCACTACTGAGTTTATTTGCCCACTGCGTGACATTTTTTTCCTGTTTGGCAAGACAAGTGTACCCTTAATGACAAAACATCTTACTTGCGTGTTTAAAGGTTAGTATCCAAAGAGAAGTAAGTAAAATGATCAGTTGTGCTTCAAGGTGTCATTTAGAATTCAGTTTCTGTTTGAGTTCCTTTTAGCAAAACCTTTTTTTGAGAATAACTCCCAATAGAGAGGCAGGTCACAGGATGGACCCAGCAGGGCATCTGTGTGGCTACAAATTTTTTCAAAATTTATTACATATTTTGCTGCAAATATCCAGTGTTGACAAGGCTGAATCTTACAATTCAAGTTTTCAGTTCCTCATTGATTTGGTGTATTCTTTTGTGTTTGTAAGTTGTCAGTTGTTAACTTCTGCACCATCTACTACGGGGCCCTGTACGTTTGTATGACGACAAACATTTAAGAAATGCCAATTATTATTGAAGTAAGTTTTATGTCGAGTGCAAAATAATGGTAATTATGTGAATATGTCTGTTGTGTGTTGTGATATGACAGGTAACTTGAATTTGATAGTGAGATAACAATACATTTCTGTTTTGCAAATGTGGAACAGTCAACTTATTGAAAATTTGAAAAGGGGGTAGGGGAGGTGGTTGCACAGAACGTATGGTGATGTTAATGGCCTAACTTTTAACCTTAAGGAAGACAGGTGAAAAATTAAGTCCCTTTGGTATGGCGCATGGGGATGTGACTGGACATCTGGCTGATTGGGTCTGAGTTGCTGTTGTATGGCGGTCATGGTGTAAAAAATCATTCCCGCGTACCTTCAGCATTGAGATGGGCAGTCTCTAGAGGTCCCAGGAAAGCATAGCGCATACCCAAACCTTCTGACATCACATTGTCAATGTCCGTGACATTCAAAATTCCATCAGCAACTAGTCTCCATGCTTCATTCAAAATGCTATACCTGTTAAAAGAAACAGAATTATAAATGTTGCAGATATCATGACACTCATGTGAGATAAACCAAAACAAAGCAATACTGATAATGTATATAATATATGCATCTGTAGTAGAGCAAACCCTCTTCAAATGTGAAGTTGTTGTTGAATGCAGAACATTAAGTTGCATACATCCTGCTGAATACATAGTGGAATACAAAAAATACCACTATTTTTGAACATCTAAACAGAATTTAAAGGAAGCTGAGGGTGTTTGAGAATATGGTGTTGAGGAGAATATTTGGACCTAGGAGGGACGAGGTAATGGGGGAATGGAGGAGATTGCATAACGAGGACCTAAATGATCTGTACTCCTCACCCAACATTGTGCGGGTGATAAAATTGAGAAGAATGAGATGGGCTGGGCATGTGGTGCATATGGGTGAGGAGAGGGGGGTGTATAGGGTCTTGGTGGGGAAACCGGAGGGAAAGAGACCACTGGGGAGACCTAGGCATAGATGGGTGGATAATATTAGAATGTATCTCCAGGAGGTGGGATGTGGGTATATGGACTGAATTGGGCCGGCCCAGGATAGGGACAGGTGGCGGACGCTTGTGAGTGCGGTAATGAACCTTCAGGTTCCGTGAAATGTGGGGAATTTCTTGATTAGCTTCTCAAGAAGGACTCTGCACTATGAAGTAAGTAAGTAAGCAAAATTTAACTTTTATTCAGCATAGGAAACTAAATTTTCAGCTCATATGTAATCCTGAAGTTACCTGTTACGTAAATGCCGTTACAATACATTTATGATGATGTTCTTTACTTTGAATTGCTATGGCCACATTCCTGTGCCCCCATTCATTCCTTACAGTACTGTATTATGTTCATCCTATGTAGTCATTAAATTTGCTGCCGTCAAGGAACATGCTGGACAAGGGTTTACTGTATTCAAGTTTCTTGAGAAAGGTATTCTCAAAGTGTGAAGTGAACTCTACTCTTACAGTTTGAGGTCTCCAATATATTTATTAACTATGTAGTTTGTATGAACTATGGTATTAACTAATTAGGAATAGAAAGATAATTGAAAATACTGACAGTCATCTTTTGTCATGATGTCAGAGATTTGTGTTAATGCCATTAACACTTAACTGCATTAAACATTGAGGTGACAAAAGTAATGAAAGGAATGAGAGCACCATCTTCATAAACCAGCTGCCAACCTTTCATGCTCCCAGAAAAGTGCTTTCTTTGCTGGCATCAGAATTCACCACTTTTGTTTCATAAGTGTTTGGAATGAAAGTGCGCAATTTACAGTGGCATTAAGAGCATACTTAAGAAGTACAAACTCCTTTTACACATTGATGAATTTATTATTTGTAAGGATGATCCATGATACTGTATAAGAAATCTTGATAGTATGTTGTAGTGTAATAATTCTGTATGCATAGTATGTGTATGACTTATTCCACATTCCTCTGTCATTTTTGCACTTCTGGATCTATGATATGTATGTAAACCTTGTCACCCCATATACTATGCTATGACACCAAATAATTCAAAACTCTTAAGAATGATATAAAAAAATTCAGTCCATTGTTGATACATCCCTGCTATGAAGAATATACTGTGATGGCTACTGAACAAATTAGCAGTGGTAACACATCTCTGTTATATCTGGGAGGAGCCCAGTTGGGAAATTGACTGAGGAACCTCTAATCTGTCTAGTATTCTGACCTTCCTCACTCCTTCCAGGCAGTTGCTGTAATATTACCAATATCTTGATGACTGGCAATCATTTCTGTTTTCCACACAATCATCTTTAACCTTGTTAATTTTATTTGGCAGTAAACAGAAACAAAGCTGTCCCTCTGTAAATACAGATATTATCATCAGTGCAGTAATGTAGAAAACATAAAATCTAATTATAACTGCCTGCTACAATTTATGGCTTAATCCTAAAAGTGTCACAAATTTTGACCTTATGCAGGTGCCAGGGTCAAAGATTCTTACCTTTTCAAAACCTGCTATATCTTAAAAGTGTAAAATAACATATGTTGGAATTTTATCTGAAATCCATAGCCAAGAAACATGTTGAAGAAATTGTTCACTACAGGTGAATTTCTTATGGGACATTCATATGTAGGTATTATTCATTGTGAAAGAAGAGCAGTTCTGACTACCTGAAGTAATGGCTTGGCACCGTAGGAATGAAAGCTGCCACTTTCAGGGTTAAAGATGTGCAGGGTCTCAATTATCGTACACACTGAGAGCAGATTCTTGTGCATAGCAGTACACTCCCCCCCCAATTTTCCTGTCCTTGAGTAAATTAAATGATTTTATTATTTGGTGAGTTAATAAAGAAAGCACTTCTAGTCAGGCAGGTTTGGTAGCACTGAAACTAGGCTATGGACTGAAGAATCCATGTTTTGAATCTCAACAGAGTTAAGAAATTTTTCTCTCAAAAAATGTCCAGACCAGTTTTGTGTTCCACCCAATGATCTATTTAGTAGGCACTCAGGTTATTGACTGGAGCTGTAGAGGCCAACATGTGAAGTTGACTGCTCACGTCCATTCAGTGCTAAGGTTAAGAATGAATGGAGCTACACTTATATTTTTGCATGTTCCTTCACGGTGTGGACAAGGAAAACTATCGTTTTATAAGGGTTAAACCATGGTAGCCTAGTATTTGTAAGAGATGGCCAGAGAAACTCACTGAATTCTGTTGAGTGCAAACCCTTCAATTTCTCTGTTGAGGCAGACAGGAACTTGCCCAATCTCCTTCATAATGTCACGAGTCTTCACAACCACTTCTTCTTCTGTCCAAGGTGCAGGTACCACTTCTACCAATGGCACATAATATGGTGGGTTCACCTGTGCAGAAGGAAGTGTAATTGTCTTTCATTCATATTGACATAACAGGTTCACCAAAATCCAGAATGGAGTGTAATCCAGGATAGAAAGAGTCACACTGTGTAAAATTTTACTCTGTTGTGAAAAGCACGAAATAAATGACAAAGTGCTTCAATGTAAGTTCATAAAAAAAAAATTTGTCAGTACATTTTTAATGATAATATATAGGGTCTTTATTTTATATTACAGTTAACCAGTTCCCCCTTCCAGTCCCTAACAACGGATGTAAGGTCAGACTGCCCATACATAAAGGAAGCTGGACCATAGAGCCAATCACAACCTACATCTAGTGCCTAAGGTACTGAATAGTGCAGATTTACTTCCACTGCCCTCATATTTATGGCATGGTGCTTAGGCAAAAGGATAATATTGCCATTAGTGGTAATATACAAAATACAAATATACTTTGTGTGATACACGTGTGGACAGTCTCCTTGTCAGCAAGGTTCATCAACCAATAGAGTAACAGTGTGATAGAACAGGAGATTGTTTAAAAATTCCTGAGTTTCTATTGGGCTGAGTAAAATGATGTATACTACTTGTAGATAACAAATGAATAAGTTGGTACAGTTACATAAAAATGTGACAGTCCTCAATTATAAATTATTCTGACTGAAATTCCTAATTTGTTCTCTCACAGTGCGAGAACTCAATATACATTTCCAGTATCTTTTTGACAGATAAAATTAAGATAAAATTGTCCCTCTGCATGCCATGAAGGCATATGGGATAGTGGAGGTATATTTCTATGTGCTCTTAATCTTAGTACCAGATTGGGTGAGTGGTTAGTTTTGTAAGCCATCTGCTCTGCCCCCTTAGAAAAACCCATGTGTACCCACTGATGAGGGGGTTGGGTGGGTCTCAGAGTTGATATGGATGCTTTGTAGAACAGAAATTGTTCAGAATATGCACTTACAGGGTGTGATACTATGAAGTGGTTCTTGTGTTTGAGACCATCAGAGAGCCTGGAGGGAAGAAAAGTGCTAGTGGAACTGGACAGAATAGTACCCTCATCCATTAACTTGTCCACGTCCTGGTACACATTCCTCTTGAGGTTCATTCTCTCTGGGACACACTCCTGCACCAGTGTTGTGCCCTTTATAGCTTCCTCTAGACTTTGTGTGCCTGCAACAGTAGAGATTGAGACAACATGTACATTTTCTACACACAAACTAAGGAAAACTCTTTTAGTAAAACTTGTTCACGTGAGCCACTTATGCTGACAAAAATTCTGTGTTCTAGGTACATGCAGTTTGGTAGGTTTTGGAGGAAACCTCTCTCTCTGTATAAAATACTTACCTACACTCTGCAGAGAGAGGCAGCATGTCCCTCTGATGTTCTTTAACTTCTATCAGATTCTAAGAGAATTCTTCATAGTTATCACTGTGAGAACTTCAAATCTCACAGTTATTCAGCTGATCAAGAAATTCCTTGTTATGGAACCAAAAAAACTGCTTGCCAACACCAACACAAAATCCCACAACTAGATCGTATTCTGAGTCAACTTAATGCATTTCACACCTTTACAGCCTGTCTCTTTCAAGTTAATGTTAATATTATCCTCCCTTCTGCAACTGTAACTCTCAGTAGTCTATTTACATAAACTGCTCATGCCTTTGCCATGTACGTCTCACATTATTTTCCGATACCATGCAACCACTCTCAATCTTCCTACACCTTTTAAAATTTTGACCCTTTTACCACTACAAGAAACCATTTTCTTATTCCGCTGCATATGAAGGTAATATATCCTCCAGATACCCTGCACACTACTTACATAGATAACAAACAGATCTGTTGATACCTTTAATGAGCGAAAACTGTTGGCTTGCCGATAGTTCCCCTCGAAGAAGTTCTTTTGCCTCCAGCGTCTTCAGCTGTTCCTCAATATCTTTCAGGGCAGATGTTATCTGATTGTTATCAATGTCATAGATGTATACATTGTAGCCAGCGCTGGCAAATAACATGGCCCAGTTGCGACCAATTAGACCACTGAAAATCAATGTTAGCATTAAGTACCTCTTACTTCTTACTGACAGAAAAGGTGGTTAGGAGAAATTTCAGTCAAGCTATAGTGAAAAGCAAATGGAGTATATAGCAAAAAGTATGGTGGAGAAGTATACAAGAAGACATTTAAACTACACAAGACTGGATGTGGACCACTTCTGTAAAGATTAAGACGAATTAAATTGTAAATAGTTTGATAAAGTGTTTCATCCAAAAACAGGCAGTTTCTAGCTGCTTCACTAAAATTAATCTTATTTTGGAAGAAATTAATTCATCAAAGGGAAATCAGAAGCATAATCATTAGTTTTCTATTTGTTTACATAACCTTTGAGAATGACTCAAAACAGGGCTTGTAACAAAATGGCCAAATGTGAACATTAAGGTAGAATGTAACACATAATAACATATAATTCTACGGGCTGGTTACAGATACTTATGTGAGACATGCTTCAAAAACTAGACAAGTGAAATAAATGAAAATGATGTAGAAAATTATAGTCTAGATAAAAGAATATTTTATTGTACTGTACAAGCATTTTTAAACTGATCTTAAGTTTCATATTTTAGTTATAAGGTTCTATATTTTCCATACTAAATTCTTTCAAAAAATTAGAATCATGGGTGAATCTGGTTATTATTATTATTATTTAATTGCAGCATTTATGTTTAATGATTGTGCACCAGGTTACAGCTATAATAATAGACAAACACAATAGAGTATTATCAAATAGAAAACCTATAATTTAATATCAATACATATGTTTTGTGTGGAGTTTAATCCACCAGACGATGGCCAGTTGGGCTGGAACGTTTTGCAGACAGAACATACACATAGCTATGGTTTGAGGATTGTGTCACAATTGAGAATGCATGGAGGACGAGCTACGGGCTGGACAGTTGGGGGTTTCGAATCCCAGCAGGGGATAGAGAGTTTCTCTTTTCCTAAAACGTCCAGACAGGCTCTATGACCCATCCAGTCTCCTATTCAATAAATATCAGGGGTACAATGGTCGGGGTGTGATGTTGACCACGCGCTTCTACTTAGTGCAGAGGTTAAGAATAAGTGGAGCTATACTTCCGCTTCTCCTGTATGTCTTAATGGCATGGACAAGGACAACTTTACCTTTGCCTGTACCTACTGCCAAGTGCTGAGAGAACACTATAGTTGTGCCACGATCAATTCCTTCCAAATCCCATCCATTTGTCATTCTACAGTCACCCTACCCTTGTTGCTAAAGTATGAGGTAGTCACAGTGCAGAAAAATAAACGGCTAATGGAAAGGCACCTAAACCCTGGGGACTCAGAATGCTGATTAAACATCCAAGTCTTCAAAAAATCGAATGAGAGAAATATTAATGTGTTTGTATTTAAAATATCAGGTAGTAATTTCAAATCACTAACCTGGCACGCATCTGGAAACGTCACAAATCATAATAAACACGTCAAAGTACTCGTATGTCTGCTAGTATGGCAGAGATTCACACCCGACACTCTCCAAACACAGGACAGAGGCGTCGTTTCGTACGGGCTTACAAGCGAAAAGGCAGGCGTGTGCAGTGGTTAAGCAGAATATAGACAAACACAACTCAGTTGATGATTACTAAGAACAAATAATCAACCTGAAGATGGCTCATGACTAAAGCCGAAACATGTCGTTAAAAGAAACAATGTAAGAATACACCTTAATAAAACCATCACCTGAGTTATGTTTGACTATATTTTATAATTCTGTACAACAGAACGGGGACGTCTCACTTGAAAGTGTGCAGTGGTATTATCCATCCATTTGATAATTTTAATGTCAGTTCTGCCATGACTGAACTGTGGTGGAAGACTGCGTTTATCAACTTGATTTAAGATACGTTTTAAAGCGTCGAATGGTAGAATGTCTGGTGAATAATAATCGAAAAGAATTTCAAAGAGGTAGTGGCCTATTTAAGGCGATATTCTGGCACTTGCCTGTGGCAACAAAAGAAAGCTACAAAACACGTGAAGAGTGTGGGTGCCTCCCCGAAATTTAAATAACGGGGCACCTGCTGAGAAGCGTCGCTGCTTGCGGCAACAGGCTGTGCCTGGCAAGATATTAGCGGCTTTGTCAGGCAGAAACTCGCCACCCTCCAATAATAATTATATAACTCTTAATACTTAAAGCACGGGAAAAGTGAAAGTACTTTTCTGTACAATGCTCCCCGATTTCCGAAAGAGCATTGTTGTTTGGAAGGTTCCCAGGCTTCGCCCGTTTGTCCTTCTGCTGGAAACAACGTATAGGTCAGGAGTGGTCAACATTCGACCCGCAGGCCGCATGCGACCCTCAGTCACCTGAACATTTTTAGTGATATAATTTAACAAACACGATATAATAGGTCTACAAAGCATAATATAGCAACTTTATTAGCAGGGAAAATGGTTAGACACTATAATCACTTTTAAGACAGTACACACTAAATCAATCATTCTTTGCGCTTTATCGAGTTTAGTACGGCCTACTGCCTTCTTATCCAACTGTATTTTTAGCCTAACCTATTGTTTTCAAATAATGATGCTCTAGTGAATTCACTCCCCTCACCCTTCGATATATGCATACACAAGTGCGGCCGTCAGGCGAGTGCTGAAAGAATTGTGGCCCTCGTGTGGGTTGAATTTGGCCAGCCCTGGTATAGGCGACAAGTATGCAGCACTGGGAAGGACACTTGCGAGGGAAAGTCGAACTGCTCAGAGAAGGACCTGTCCCAGTACCACTTTGTCTACCACAAATTTTATATGGGTTGGCCTGGTACTGAAATCCAGACCTCATCGTTGAGAAGCCGGCGAATCGTAATGTTTTATCAGTTCATACCGCGCAGTAAGCACTCTTCATCTCAGTTATAAAAACCAACCAGTTAGTAATGTTTAGAACAAAAGCCGCTCTATGTTCTAGAGATACATAACAAACACATACACAGTGCAGTCCAAAAGTTTTAGGACTGACATTTTTTAACAATCGAAGACATATGAGGAAGACACATGCCTTTTTTTTATTCAAAATAAGCTCCATTGGCATATACACAGGCTTTTACGCGGTCGTACAGTTTCTGAAAAGCTGCCGAAAATTACTCTTTTTGGACCTTCTTTAATTCATCAGTACGGCCACCCCTCTCTCATCTTCTACAAGCTCCCTTCCGTCTCGAAATCGATTATACCACCTACAAACTTTTGATCGGTTCAGAGCCTCATTTCCATAAGCCTTTTACACCTACACTAGTGTTTTTGTCGCAGATAGACCGGCTTTGAAACAAAATGTTACGGCTAATCTCTGTTCATTTCCGCCATCCATGACGTACAAAGAAAACGGACTTTACAAGACAAGTTATAACTCGTACACTGTCGAAGATAAACAATCGAAACTCGGTGTGTGAGCGGATGTTGGTTGATAGTGCGTAGTTAGTGGATTGGCCGATAGATCTATCTAGTTCTATTATTTAAAAAAAAAAAATCAGTCCTAAAACTTATGGATCGACTGTGTAAATACATCCTGCGGGCAGAATTTAGAATGTCTGAATGCTAAAGCTGATAGTTCATGAATTGACAGCTAGGCTCTAAATCGTGTACAATACACGACCAGTACGTGTGTCCTTGTCGCGACATTTCGTATGCTTCTTAACACTTTGCGAAGTCCATTACCGAGGAAGTTACGGTCAGGAATCCCCGTGAGGTCAGCCTGACAGCGTGACTCATTCACGTGAAGCAGAGCCCAGTTGAAATGTGATAGCACACGATGACGCACGGGAGGAGAAGTGAAGAGGAAACTGGCGAATGGAGTGGGTAGCTAGCACTCCTCACACTACCTCGGAACATGGTGTATCCAGCACTACTACCATTACTACCGCTGATGCGCACACCTCGGCTGCTAGTAGTCGACTGAACTGACGCCCCCGCCGATTTAAATGGACTCGTCCGTTTCGCCGAAAGACGAAATCTGGTTTCTGCGCGTGTGCCAT
>Ga0136643_10007990_pt1 | contig 15387 bp, 10 predicted proteins | sample TergutLab28metaG_FD_96883 | JGI IMG/M metagenome (GOLD analysis project Ga0136643, IMG submission 96883) | Labiotermes labralis P1 segment gut microbial communities from Petit-Saut dam, French Guiana - Lab288 P1 (version 3) (version 3) | ecosystem: Host-associated > Arthropoda: Insects >... | reverse complement strand
TCCTGAAGATGGACGTATTAACGTCTGAAACATGTTGAGCAATATATAATAAAGCAAGTGTCATCTAGTTGGTCAACCTTTATTCAAATATCAAGATGATGCACGGTCCAATACGCATAAAAATATTAACATCTCAATTCAGCCACAAATATGATGGTGGTTGGTAATGATAGACAAGTGTCGTATTCTGTCGCTACAGTAAGAAGTGAAATTCCAAGACACAAACTTTAACACGCACTCCATATACAACACAAGAAAAACGATTCAACAGTCAAAGGCATTTAAATTAACGGATTACACAGAGGCACCGTCTTGTTGAAACATAAAAATCAGGTAACCATTTCTCAGCTCTAAAACCCAAATCCTCCATCCGAATAAATAAAACCTGTTTCACATAGAGCTCATGGTAACACTCTTCATATAATCTCTTGTTTTTAGTTTCCCAAGCCTGTAAGCTACGCTACTGTGTGTAGCCTGCAGTCAGCTGCAGAAGCTCAGACTGGTGCTTTAGGAAATTTTACAGACGCATGGTACATCTGATCAGACCGATCATCAGGCAGGCGAGGGACACACACATGCGGCTGACGAAGTATTTGGCAACATGCAGGAGAAACTGAGCAGCTGTATACGTCACCATCAGTAATAAAACGGTATGCTTTCTTTAAATACTTTATCAAGATCCAGGTTAATGTTTTAATTAAGGATCACATAAATATCCCTTAGTAACGAGTTTACAATTTTTCATGCATATGGAAGTGCTAGAGCAGACAATGAACTTTTCTGCTGTTCTTCTTATCAACAATGTCCTTTGCCACCTTCTCAGAAGTAACAGAAAATTATCCTGATAACAGAATCCGACAATGGTGGAAACAGGAGCACAGATCTCCGCATCTTCGGTAACTAATGACCAATTAACACAGAATTATTTTGCACAATACTTAAATTTCCATCTACGTCATTACATTTTCTCTGAACAGCGGTAGGAGTTCGATATAGAGATAAACGGGCATCTAGCTGCTCAATGTATGTTTATCTCAATTACCACATAAACATCACACATTCATATTAACACCTTTAAGCCATATTTCCTCATACAAGAAAGGCAAATTTCCCCTTGCAGGATGACATTAAACAAAATTTGTGTTCCTCACAGTAGCAGTTACAGTAAGATTTCACTAATCACAGCTGATCAAGGAAACCCTGTAACTTTGAAAGAGTAAGTAGTGAGGACATATGATTTCAGAATGGTGGTGTAGTTTAATAATATACATCTCAAACAGGATCGACTGCAGGGTGCGGAGATCTAATTGCGAAAATTTCAGTTCACACCAGAAGATTCATGACCACTCTTATTAAAGAATGTACTTTTAGTAAAAAATGGTCCAGTCGTGTTTGGTATATGGTTACTTATGTTTCGGAAAGGCACGTTTTCTTCATATTCAGGGAAATTATGGAAGAGTTAGGAGCGAAGGAATGCAAGAAGCATCAACAACGCTGCAATGCTTCGTAAGTTTACAAATTTTCTGGTCACACAAGTCAGAAAATTTATCCAAGCAGGTGGACGACACTTAGAAAAATTTGCTTGAGTGTTGAACGGCCAACCTGTAACTGTACATTTAACAACGTAGCTCAATAAATGCACAATGCTCCACTTTCCGTTCCAATTTATTTACTGTACTTCAAAAACTCGTAACTCCTGAACCGTTGCCAATCGGACCCTTGTGTATATGACGTTCGTGACTCAGCATCAGCTGTGGAATTAAACCCCGAAACATTGATCTTAACTGCTGGGACACTCTGTATAATATAAACCACATGCAACTACTGCTATTCTCACAGCAATTCACAGTTTAGACTGTCAATATATTTACAAAGTCAATCCATAAAGAGTGCACGTAAAAACGAAACTCTTCCTGAAGACTCATTCCATGGAACGGCGGTTCCGTTGTCCCTCAATTTGATGTCATTATATACAAATTTCAGGCTTATTTCCGAACAAACGTCTATGCCCTTACTTCTAAGAACCAAACCGCCAAGTGATCGCTTCATGAAGCCTTGTTCTGTAGGGCAGCTAACTGGTCCACTCCATCGGAAAATTTAAGGGCATTTAAAATTATCAAGTAGAGAATTTTCGTCTTCCTGAAGCACTGAAAATTTTCCACATTACATGTAAAAATACAAATTTGCACAAATCAGCCTCTGTGTCCAGTATCGGGTAGAAAACGTAGGAAACTGGTTTTGGAAGATATCCGTGACTGATTTCTCATTACCAATATATAAGTACTTGATTAAATGATGTACGATGAACCAATTTACCTCTGATCTGGAGATGGTATCTCCTGAATTCGAACTCAGGCTAACCTGCTACGAGATACAATAACAATACCCCCTCCAACTGAAATCAGAAGCCATTTTTATCATTTCGTTCTCCCACTTACATTTTACGTTTTATAAAATAAAATTCCTGATTATTTCTGTTCCTTCCTCTTAGGAAATCATTCTGCCCATTCTGCCTATACTCCGTATATTTCAGAATATGAGAATGACATCCCCCTCATTACTGGACAGGGGATTTTTTTCCCCTGTTGTCTGCTCCTCAGACACAACGTTGAACACCTCTGTTCTAATTAACACTATTACACTCCCGTTCTTGCTGTCACAGTGAGATACTATTCTTCGTTTCCTCACACAATATTAATTTAATAAAATACATAAGTGGACTTCTATATTTTACGTCCTTTAAAATAATTTAACCTGACTCCATTAATTTACATATTGCTTTCACATCCTTTCTGTCTGTCTCTCTTGCAATTGTACAATCACTCTATACGATCACGACAACCCATCTTAGTAGTGTATATGTAAGTTACATGACACGCAAATACCAAGAGTTTACATGACAAAATATACATGGCAATCAGAAAAATTTAAATGTTTAAACTGCCGCAGTTGCAAAAGTGACGCCAGAGATACTACGTAGCGTGTGGCAAGAGACTGACTACAGGTAGGACGTCTGCCGCATTACCAATGGAAGTCATATTGAACCATAACTATCCGAGGTAAAACTCGGTGTGTTTTGCTACATTTTGACAGTTCAAAACGTTGTGTATGTCCTCTGTGTAAATTTCTATACGCTTTCAAAGTTGTAAAGCTCTTTTCGAAACATCTTGTATATGCCCAAATGCAAATATATGCGCCAACTAAAATGTTAATTATAGTGAATTTATTATTTTAACGTTCTCCTTTGAAAGTTATCCTTACCGATGTTAATATTCACTTCCCTGTTATGTTCTTTTAATACAATTTTAAAGGCGGCGTTCAAATACACATTCATTCTTCTCGATATATATCGAAATAATACATACCGAAATCTGCCGTATAATATGAACAAACGACAACATTATCAGTCACGTGGTAATTTAAACTAAAATCAACTCCACCTTGCCATTGTACACGAACAGTCCACGTACAAAATGTGTCCTGACGTGCTCAGTAAGGTAGGTGAGACTTCTTCAGGGATACGGGTGTGGTTCACCGAACCGCATAAAGTGCTCACTATTTTTCATTTATTTATTTGCGTCTGAGGTAAAATGTCTGTTTTGTACAGTTAATCAACTACCAAAGATGCGACCTCTTTCTTTCACTCTACCTGAAATCGGATTTTCTAGACACGTATAGTCACTGCACACCAGAACTATTTTAGGTGACCTCACTGTGAGCAACCTCCGTTACTTGACTGCCAGGGACCAAACCTCGTGGTGAGTATGAACAATTCTTTTATTAGTTTAATTAAAGGATGTCCGTTCAGTAACAGCAGAAATGCTGCAGCTCTATAGAAAATGAAAAATTTGTTGGCCAATTTTTTAGAAATATTCAAATATAAATTTCATGGAAGTCAACCAAGTGGAAGGAGTATTTTTCCATGCGGACGGATGGACGACAAAACGGACGGAATTATGGTCAAACAGACAGACAGATTTGGCGAAGGTAACTTTAATTTTTCGCAAATTTTGTGAACCCGCCTAAAAAGATATTTTCAAGGTACTACTATCCACAGCCACAGTTAAGTGCACGTATCACTTTACGACCATCAGATTTCTTGATAACACATTTCTCCCCTGATAATAATTTTAATTCTTTTTAAGTGTTTGACGAAAGGACATATTAAATTGCAGATTTTAACTTTCGAGAGCTTACTGAGACGAAATTAAATATGATGGGAGCCAGTAGGTGCCACCTACAATAATGACGTTAATTACCTTTGAATGATGGAGAGGACGTACATCGTAACTTCATGGCACGCTCCGCTAAATCCCTGAAGGTGAAAGCGATAGCTAACAGTCGGAGGAATTTAAGAGCAGTTGATCACAGGGAATGTCCGATTAACCCTTTAAACGCAGAATTACATCCCATCTGTCATTTGCTGTCATTATTAGATCACCTTATTTTCCACGCTAGCAGGATAAGGGTTAATGCGAAACAATAAGAGGTACTTATATTCTTAATTGTACTGTAATATCGTGGATTTAAATTCCTCACACATTGTGCACTTTACACAATGCATTGTTTTCTGATTTGTTTGCCTTTGAATATTATACCACAGGTAATACATTAAAAAGTTTCAATAACATACCTACTGCATACGTACTATTAGTTAATGTCTAATTCAATGCTTCATTTTCCATTACTCCAGGTTAACCGGTGAGGAATGGAGCTTCAGTTTGCACAAAATATGAAAACATAAGAATAAAATAATAATTCATAAGAAAAACTAAAATGTTCAGGAATGTTTGTTTTGTGATACATTAAAAGCCCAAAGAAAAGAGCGTCGAGCGTCCCGGTGAAATTTTACATCCTGAGATTCATACGAAAAATGTTTAAATCCCTAATGCCATCATTGGCTAAAAAGCCTAATTCCAAAAAATCTGATTTTAACCTGTGAAAAATGGAGGGACTAATATCCATTTGCCGCCAGATTATTTCCTGAAATCCTAAGTTTCTCTTCTGTAGACGCCGTATTTCACCCGACATCTCCATGCACTCATGTCACATGTCAGCATCTACATCACGACGTATTGTATGAGCATTTAGAACGGTCAAACATTGCATTTCCTAATTGCAGATTATCGAAAGGCTGCTGCTTAACTTGATACTAAATGAAAGGACGCCCGTCTTTAAATTCTGACTCGGTCACAGCTACACAGAACTCCTAATAACGTCTCCCTCCATTAGTTGATGCTAAGAAAAACTGCGGTTATAACGTGTTCTAAATTTAAACTGAGATATACAAAAGGTATTAATTCATCGAAATATTCCCTCCTGATCACCTATTCTGGGATCAAAACTGGATCACTTCTAGGCCATTTCGGAAGGAATTTGAGCGACTATAAAGGTGAAGAGAGGAGGAAGAAAGAAAAAAGAAAGGAAGATGAACAAGAAATATAAGGAGGAGAAAACGCAAATGAAGGTAACTGGGACCCAGTAACAAATCATTGGTTCGCCCGGCGGACTTCAACACGGTGCAGCAAGACTTTGGCTCACCCAGCTGGGACGGTTAAATAGAACTGAACACGAGACGTTCAGCGACCATCATTTTCCCCAAACGTGGGATCACGCTCGAGTGATCTCTATCCTTAAACCGGGGAAGGATCCAGCACTGCCATCTTCCTATCGGCCCATTAGTCTCTTGGACACGATTGGTAAATTATTCAAAAAGATCCTACTAGCCAGGATCTTACATGTAGTAAACGAACGCGGACTGCTGCGAGACGAGCAGTTTCGGTTCAGACCCAGACATAGCACGTCCTTACAGCTGGCCCGTCTTGTTGAAAAATAACCAAGAATTTCCGTGAAAAGAGGCTCACCGGCGCAGTTTTCCACGACGTGGCCAAAGCCTTCGGTACCGTCTGGATCGATGGCGTCCTGTACAAGCTAACGCTCCTCAACTTCCCGTCTTACATAGTCCAAACAATTTCATCCTACCTTAGGGATCGGACGTTTGAAACGTCCTTGCAGACGGCCATGACATCTCGTCGAGGCATGCGGGCTGGGGTAGCTCAGGGTGGACTGATCTCCCCTGTCCTCTTCAGTCTGTATGTCAACGACATGCCCCCACCCTTGTACCACGTCGAGTTGGCCCTCTACGCGGACGACACGGCTATCATAACCACGTCCCGCAAGCCGACGCTGCTTGTCAGCTACCTGGAGTCATACCTCAACGACCTTCAACGGTGGATGAGTGAATGGAGAATCGCCATTAATGTCTCTATGAGCACCGCGATAATCTTCGCGCGTGCCGGACGGCGCTTTATCCAGCCCCGACCAGTATCACTCTTCGGGGAACCAATCGAATGGGTCGACACAACTCGTTATCTGGGGGTGACCCTAAATATACGACTCACCTGGTTGCCTCACATCGACCAGGTCAGGAAGAGGACTGCTCAAAGGATGGGTATGCTGGGTCCCGTCCTGAAGAGGAAGAGTGATCTATCCTTCAGGAACGGAGTCCTGCTATATAAGCAGCTCATCCGGCCCCTGATGGACTACGCGTGCCCCGCGTGGAAGCCCGCTGCCCACTCCCATGTCCGGAAGTTACAGGTGTTACAATCAAAGTGTCTTCGCCTCGCTATTGGTGCCCCTTGGTACGTAAGTAACAGGCAGTTAAACGAGGATCTGAGAGTTCCGCTGTTTGCCGACCACATCAGAGCCCTGACCGAGAGCTTTGACTCAAAGTTAGCTGACGTGTTGAACCCCCTAGTACGGCAACTCGGCAGATACTTAAGATGACCGAGGGTTGACCCCGTCGCCTGAAGCGAAAGTCAAGGGCGGCAGGGGACAGCAGGTCAGCCAAGGCCATCGCCCGCGATGGCTAAGGCGACAAAACCAATCGCGTTCGGCGCTGAACAGCCGAGCGCCATTCGGTTACCCTGACTGAGGTTTTCCGCGATTTTCCTCAGTTGTAAGGCAAATGCCTGGGTATTTGGTGAAATGTCGGGGCACGGCCCGCGCTCCCTCCCCCAGGCGCGGCGGCTTCACCTAAGCGCCTGACAAACGTCGCATAACTCCAGTATGCGACAGAGCCAGTCTGGGCTCGGAACCGAGACAGCCAACCAACCAAAGTTTATTCCTCCCATACTTAGTCCAGGGCAACCCAGGCCCTAGTCTTTGTCATGATCAGTCAAGGCCCTCGGCCTGACTTCCAAATCGTTAGCGTTAGCATATTCCCCTGTTAAAGTTTAGGTGTCTGTTACTGAGCCCAGCAATGTGGTCAAACGAAGGAATGGCTAACAGACAGGGAGACGTCGACTTGCGCTTCGCGCAAGTCTTCGCCCTCAGTTAACACTTTCTTCTGGCTGGCTTGGCTTGGCTTGGCTTGACGTTCAGCGACCGGAACAATGTCCAGAACTGGGTCCGCGCCTATACCTGGTACAAATATTGGAAAAATATCGGGCCAAGTTTCATCGGTTTCATTTCTTACACCGCCCGCGAACATGTCGCCATGAGTGACCGGCAACTCGGTAATGCCGATGGTGCGAAAGGCAGAATAAACAGTTTCAGCCCGGCTATCCGATCTCTCCTCTGCAATTAAAATTGAGATGTTCATTTCAAAAGTGAAGTGCAACAACCGCCTCCATCTCCACATATTTTAATCACACGAAGAACTTGGCGTCTCCCAAAAAAGGGCCCGATCTTCTGACACTCAGTAGCAATCCAGCAAACAAGAGCAGACAATGTCCAGACAGCACAAAATTCTATAGACCTTCAGCAACAGTAGGGCGACTACACCAACATAAGAAGCCTGATCATGTGACCACGATTTTTCACTCTAAACCCTTAACCATGCAACACACTGAAGATTGGAACATCCTTTCTCAATTAAAGTGCAGTTAATATTATATTAATTTATAATATTGCAGACAGTTATTACACATTTTCTACCTGAAATAGAGTCACAAATGAGGCTGCAAATTTCACACAAAATTTCAAATTTTCCAGAAAGAAACAATGCTCACGGCTTGCATATTCCTACGGTCAACGTAACAAGCGAAATTTCGTAGTTTTAAATTTACGAAGAAACTGACGGTGGGGCATCATCAGACTGACAGACAAATGTACTCATTTCACTACATGTACAGCGGTTTTCTTGCGGTTTGGACGACATTTTGACACTTCACCGCCATCTAGTGTCTACTTTCGAAAGTAAGAAATTACATCTTCACGCCCCACTGTACGTCATGAAGTAATTCTTCCGTACAATTCAACTTTCGATTTCCGAAAAGAAACTCTCTGAATTTAAAATATATCTATACATTAATTATGTAAACAAAGTTGAGTTGCTTCAATTTAATATAACTGCAGTTCACACACACACAAATGATGAACTCTCTCTGTCTCCGCCCGATATGAACACGTTCATTCTAATCAATCGAACTGGTTGCGTGCTTCTTCAACATTTACAGAATTTAAAGAAATTGAATGCGCTTGCGCGGTGTGATATAACGCCCCGGATCCACAGAACACAATCAGTCGGTCCTACCTGACGGCTACTGTCGTACAGTGAGACGTGGACTGCACAGTGCCACGGACACACAGTTGTGACACAGAAGTACAAGCAACACTACCATACAGTACATGGAGCGTATCAACGGTAGCATTAAGGCTTATGCATCAGGCTATACTACTAATAATTTGCACGAGAGTCGTTTTAAGAAGATTCTCTTTATATTTCGACTGGGCGGAATTCCAATCAAGCTACAGCGAGTGTCAAGAATTTACAAAATATATTGTGCAACATCAATGGTGTGCTTTTACGCTACTACTGCTTGTCTCTTCATGGATACGTTCGTTCACAGACACCAACTGGATGACGCCATGAAGAAATTGCGCGTATTTCTTGGATTTGCACTTGCTGTGTGGAAATACATCAGTATCAGGTAATCGGTCTTGGAATTTTTGTTCACAACGGGAGTATTATTCTGCTACAGGCACAAGAAATTTTTTAAATAGACTGTTGCTCCATTACATAATTGTTTCAATCGATACTTATTACAAAATGAACAATAGTTTCCGTTGTTTAAATTTGACGGTTTTTACATCACTGTTAATAGTTCTACGATAATTCAGAAATACCGAAACGCAGAATCCACATTTGTTACATCAGTTCATTTATCGCATCACGTTTATGATTGATATAACGGCTTATTACAATTGTTATACTATCTTTCTTTGTAACTTCCTTCACCATATCTATATACACTCCTTTGCACTTTCCTCGTTTATCGAACTTCTTTTAATGTTCTGTGACATGGTCTTGACCTACACCTAAATTGCGATATGAATATTTATCCTGATTAATATTACGCACACTATTTTTGTTCCTGGAAAATTTGAAATGCAATTTTTTGTCTTTATTCACTATAAGGGTACAGCACGACGTATTTAATTATTTCATAAAGTAAATACAATAAAAAATGTGACAGAAATTTCGCACTCTATTTTTATCGAAACATACATTTATGCTACCAGAATTTATTGCGTACAAAAGTCAGGAAAGATATTTTTTCCGTACGCATCTATAAAAAGAACCATAAAGACAAGTGCACTAACTTCATATGAAAAAGTCTTTCTTAAAAATCAACATTAAGATTATTCCATATCCTCATTTGTAGTAACCAAGACGACACACAATTCCGCTGCCTGTGCCTACGCTTTGGGATGTTCAAAGTGTTATTTTAGAAGACCGAAATATAGGTATTAGAACTCAGGACTCGATAAGCCAGTGTCTAGTATTGTTTCATTCATTAATTGCAATTTTGTTTTCATTACAGTTATCGTATATCCCACATCGAACAACTTCTTAGGCTGACGGATTTCTTCACGTGGGAAGAACTGCCGATCAGAGATTCTGACACCGGATATTTCACAAAGGCTGGGTACATCCCAATCATCCAGGCACTTGCTAAAAACGTGAACGCCTTCTTCATTGTGTTCAACATCATCCAGTTTATCGTGCGCAGTGTGATGAGCCATGATATGATGTACGCGAGTTGGTACCCATTTGACGTGTCAGTGAGCCCAATGTATGAAATCGTAAATTTCACACAGGTAATATTAAATAAACAAACTCATTAAATTGTAGGAAACAGAAAAACTTTTAATTAAATACAAAAAAATTTACACACACGTAAAATACGATTGTCAGGTTTGTATATAATACCACTTAATTTTTCAAACAGGAACTTTTAAGTATTAACTTGAGAGAAGGCTTTTTTATTCCTCTTTCTCATCTGCATTTCTGCAAAATCAGAGATCCCGATATTTTAAAATGTCACATTTAACTCATTTTTTACAGTCAAACTATCACCGTTAAAATTAATTCCGAGGATCCTAACTACAGAGTTGAATGTCCGGTAACAGGTTGATCACTTGAATAACGAAACCAAGTTATGAAACACAAATATAATTTTTTCGGTCCGGTTACATTGGAAGGACATCTCATTTTAAAGTATCAATTCACTGAACGTTTTAAGGCAAGTAGTAATGAATACCTAAAACTGGTGTCATAGTATTGAATAAAATATTCGTTGTCATAAATATGTCTGATTTTAATCTCTCCGCGGATATAAAAATAACATACATTTAAAAAATTTTCCAGTAACAGTAAAATTTTACAAAAACACATTGTGTGTAATTGCTTGTGCGACCTGCTGTGGTGCAATTTTCACAGAAGTTACGCATTATGTGCGACGAAGCATTAACTGTCACTTCAAAAAGAAATATTGAAATTCAAAACGCATTCTGTTATTATCAGACAGTCTAAAGCATGCAGCGAACAGTGTCCTAATGTAGTTGCAACATTATTTTTAATTGGAATTATTTTATTACTTTTATTTTAAAAAACGAAGGCACAGAACTGTAATATACACGTTTTTAAGACAATTGATTGTGTTCACGGTACGGTGAACACAATCACAGTTCAACAGGCTGCTTCAAATTACTGTGCACTATTTTGTCCACTACGTATTATACGCGGAAGATTTTCCAGTAATTCGTCTGTATTCAAGACAAAAATAATATATGAAGTTTTGTATACAATTATTGCGCTCCTTGATGATGGTCCTTAAACATGTAGAAGTTAGTGTTTTCTATAATATAATGTTACAGTAAATATAATACAGTTGTTTATATTCTTTGTATCAATTATATTAATTTAACTGTAAGGCATGGAATGGGATATTTGAAAAACTCGAAAATTACTCCTATTTCTCGGTCATTCGATAGACTTCCGTCAAACACTCAAAAAACCGCCCCCCCTCACAGCACCGCGTTCATTCGGACAGTTAGGGAAAAACCACGAAACCTCAGTATTTGCAATTTAATAATATATCTCAAATAAAGTACTCAGCGTCACCGGGGTTATGAAATATACGAACTGAATCGCCGTCACAAACGCCGTGCAGCAATTCTTCTCTCTAAATGCCACGTGTGACGTACTGTTGCAACCTGACAAAAGCATGTATTAAATTAAGTTAAATCTTTCATCTATTACAGCTCATAGCATTGCCTGTCACAGCAGGTATGTATGTTGCCTTCCCAAGCCTGTACGCCACGCTAGTGTGTGTAGCCTGCAGTCAGCTGGAAAAGCTCAAACTGGCCCTGCTGGAAATCAGACGGACACACGTCATATCAGAGCAGCAGTGCGGAGATGGGATACAACAGGCAGATGTTCACGAACAACACAGCTTTTCTGATGAATCCTTTCGTCACATGCAGGAACAACTTAACAGCTTCATACGTCACCACCAGCAGATAAAACGGTGGAGTTATAACAAATAACTGAATTAAAACTCCAGTTATTATTCTGATTGTGGAATTTGAACATTTCTTGCATTTTTCAGATACACAGCAGCACTAGAGGATACAATGAATCTCCCTCTCTGTGGGGTACTGCTCATGCTTTTAACACTAATGTGCTTTGTCGTCTTCTCTATCGTCACGGTAAAGTACTGAGTTCAGTTATCAATATACGCCGGTAAATACCAGAAATAATAATCTATTTTTGGAATAATAAAGGACGATTTTCATTCGTAAATTGTTATGGTTGTCCCCCAAATTTAAAAATTTTACAAACAACATCACCAAACGTATCATAACAATAGGAGTGCATCTCCTTTCTTGGAAGGTAGACATAGGGCCTGAAATATCATTTGTACAACTATTTAATTACATGTCACTCATAACACTATTTCCGCATTTATTTACTGCATGCACTGTGTGCAAAAAGGTAAAATTTCTTTGTTTATAACCAGCTGTTTAGAATATTGACGTACAAGTTTCAGAAAGTTTTTAAATATTACTGCTGTAAAGTTGTTGTTCGTGTAGTACGTTTTAATGCAATACAATCAAGTGTAAAAGCGACGATCTTTCAGTGAATGTAGATTAGTATATACGAACACTAGCTGAGTAAGACATTCTTTTCCAATTCGGTGTTTTCAACAATGTCGAAAAAGAAACTGCCCATATATTTGAGAAATAACAGTGAATATGATCAGCATATGCATTAAACAACTAAGATCCTCCCATTAATGAATTACTTATCACCCCTTGCATGTAAAAGCAAAAATTGACATATTCTACTGATATTTCTGAAGGATCTATTCTCACTTATACACTCAGCATACTTTATAATGTAGACATATATTTGCAAGAAACCAGTGAGCAAATCAAGCGTTGTCACGTTAATAAGAAAAGCCAACTCAAAGAACACGTCAGATGTCGCATTCAGGAAAGAGAACTACAATCTTCACACAGTTAATACCAATTTTAATTTACTAATATTTAAGATATAAAGACATATTCGACAAGGAGAGCTTTGTCTGATTTTCGTAAATTGGGAACAACACTCAAAGATGGAATTTGCAGCAAAAATTTAATTCCTATATGCCACACGAATTCAAAAAACTTCCTTTGTAAAAATTAACTTAACTGATCATCGATAATAATGGAATCTTCTTTGGATATCAAAATATAATATGCCATGAAACACGAATTCATAGATTTTTCGATTGTTTGTAGCTGCACTGTACAAAGGAGGGTAGAACAGTTCCCTGAATTCCTTCACAAATTCTACCTTTGTTATTTTTAATTCTGAGCAAATCCATTTCCATTTGCAGGGTTGGGGAGATCACATCGATATATCGCAGGCTGTAGTAATGTACACTGTTGAATTGGGAAATGTTTGTTTGTACTGCTGGTTTGGAAATGAGCTGTCTGAACAGGTAAGGAAAATTATCCTCTCAAATAAGAGCAGAATTTACCTTTCTCAATATTTTCATTAACGCAAAAATATTTTCTGTTACGCAATATGAAAAATAAAAAATATTCCATCCGACACATGACAGGCAATTTTTTCAGGTATGATTTGTAGACCAAGTGAACAATCAGTATCAGATATCCTCAGAAATTTGCTAAGTACCCATGATTTTTGTAACATTTCTTTCTTTTTGTGACTAGAATGAGTTTAATAATATTGTCGAACGCGGTTATAACGTAATGAAGGGGAATGAAAACGTTATGTTTTTATAAGTAAGTGTCGTTCTAAGCCTGGTGTGCGGTACAAAGTGAAGGAAAAATTATTTAAAACGAAATAAAGTCCTGCAAGCTTAAATATTTACGCTACAAAAATTTAAATTACAATGAAAATTTGGATATAACAAGAACTTTGCTATTTCGAAGCATTTCAAACAGATTTGCGCTAAACATTACAATGAATTAAAATTTAAATTGTACAAGAACAAAATTCATCATCACAACACAACCGCTCACTCAGATATTGTCATTACTCTGTTTAATTCACGTACGCATCGCCTTACTGACGTCACTTCTTTCAGGTTATTGAAATGTTCTTTTTCTGGATCCGTTCATTTTATTTTTTCCATTTTATATTTCTCTATTCATTTTAGTTTTCTTTTGAAAATCAAAAGTTCTGTATTCGACTGTAGCCATGTTAACACTTTACCTGTCTCATTTTAATTGCAGTACTAGAAAACGTAGATGGTAACTGCAGGCACAAACTGAATTACAGTTGGGATCGTTGGTCTTCTGGCATGTTACGCAGCGTAATTTGAAAGTTGGTTACCAACGTTTCGGGACAATGTGTAGGCCAAATCATCAAGGGTCCAACAGCCGACTAAACGTCGGTAACTAAAAATCTACGCTCAGTATCATTCCAGAAGAGAGATCTCATTCACAAAAGGGCAGAATAGCTGATATCGCGAATGAAATTTACTTTTAGCATTTTCTAGGCCTTGAATTTATATAGCTTCCTGAAGTGAATGGCAATCTCGTTAGTCCGAAGTAGTTGCTGTAATGTATGTCGTACTAACCAAGGCAGAAAAATACGTGCCTTATGGGGAATTACTAAGTACCGGAGAATGTATAGCGTTATAATCGAGTTTGCAGTTGAGACATCCCGGTTGTGTTCAATAATTTCCAATAATTTTATTACTTATACCTTTCAACCTTATAACCTATTTTATTTTACATTTGAAATAACATTGATTTTTAACTCATAATATTTATTAATAACAAGTAATACGAGAACTCCTACTCATAAAGCAATTGCTAATTGTATATAACACTTTTTGGGGCTCAGCCTAAAGATGGCACTATAAGAGGAGCTGAAACATTTCGCTGTTAAAAATCATTACTTCATATTTAGTTGTAATTACTTTATAGAAAGTTGTATTAGAACTTGTAATTATATATACATATATTCTATTGGTTAAATCGAGGTGTTGCATAAGCCGAAGTCATTATAATCGAGTTGAACTGTATTACGTTTAATATTTACGTGCCCATAAATGGCTACAACAAAGCGTCCGTGCAATAACGACTTTTTCATGCGGCAATCACATCAGATTTTCGTAGCAATTGATGTGTATTCTATGACATACGGTATGAGTTAAATAAATTACAATTCCTACTAATTCTCCCAATGTATTACGAATTATTTCAGGCAGAAAACTTGAGAGATGCAGCCTTGGGCTGTGACTGGGTAGGAACTCCTGTCTCATTTCAGCGCTGTCTGGTCTTCATCATTGCCTCAGCCAACAAGGGGTTCACACTAACAGCTGGGAAATTTGTTCCTGTGTGCAACTCTACTATGATGAATGTAGGGATATTAATCGTTCCGTCAACTAATAATCAGTAGCCCTTGTCACATTCTGTCCCTCGCTCACCACATACAGCTCAGCCCACTGCAGTTGCCCACACCGCTTAATACTCAGTAGCACTTGTCACATTCTGTCCCTCGCTCACCACATACAGCTCAGCCCACTGCAGGTGCCCACACCGCTTAATACTCAGTAGCACTTGTCACATTCTGTC
>Ga0136643_10007988_pt1 | contig 15391 bp, 8 predicted proteins | sample TergutLab28metaG_FD_96883 | JGI IMG/M metagenome (GOLD analysis project Ga0136643, IMG submission 96883) | Labiotermes labralis P1 segment gut microbial communities from Petit-Saut dam, French Guiana - Lab288 P1 (version 3) (version 3) | ecosystem: Host-associated > Arthropoda: Insects >... | reverse complement strand
CCCGTTGCGCTGACCACGTGACACCCCTCTATCCGCAAAAGTTGGCACTAACTTCGCCGACCGGCGGCGGCCGCTCTGTCGGTATAGTTCGCGTGCGGACTAAGGCCACGGAGTTAGTTATATGTATATATATGTATAGTGCATTTGTTTGTCTGGATAATAAACTAAAACACTGAAATTGAGTCAAAATTATTTTACAAATTCTGTTCATACAACATCTGATATTCTAACTTCCGAAGGCTTCCTATTTGTCGCTGTCATCACGAAAGTTAAATGGCTGTCATCAAATTCCTCTTCGATATAGCCCCACATAATTTCACCATCGAAAACACGTCCTACATTGCACAGTATACAGCCTACACATAAATCAATAAAGACTGAAATAATATAAAAAGAAGAAGTATTTTGTATTCACTTTGGAATCTGCGTTTCAAAAGTGGCCGTCGTATAGAGTATCGAATTACATTCGTAAAGATACCTGTTCTTGTAAATGTTATATGTTGCATCAATAAGAAACAAGCAGGGAATAAACGTATAATGTAACATTGAGGCGTGTTCGTGCAACCATTTTTGTAATGGTAAAGCAATATTACATATTCTGAATGTATGTTTGTCACCTTACGTATCTAGCATGCAATGCGCATGCACCATATTGTCATCTGTGGTTTGTCCGGCACTAAGATATTTTTCCACATTGTCTCATAACGGCAAGATTTTCGGGAAAAAAATTTGGAGCATAAAATGTGTTTCGCTTTATCTACAAATTTTGACGGAAACATTTCTCATTCTAAGAAGAAATGAGCCAGATATGATCAAAAATGTATATTAGCCTTCAAGTAAAATATCCTTTACTCCTGTCCGACTTTAATTAAACTTGAATTTTATCGACAGTTTTTTTAAAAATCCACAAATTTCAAATTTCATGAAAATCCGTCCAGAAGGAGCCGAGGTGTTCCATGCGGACGGAGAGACATACAGACAGAAGAGTGGACGGGAAGACGGACAGACAGACATGACGAAGCTAACAGTCTTTTTTCTACAATTTTGCAAACGCGTAAGAAGAGATAAAACACATGGTGTCACATCATATGCGTCATTATAGGAATCTTCCACTTTCGTCTAAACTCTACCAGTATTTTTCCGCCATATTGAACGTGCCCAAAATATGGCTAAAATATTATGCCATGCTCGTTTCCCTTAATTTGATCGGTATTTCACTGTGTCTGCCAAACGTTTCCCGTAACATACGTTAACATTTTGTTGAATGAACGAGCAAATCCTGATCATGGCTGCGTAGATTTAAAATTTAATATCCACCACAAATCGCTGCAAAAAACCGTACATTCTAGGATCTAATTCGATAGTCACATTAACGAACACACATCAGCACATAACAACAAAACACTGTTAAAATGAAACACCTGACGTCATAAGTACGTCTTATTCTCGTTGGATAGACACACTGTATTTCTCGCTTTGTGTCTGTAAAGCATTCACGTCAGGTTAATTAGGCTTATTCCGAGGAATGAACCGGCCGAATCCATTAACAGAGTGCTGACATTATTAGCCTAAAACAAAGCCGAATCATGACGCAATGAGTCTAGGCATTTACAATGAAGTAATAGGAATTAGGCAGCCAACCTTCGGACCATATTTACTGATATAGATATGAGGAACATTGTTACAAATGTTTTGATGGCAGTGTATGTTACATAGGCAGTAAGCATAAACGTGTTAATTTTAATGTACATTTTTTGAATTCTAGATATCTGAGTTCAAAAATATAAAACCGGAATTTTGGGAACTCAACACGAAACTAAAGGTCAAGGTACTTTACATGTGGCATTCCGTTGTGTGTCGTTAGCATGAATATACAAAGTAAGGTCAGTCTAAGCACATCTCCCTTTATCAGGCAAGAGAATCTATCTTTGTAATTGATCAACTACATGTTTCGACATAAATTAGGCCATCTTAAGGCTCTTAAAATTTAAAAAAAAAAACTTTGAGGAAGACAATATAGAATTATACGATTAATGTTATCTCTGTGCTCAAATATTGCCAGATGGATAGGTAAGAGGAGATTGAAGCCATAAATCAACGCTTTCCTGACCAACCCTTAGGTGCGGATCTGAAATTAGTTGTGCATCCTATTTCCTTCACCGCAGGGAACGAAATTGCTAGGACCAATGCGAGGATGTCTGGGTGGATCGCAGTTTCGGTCTTGATGCTGTGGGTCACAGAAAACTGTGTTGTTCCTCCCAGGAATCGAACACCCGATTCTTCTTTCGGTCAGGTCATAGGAGAGACTTTGGTAACTTTAATGTTTCTATAGTTATCCCAACAAAACGAATTATATTGTGGGTGGAAAATGTTGAGGTAAATTAATATAAAAAGCGAGACCGATGTATCTCAGAAAACAAAATAATGCCTTATTGTTGACGTCATAACTTTTAAAAAGAGAAATTCCTGTTACGAAGCAGAAGGGATATCACTGGATCGGAAAATGTGGAAGTGCTGTTGTTGCTGGAGTGGGCGGCTATAAATATCGGAGTGAGAGTGTGCGAGTGACACAGAAGTGAAGTTGGATGTCAGGATTGCTGGCGCAAAAACCTGCACTTCGTGCAGAAGTCCTAACCTACAAAAAAGTTCTAGAGATTCTACTTCTTCCGTACCAATATATATTTTCATTTAAAATGTCCATTATTAGTAACAACAAACATTTTCAAACAAATTAATCTATGCAAATATTAATACAAGGAAAGAGAACCATCTTCATAGATCAAAAGCTTACTTTACAGAAAAAGTATGTTTTAACCTGGCATCACCACTTTCGAAGGTGTGCCATTCAGCCTGAAAAACCTTGCGAATGAAAAGGCAAAAACTAAATGCAGCCTTACGAACACACGTAAGTACACACACACACTTTTACTATTTGGATGAAATTCTTATGTATATAGAAGATAAAAAAATACTGTCTTATAAAAAGTTTATGTTTCAAATTGGAAAATTTCCAATTATTATTTTTATTTGTGACTTGTGCCACATATTACTGTCTTTGTAACACACATATGGATCAACTGAATGAAGGTAGATTATGTATTTATGTAAGTATGTATGTATGTATGTATGTATGTACGTATGTATGTATGTATGTATGAATGTATGTATATATGTATGAATGTACGTATGTATGTATGTTTGTATGTATGTATGTATGTATGTAAGTATGTACGTATGTACGTATGTATGTACTTATGTATGTATGTATGTATGAATGTATGTATGTATGTACGTATGTAGGTATGTATGTATGTACGTATGTATGTATGTACGTACGTACGTATGTATGTATGTATGTACGTATGTAGGTATGTATGTATGTGTGTACGTATGTACGTACGTACGTGTGTACGTACGTATGTATGTACGTGTATGTATGTATGTGTGTACGTATGTGTATATGTATGTATGTATGTGTATATGTATGTACGGATGTGTGTAAGGGAGGTACGCGGTGGTGCAGTTTTTTCAGTCACTGCGCTACAAGTCGGAAGGTCGCGGGTTCGATTTCCGATTTGTCAATGTAATTTTTCATGTACATAACCCTTCCGGCCGCATTATGGCCCTGAGGTTGAATCAGTCTCCAACACAAATAGGTGCCAGGAATATTTCCTGGGGGAAAAAGTGGCCGGTGCCTAGGGCTGACAATTTTACCACCCTCTGTGCCGATTTTATAGAAATCTGAGAGCTTCAACCCCCCGTAACTCTAAGGCCTGAAATATGCCTGTACAATGATAGCTTTGTTTTTGCTCGATCCTTGAAGATGGGACGATAGGTTGTCCCGAAAAGTCGGTAAGCACCACTAGACGCTGCGTAACATCCCAGAAGAACTGAGATTTCATTCGCAACGCGGCGGAAGACTGAAATCACACATACGTAAACCTGAGTTTTTAGGATGTAAAGTGGCGTACACGTGGCAGCAGTAAGAGGAAGTGTGACATCCGATACCCTTAAATTGATGTCGATTCATATTAGATTCTTCTGGAATGAGTCCCTTTATCGTTGGGCGGCTACTTCCAGAAGTTTCGAAGGATTATTTTGCCTTCATTTTCAAGATCAGACAGTCCTAGGAGCTATTCATCTTGGACGACTTGACTCCGAACCTGACAGCACTACATTCCTCCGGAAAGAGCAAAACCATTCGCCTAGCTACACGGCGTCACGTTCCGTAACACATGTATCATAAACCAAGATTTACTAAGGCTTGTGATATAAAGCACAACACAAATGAAAGAAACGACTTAGGAGTTGTGGAGATAATATTAAAATGGATCACAAAAAATAAAATGGGAGGATGTGAACTGGATTTACCTGGCTTAGGGTAGAAACCATTAATGGAATCTTATGAAAGCCGTAACGAAATTTAAGTTCCATAAAAGGTTGGGAATTACTTGACCAGCTGAAGGACTGCAAGTTTTTCAAAAAGGATTCTTCTCCAAGGAGTTATGGATGTAATAAATAAGCAATTTCATTGTCTCACTAGCTACATTTTATATTAAGGGGTAAGAAGACAGAAAGGAAAGAGTGCTTTATCCAGTGTGTAATAAATTTATTAGGACGCATTTCTAGCAAATATGAACTGTAAATTCTAGAATGTACTCTAGGACAGTTTTTCGGGTATATTAAAAAAGTTGAGTAACTCAATATATAGTACTGAATTTTCTGCATACATTTTGTTATTACGATGTGATTTCGGAGAAAAAGATTATCACATTTTATCTCCGCCTCTGCATGTGTCAGTCAAACACGTTTTATTTTCAGTACCTTACAAAAATGAATGAGAATTATAAGAGGAACGTATGTCGTTTTAGCACTACAGAACTGATATGAAGATGGATGTAAGTTGGTAAATCCCACAATCCTGATGCCAACCATCCGGCCAAGAACAGGGGAAAACAAAAATACTAACAGAAGCAACTGGGATTTTTGCCAGAACTTAAAAAAAAATATATATATATATATATATATATATATATTTCTTCTTCAACTCAGTGCTACAAAAATTTAAAAAATATATAAATGTACACACAACACATACATAGTTTATTTAATTTGTGCCTATATTCCCCAATTCCCCTCCTTCCCTCCGCCTTTTTTAAAGTAACGTAAAGAGCTTTACTTTTCGAAGATTCTACAATATTCTCAGTTGCAGATTCTATCCACCGAAATTAACATGAGGGCACTGAAACAGTTCTCAACTGATGTCTATCAAAATTTCTCACCATCCTTCCTAAACCGGCACTCCTATCCTATTCGCTTATCTGCACTGTACTTCTTACTATGAAGCTGTTATATCCGGCAAATACATCTTAAACGCTGCACCTGTAACTGCAGATCATGCCACAGGGTGTACAGAAGTTGTGAAGAGAAGCAACGTTTCGTGTCACTAAGAAGTGACCAGTGGTAAATCGTTTGAACATTTCCAGTATCGTCACCTGGCAGGAATTTGGACTGTGTGTAACAGGAGTTGACAAGAGCAGTTCTGAACACACGTCCTTAAACAATAAATTTCATTCCAATTTCACTAATATCTAGTCTTTCAGGCTCAAGAAGTGTTATGTCGCTTTACTTTGAAGAGTCTCATTCATTTTGCAGATGTTACCCAGAATGCACTAAACAATGAAATCAAATATTCTCCCTGTCGCCACTTTTTATCTGACAAACAGTGTTGCGTACAAGAAACAATTGTCTCTGTGTAAGAAACGAAAGCGTATAGGAAGATTCCAAGTACGACTGCAGGAATTCTCTATACCCACACTACATGAAGGGCAGTAGTCTGTTTCTCGCCATGGCTGAATACCCCAGGTAGAAGAATTGCAAGTATCCACTGATCAGAAACCTGATTTGGCCTCAGAAATGGTCTAGATATTATGGAGTAGAAGAAATAAATCTTGCCCCTCTCTGGGTTATATTTTGTACAGGAATGAATATCATCTGCCTTTACAAGAAATTTCAAAGGCCAGTCCCCAAGATTCGTCAGACCTAAAACATACACAAATACAAGTTAAATATGTATTTTATATTCCAATTTTTTACATAACGTAAAAATATTTACAAAAGTTAATATTTCTCGAAGATACACAAAATTAAAATATTACATCAAGATCCTAATTAATCACAGCAAATCTCACTCCTTCCGCTTCACTTTGTTGTTAGTGAATAATGAAAATTCGTAAGTAGAAAATTTGGTAAATATGCAGCTGAAAACATTACAGAATTTCGTGAGAATAATGTAAATGATTGAAAAGCTGCAAGAAGGAGGACACAAGCAATTACGCAGACAAAACATGGTGGTCTCCTTCCTTTACAAGAGAAAAAGACGCCGACAATTCTCAAAGTAACTAACAGACATTGGGCCATACATTTCATTGCAAGAGGTTCAGTTCCATAAAATTTTCGGGAAAGTTATTTACCTTTTATGGGTTTACTGCGGACGCTGTCAGGAAACAGGCCCACACAACTTCGAATGCCAGGGATGACTGATCATTGTGATGACTGATGACTGTTGATAATTGAATGAAGACTGATGAGATTTGAAAGTGAATGTTCGTGACCTAACCGAGCTATTATACAGTTATTTGTCTGGATAGCCTGAGGTAAGTCACCATAAATCACCAATCACAATACTCGATGTTCCGAGAGTCATTAAAACTCAAATGTTGGAAATACAGATACGCGTCGCTTAACGACGATGATACGTTCTGAGAAATGCGTAGTTAGGCCATTTAGTCGTTGTACAAACCTCACAGAGTGTAATTACACAAACCTAGATAGTACAGTATAGCCTACTACACACCTAGTCTATGGTATAGCCTATTGCTCCTAGGCTACAAACCTGTACAGCACGTTACTGTACTGAATACTGCAGGCAATTGTAACACAATGTTAAGCATTATAATATATTATAATACAATATTATAATCTTATGGGACCACCGTCTTATATGCGGTCCGTCATTGACCAAAACTCCGTTATGCGGCGCATCACTGTAAATATTAATATTTCATTAGGAATTTTAAGCCATGTTTGCACGAGTACTGAAAGAGAAGCGAATTACTTCCACCTGTCAGGCTACTGGCTCTCAAACGAAGAATCGACGATGAATGTTTCAAACATATGAATTCCTTTTAATGAGGAGGAGCACAGTTATGTTATGTTATGTTTCATAACCCCAGGCGAGTGAGACCCACCGACATATCTGCCCGTCTGCAAGTCACAAGCGTTTTTACTTCCTACTTTATTAAGTTTTCATTTATTTATATACCTCCTTCTTTGTTCACATCATATGACGTCAAATGAACAAAACTAAATTGTAATGATGTGGACGAAAGCATTCCTTGCCCAATTCCAGGTAGTATCAACGCAATCTGTTGAATGGAATGGCAAATCCAAGGCAATCATCACTCACAAATCCTGTTTCTCCTGACGAGATGTCAGAACGATAATTCTTCAATCAGAATCAATCTGTGCTAAGCACTCATGTAAGATTTTCACTGGCAACCCGCCTGATTCCGTTTTTATTATTTATCATTATAAAATTACATACAGATATCAGTTTGGATAAGAGTAGGGCACTAAGCAGAATTTCCAGAGGGTGTAATTCAAGAAATTTGGGATAATCAAGCAAGATAAGACACCTGGCTCAAGATTTCAACCCGGGATCTCCGACGAGACAGAATTGCTTACTACGATACACGCGTGCACTAACAAGCGCGCATGCTCTCTCTCTGTCTCTCTCTCTGTCACACACACACACACGCGCGCGCGCGCGCGCGCGCGGACGTATGTGCGTAAAACCACAAATGCAGAAAACATGGTTTCATTTCTCTGTGACAGTAAACATTCCTAGAGACTGCAGATAAAATAGCGGTAATGTGTTTAGTTCTGAGTTTGCTCGATACCCAGAGCTCGAGTTGAATTAAACTTTCAGAAACATTAAAACAACAAAAGCAAATCGCCTTAACTTTTTTTCTACCAATTTCCGATCGCCTACTATTTTGGAAATCCTCCGTCTGAACATGAATCCCCACCCTCCATATTATTTCTAGGAGAACTTTCCTTTATCCCCTTTCCAAACCTTCTACCGACGCAAAAAACAATCAGCGACTGGCAATTCTCTGCTATGCCTTTTCCTTCATGTGAAAAGAAGAAGAAGAAAAAAGAAGAAATATACAAAAATACTCCAGCCACAATCCCTGGTATAATAATTTGTCTCCGCCAGAGCTAACTCTATAAATCCTCACGTTTTAGTTAAGAAAAAAAGAAGATAAAAACACAAAATAACTGAACACACCCTCCCAAACAAACTTAACGAAGCTCGGCATTTCCTAACGTCGTTTATCTCCCGAACTCGCTTCCCTGAACTATACAAAACACCCACAAATCCTCACAGCTTCGTAGGTCGATATAAAAATAGAGACCCGATACACATTACCCCAGGCCACATTCAGGTCTGTGATCCATAACCCGGAATAGTGGCACAGATGTGCACACAACACCCACACAGCACCTCGCAAGGGGGTGCCTATGCAGAGATGGTTCAAGGCAATGTTGTGCTTATACCGAGGTTTCAGGCTGCAACCATTCCCTGAGGGATTTGTGGCGAACAAAGTGGCAGTGAGAAAGGATTCTCTCCGAACACTTGAGGCTCCCCCAACTCCATAATCATTCATCTGTCATCGGGTGGATGGACAATGGGCCCATTTCGGTCCACCGAACCACAAAGGAACTATCTCGCCTACTGTGTAGTCAGCAAATCTCATATCACGGACTGTATATGCATATCTCCGTGTGTTCTCAACTCCGATACTACATGGAGCTAAGCGTTCGGCTTCATACCCCGGCCGGTTTGTTCTTTGGAAAAGAGTTCCTGGTATTCATCGCATACGAGGCTGGTCGATATTCGTGCTGCATATAGACTGCTGAGTATAAAGAAAATCTCCCATTTTGGGAATAAAACTTGAATCTTTGCAGTCCAGCCCGTAACCTGCTCCAGTATCAACTGAATTATTACGGCTCACAAAATATCAGCATTTCCCTACAGGGTGAATTCTTCCGACTGTCTATAAAGGATAAAAAAAACAAATAACTTGAAATTTACTGCTATAATTAAAGGAAAATTCGAATACTAATTCTAGCCACATCTACGAAGCACCTCAGCACACACACTCCAACATTGCTTATAACAGACTAACTAACTAGTATTTTGGCAACAGCAGGCAAAGCTATCTGCACATCTCTTGTGTGCCCTCTGCGAGGTCTACGGTATTAAAGAGGAATCAGAAAGTGATGTTACGCCATTCCAAATAATTCTGCTAGGTAATGAAAAAATCGGAGTAATTTACGGGTCTTTATTCGCAGAAGCTACTCTTGCGCCAAGTTGCTCACGCATGTGTCAGCTGCGCATTGGGAATGATGACAAATGATCTGACAGTCATTTGGAACGAACTGCACCTTGAGAAGCTATGCAACTGTTCCTTCTGCTCTAATTGCACCACTTAAAATTCTTCACTCTTGGGGCGTAGGAGAAGAACAGTTTGCTTTTTTAAAAATAACTTGGACGCTTAGCTTAAAAAAAGGAAAACATTTGAGCATAGAAGAACAGATGCTAGACGTGAAATCTTGAAAGTGAGTGATGGGAAGATAAAAAATGGAATTACTTTGCTTGAAAGAAATAATTTATTAGGTACAGCAGAGAACGACTCAACCAGAAAAGATTGTACCCGCTTGTGAATTTTATACAACGTACTCATTGTTTCCATGTCCCCAGTACATATGTAGTTATGGAGTATTTGGAAACGTTGCAATAGGCACCTGTTAGATATGCCACGCCAGTGTGTCAATCCGCCTGCCCCATGTCGCCCCTACGTTTTAAAAAGGGGGACAAACCACAGAACACAAATTTTAAAGGTGAAGCCAAAAAAAGAGATTTTTAAGAAAATTTCCTCTTTATTGCGACTGAAATATTTGAACTATAAAAATTCGTATAATTATTTTCACAACTCAATTAATTTGCAACAAAGAGAAAAGTTTCTTAAAATTTCGTTTCTTTGTTCCTTTAAAATTAATATTTTGCAGATTTCTCCCATGAAAAATACAGGAGCGATAGTTAGTAACTGTAAAATCACTGGAAGGATTTCCATCGAATTTTGTACAGGACAGTTTTATTCAACTCTCTTGATCCTTATAATTTCTGGGTTAAAATCTTACTATAAATGATTGGCATTTTGCAATAAAAACCAAGATTTAACGATGTAAAATGTTATTAACTGCAGTCCATCCTGTCAAGTATTGATGGGATGCGAAAGACGAAAGCTGCTCCCAGTATCTTAACTTACACAGCTATAATTAAATACCACTCGGTACTAGACGTTTCTGAACACAGCTGCCTCATTTCAAACGAGTACCTACAGTTAGGAACAAAGCGACCCAAAACACTTGCTATCTCTCGGCACTTTAACACTCCAAAGCACTGCGACACCACCCGCTTTACATAAACAAATCTCTGTATTTTTTCCAGCCGGGTGTGTTTGTGTGTTTCATATGGTTCTCGGAACAAAGAACAGTTACCTCCATACACACCAGGGACTGGGTGGTCGTCAGAATGAGAGAGCAGGAAGTTTTCTATAAGGTAGGAAGAGGATACTTTATATTATCCAGACCAACCCCGTGCTTCATTACCGACCAGACAAAATCTCAGCTTCCATAAGGTCAACATGCTTTATTATTCAGTCATTTATGTCCCTAAAATGTCGAGGGAACTGCGCATGTGTAGTAGGACACTGTGCTAGATGCTAGTTCGTTCGGTAATACACTTTACGTCACACGTCGTCAATTACGTACCATAAATCATAAAAAGAAACACAGAATTTGGCATTCAGAGGACTTTGCATCGTGAAATATCCTTATAATAAAAGCCAACGAGATGCACTGTTTCTCAACTTTGCTTTGGTAAAGAACTCTACATATTTCGGACAGATTTACTGTCCACCATCGGCAGTCTTAATACTGTGTTCACAGCAATAGGTATTTGTCATGCTAGTTATGTTAACTGCTAGCGAGGTAAGGATTGAACTGACTTGACCACCCTAGCAGACAGTCAACATAACTAGTATGACAAATAGTAGTTGCTGTGTATACAGTGTTGAGACTCCTAATAATGGACAATAAATCTGTCCGAAACATGTAGAGTTCATTACCAAAATAAAGTTTGAAAAATAGTGTATTTCTTTGGCTTTTATTATAAGAACAAGAAATATAGATCATTCACAGGTGCAGTGGCGAAGATGAATGTGCTTAATTAAAAATAAGTGTGATGAATCTAGCAAGGTCTGGCATTCTGCCTCAATATACGACCAGTATAGATACACAAAGGTACTCTTGTCTTGTCTTCAGCAATAACCGGTTTAAATCTTATGCAAACATGCATGACCACATATATTCTTTAATTCTGCAGCACACGAGACGTTAAGAAACGGTTAATCTGGCTTACCGTTTTTTTTTTACCGGAGTCATTCCCAAAAATCTGGACTTCGAGTCACTTCTGCCTCACACTGTCCTGTAACTTAGATAAATTTTTTGCCAAAATATGTGACACTAATTCATAAGCCTCTTTGGTCCAGAGTTCTGAACGTATTTTAATATGTCAAATTATTCAATTGCCCATATTGTATATGATTCCCACAGGTAAAGCAATACATGTACAAGCCTATTACAGGTGGTAAGATCAGCCCTAGCAGCGGCCGTCTTTACCACCACATGTAGTTTTACTTATTCCTGTTAGAGGCTGAGTCGATCGAAGGAAGGTTTTTGTCAACGAAAAATTCCAATGACACTCCCGGGAATCGAAACTGCGACCTGCCGGCTAGTAGCGCAATGCCTCAACCAACTGCACCACCAAGTGTTATAATACGATTGTCATAACACAGTATTTCCCTAACATAATCGACCCTTATAAACGGATGACGCCATGGGAAATTTTAAACTTTTCTTTTTCTTGCAAGAAATATATTTTCTCTATCCCCACAATTTTTTATTTTTATTTTCTCCCCCTTGTTATCCGTCATCATCATCATCATCATCATAAAATTTTTCTTCCCTCTCACCATTTAAATACTTGAGGCTTTTAGCGCGAAACGAAGGCGAACTTGCAGATTGCACAGCTGTCTATATGGACAGTGAAAGGCATCTTCAATAGACCTTACACTGACGTTTCTAGAGACATGGCTAGATTATAAAACGGAGAGGGAGTATTTGCAAGTCCCAGGTGTAAATAAGCTGATAACGTTAAAATATATCTTAGAGAGATAGGCAATTATATTACGTAGGGGAATATGTGGACCCACACAACAGAGAATTGAACAGCTGCATTATTTGATCAATACCTTCTAACGACATACGCCATTCAGTATTTAAATGCAAAGGAAAACATGAACACAGCCTTTATAAACTTCCCCTCTCTATTCTTCTCTATTCCGCCCCCCCCATACGCTGAGTTTCTCTGTCCTACCAAATCCCTATCCCTCCTTTCCTTCAACTCCTTTACTTTAAATAAAATTACGTCATACCATGTCTATCCTCAAATTATCCAGGTCCTAAATGGATCTCCTTCACTTTCTCTCCTGTATTTCTTCCCTGCCTGTATTACCGTTCGATCAACTGACATTCCCCTAACCCTTTTTCCTTCTATTCCTTTCATTTTAAAAACTTCGCTGACATCATTTCTTCTTCTCACTTAAACAGTTCGTACCTTTATCTCCTTCCCTTGTTTCTGTCTTACTCAATTCCCATTCGTTCCATTCCCCTCACTTCCGTCTTACCTCTTCTTAAAGTTACAACAATTTAGATATCAAAGTTTAACGTCATCTGCCCCATCCTAGAAACAGTTCTAAAATTGAACACTATAAGATAAATTATACGTATTCGTTCCAGATTTCCTCTCGTCGTAGGAACAGCGCTGTGTCCCAGAGTGACAGAAATAGTTTGTAATACCTAATGAGGTAGATTAATTGCTGCGTGGACGGAAATAAATGTTATTTTAACAAACTTTACGTGAGGACAAATATAGCCTGGTAGTTAGTACCACATTTGTAATGAAAGCCTGACTTCTAAAAATAACACAGGCTAAAAACAACAGCTCCCGTTTTTGTGTTCGCATGAGAAACTTCGGTCATGCAACCATCAATCAAATACAACTTCCATATAAACGAAGGAAAGCGAATGTTTTTTTTGGAAATAAACAATGCAAGTTAAGGAAATGCATACTTCACTGAGTCCACCAGCTTTTTTTTTTATCGTTAAAACTCTCCATGACTCAGTGATGTGCTTGTAGTGTTGTGTGGGTGTGAACACTTGTCTTGCGCAGTGAGACGCTGAAGTAATTCAGCGTTCCTTGTGAGCTGTATATTCAAACAAGACAGCAATATACGTATAACGTGACATTAAGGTGCGTTCGTGCAAACATTTTTGCAGTGGAAATACAATGAGTATTAGACATCCTGTGTTTATTTGTAGCCTTAGGCATCCAGCATGCAATGTGCATGCGCCATATTGTCATCTGTGGCCTCCATCGCTCCACATTATTTTTCCACATTATCTCATAAACGCTCTTATTTTCGTATAAAGTCATTGAACAAAAAATGTGTGTTTTGACTTTCTCTACAACATTTGTCTGAAACATTTCTCATTCTATGAAGAACTGAGCTAAATTGGATCTAAAATATCTATTGGTCTTCACGTAAAGTACCCTTTATTGTTATCAGATTTAAATGAAACTTGAATTTTTTGGGCAGATTTTCGAAAAAATAACCCAATATAAAATGTCATAAAAATTCGTCCAGTGGAAGCACAGTTTTTCCATGCGGACGGACAGACGGACAGATATGACGAAGCTAATAGTCACTTTTCTCAATTTTGCGAGAGCGCCTAAAAACCAACTGAACTTTCGACAACTTAAGCTCTTCATCAGGTTTTGTCGCATATCTGCAACAACCGCACTTCGGTTTTCATGAAATAATTATCAGTAAAATTGTACTATATTTTACGTAAATGATCTACCAGTGTTATTTACGTATTACTAATACTTAAAAAATATGTAATAAATTCCCAAGAACATACAAATATCTTAAATACTCATGTTAACTGCTTTCTTTGTGTTTTTGTAATATGTTTTCGCTCTTTATTTACTTTTTGTGTGCGTTCTAAACCTTACACCTCAAAGACAGATGCTACCAGCCCAACTTAAGACACAACATATGTGGATGAAGCAAAGAGGCAGCAAGTGACTATTAACACTTTAAAAACGAATGGAAGATTGCTTTACTTAAAGACCCAGTTCGTTCCGCGCAGTAAATAGTTTTCATCTCGGTTATAAGAACCAATCAGTTTATGATGTAAGTGGTACAATTCGCTGTTTGTTCTCAGATAAATACAAAACACATAAATACAGTGTGGGCAGAGCGTACGGTTGTTGAATGTTAAACCTGTTGGTGCATCACGTGACCAGTAGACTTTAAAAGGTTAATACAGTGGGCGTTGAAGGAGGGTCAACGTCAAAACCAGAGAAGCTGCAGTTGATGTACAGCCTCAACTGTTTCAAAACCGTAAACAAATAAGCAGTGCAGTAAGGAAAGTAAGGCTGTACGGAAATTAAAATGTGTACATGTGAGTGACGGAAGTTCTGGTGACAAATACAGCACAGAAAAAGAAGAAAACCCCTAATTATGGAATTTCGAACAAATACACAACTTATAATACAAACTTCGCAGAACACCACACCTAGACTCAACGATTAACCTTTTAAAGAATAAACGAAGACAGCTTTATTTAAAAACCCAGTTCGTACCTCGCAGTAAACACTTTTCATCCAGTTATAAAAGCCAATCATTTTTTGTTACATGGGGCAGAAGGTTTTTTTTTTTTTTTTTTTTTTATAAATACCAAACAAATAATTACAGAGTGGGCAGAATGTACAATTCTTAAGCGTTAAACTTGTTGATGCGCGAAACCAGTAGGCTTTAGGAGGTTAAATAAAAGAAAAACGCTCAAATAATGTGCCCTAAATGTAAATGACTGAAGGTATTAATAGTTTTACGGTATGTGGACAAAAATATTCAGAGCAGATCTAAATAAAAAATGTAAATGCAATAAGATAGAAAATAACAAAACAAACATCTTTTTGAAGAATAAGAGAACAACCTGATGTCACTAGTTAATAAGTTTTATTTCACTTCTTCTATGCTCAACATGTTTCGGACATTAATACATCCATCATCAGGAGCCTGCGACTTTTCTATTGTATCACCACATTGGTTGTGTTTTCTTGTTTTGATGT
>Ga0136643_10007985_pt1 | contig 15397 bp, 12 predicted proteins | sample TergutLab28metaG_FD_96883 | JGI IMG/M metagenome (GOLD analysis project Ga0136643, IMG submission 96883) | Labiotermes labralis P1 segment gut microbial communities from Petit-Saut dam, French Guiana - Lab288 P1 (version 3) (version 3) | ecosystem: Host-associated > Arthropoda: Insects >... | reverse complement strand
TTCTCGTCTTACACTGTTCAAATTATCTACATTACTTTGGCATGGATCCTGTACCCACTGCATTTTTGCCCGCTTCCTCTGATCCAAAAAACCTAAACATTCTTCATCAAACCAGGGTTTATGTTGTTTCCATTCGTGCATACCTAGACTCTCTTTCGCCGAGATTTGGATATTATGTTTAATGTTCCCCCAAATCCTATTTACATCCTCGTCCTATATATATATATATATATATATATATATACACATACATATACACTTATACACATATACACACACACACACACAGAGAATACCCAGCTAGAATCGAAACCAAGTCATACAATCTACAAAATCGCTTAAAAAACCGATATTAATATATGCATTATATAATAAAATTACCTGCAAATTACAGCAGGTGTTGAAGACAAGTTCCATTACTCAGGTATGCACGATGTCTGATGAAAGCTCTTTGAATTTTTGTCTAGAAAGAAAATGCCGACCATTCTTGCGAGATGATTTAAGATCCTCACGAGCGCGAGCACTAATCTGTGTGTGGATTTTCCTTATATAATTTCCTTTCAGACTTCCCCACATAAAATAGTTCATCGGGCAAAGAAGCCTACTCCAGGGACGACTAATTATTCGGTCTCCAAAAACGTAACGCACGGCAGCCTTTCAATTTTTATCTCCATCGAGCTGCTGCGCCGTTTTGCTCAGAGAATTCATATTCATACACATTTAATTTTTCAACAAATGGTGCGGTAATTTTTTCACTGAACCTTTATGAATTTATTGTCTGAAAAAATGTGGTTCCAGAATTTTTGTCTCCCTGACGGCGCAAGGTACCACAATATTAATGCCACGTAAGGACCCTTGTTCATAAATCTGAGGTTATCTACCGACCATCAACTCTTATTTTGTGTATTTTGGCGGCCTTTTAAGTACAACCAAGTCACACGTGTAAAGTGATTTATCACGTGATCCACATAACCACAACACATTGCATTGCTGCACAGTACCTGTTACAAAGCACCCTAACAAAACAGCCTGCTTCCTGCGAGTTTTTTCAAATGTAATTTCGTACGATTTCAAATGGAGCAGTTTTATGACTACGTTAAAGATGACTTGGACACGTTGCTTCCTGTGATAAACTTCATAAGCATTTTCGTGGAAGCACTTGTAACCGCGATCCAATAGCATTTAATGCTTTTTTCCTCCTGAGAGATCAAGTCGTCCTTGTTATAGCTTCCTTTAAAAAGGAGCCTGTCCTAATTTTTTCACCAGTCGGTGTGGAAAGGGACTTATCTCCTAGTAACTAGAGTCACTCGCTGAATAGTCATATGACATTGTGTTATCAGTCTTTAAGCGACTGTCAACATTAATTGCACTTGTTAACGTAACTTTCATCCCGATCCATTAAAAAACACGATTTAACGGATGTATAAAAGTTAGTTCTTTTTATAATCGACCCCACTGACATAAATATTTATTCACGTTAAAATTGCTCTAGGCAAACTGCAACTTCTTTTAACTTTGAATCTAAAACAGAAGGCCGATTATAATGGAACCGCATCGTTAGTGTTTTCGTTACTTAGAGAGCGGCTAGGAATCAGTTTCCGAGTGAGGCCCTGTACGTTCTGTAGTGCCTCCCGGGGTGAGGATTCTGACTTAAAATACGCCCTACCCAAAGAGGCTCTAAGATACCGTAACTTCGCCGGTACGTTCTAGCGTCGTTTTAGCCTTAACAGTTTTGATAGTGCTGCCACCATTCAGTTTTGGTTTTCCTTATCAGATTACTGACATCTGCTTCTTTTCTAAATATCGTTGCCACCTCCGAAGGGAAAAATCCTGTAGGTAAATTTTAGTCTGCGTAATTTCCTCTCAGTTCGCGTAGCTACCAGGGGGGAAATCGAAGATGTTTTAATGCAGGTGTCACGCTCTTACTACTGACTAAGAAATCTAAATATACTGCAAAGTAGTATAGTCTAATTACTAAAACTGTATTTCTGCAAGAGTTAAGCTATTCACAAAATATACAATTTATAATTAATTGCAGAGTTGTATAAATTTTCCATCAAAGCCAAAGTTTCTCCAGTCAAATTAAAATAATTGCCTTTCCTTAACCTTCTCTATAGCCCGGTGCAGCACCAAAGTTTCAGAATCTAAGCGTTAAAAAATTAGCCCAATAACATTCACCAAAAGTGTTCAGCTCTACGTGGATATGACTAAATGAAGTACAAAATTCTAAATACATTCAGCATGACTTACCTTTCACAAATTGAAGCCAAATAAATATCAGTCACATAAAATTAACTTTCTTCTAAGTAAAGAGCCCGGAGCCGACTCTACGCATGTAACAAACTTCAGTAACACTAGTGAGACAAAATAAACTGTGGCGTCGGGTTATATAAAAAGTCGAGGTACGCAAAATGACTGCTCAGGCATTCTGTCAGTGTAACGAACTGTTGAGCAGCAAGCCACCTCACCGCCAACGTGCTGTGACAAAATACGTCAGTGTCCCAAATTCTAACTAGAATTTTCCAAATTTTAACATTCATTCCAGTTCTTTGACGTCACCACATCGTCCAGCCTCGGTTTGCCGCTCATGCAGTAACCTTTACCTGTAAAGTAAGAAGCTTCCCTTGCCCACGCCATGAAGGCGTATACGAGGGGTAGAGGTATAGTTCCAATAATTCTTAACCTTGGCACTAATTTGATATTAATGGCTACCTACACGTTCCGGTCACCTAATAAGAGGGAGGGAATGCCAGTACCTAGTGAAATGGAGGGTTCTCGGGCACCAGGGACGACCTGGACTTTCAATGTAACAGAAAAGTATCTCTCCCTACCGGGATTCGAAACGCAGACCCTCCAGCCTGTAATCTGAACGCTACACTCTCTATACTACTCCGGCTTCCAAACAAGTAGTAAGAGCCTAAAATAACTGCATTAGAAGTCTCATAATTTGTAGGCTACGCTTAACCAAATAATAGATTGATAACATCATGCAGGACAACATTAACAGGCATGTCACCACGCGTGCACGTGATGTGAAAAATGGCATAACTTCAGTGTAAAAAATTAGAAAACAACTTTCAGGATTTTGACTTTTGCTGACCGTGCCTCTCAGTTGTTTCATAATAAGTTTTATTTCATGCCTCTACATGTTTCGAGCACATATGCGCGAAACATGTAGCGGCATGAAATAAAACTTATTGTGAAACAAAAATTTTGTACATCAAGTTGGTTAATTACTGTGATAAAAAAACTTTCAATATGTTTAACAACACGCAGGAGGATAATACTGAAAATAAGGTTAGGAAAATTGGCTGGGAAAATGAGTACTTGTTCCATCGTGCTTATAATAGGGCTGGGTGTAGGTGTTTTGCACAAAACCTTCGATGCAATAAAGACAAGAAATTTCTTTATTGCCTGAAGGACTGCGAGCTGCTCATAAGGGACTCTTCCTAGTTGAGTTACGTAGTATTGATAACTTTCATGAAGGCATCTATTTGCCCGTTTATAAAAAAAATTTCAGTTGTATCAATTCAAAGAATATTTGTTTCCCTAATGATTTATTAATTTGTTCAGGCTAAGAAGTGAGCTCTTTATATTCCTTTCTGTCGCTAATCTAATCTTTCACTTAAGTATGCCTATAAAGCTGGCTTAGAAGCCGCCGACGTACTTTACATGGCACGTGACGAATATCTGCCCACAGGAATTCCTTCGAAATACAACTACATCACTGGGTAATCATATTCATATATGTTGAGACCACTACACTGCATCTAAGAGCAGAGGGCAGATTACCCACTGATCAGATGTTATATCCCAGAACGAATCCTCAGCAACACGTGGCGTAATCCACGCTACTCGCAATGCAGTGCCCCCCATGGGTTCGAAGTATTCGCTCCCTCAGCTAGTGAGCGATCAGCTGATCGCGTGCGGTCCATGCACTGAGGGGCAGGGGGGGGGGCGGTATCAAGCAGGACTGAGACGCCAGGCTTGCTGGATCGCGTGGAGTGACAGGGGATGACGGGGGGCGGGGGGAGCCTATGAAACCCCTACCATTCATCTATTACGCAAATCGTAACCGAAATAGTTCGATTTTAAGGCAATTCATACAGTCTGAATTCGATTCCTTTCCCACAGCGGGGATCTTCCTTTCGAATTTGTCCAATTTAGATTTTCTCTCAGAAATTCACCGAGACAAGACTTTTTTAAGGCGGAACCCCAGTTTAACTCACCACCTACCAGTAACTATCAGCCACCACAGCTCACACCACCCCTGTTGAGGACATTTCTGTGTCAGGCCTGTTTTAGATAAACGTCACATTTCACACGTCTGACATGAATTACACTGATGAACTGCCCTCCGCCAACAGGCAGCCCCCCCCCCCCGGGCAAGCCTCCTCCGTCAGAAGCACTTAATCAGAGGGTTATGCAGATAAGGCGTCCTGCTTGACTGTGGGAGATGGAATGATCCAGACCGTCAGCTGGAGCTACCAACAGAGACCTACATAGGCCAACCTGCTCGGTGTGTTGTTCTTTGTCAAAAAAAACTCTAATTATACACTATCCTTTTTCAAATACTACAATTGTTCACACTTTTTACAAACAGTCGGACTGGTGATATTAATTTACTGCAGATGGCCACCCGTAATTACGTGCAACACAGGTTACCTTTCATTTAAAGTCTAATAACAGACTAAATCTCGCCTTGTTGCATTATGTTGTACATAGTAGCTTTAGAAATTTCCCGGAATTCTCTGGTATAATTTACATGATTTTTTGAATGCCAGGGCCTTGGTCATTATGAGTTAATCCCTGGTGGTAAAACTGTTAGTACAGAAATGTACATTGATATATTCCGTCGCCTTAGAAATGCGGTCAGAAAGAAATGCACCGAAAAATGAAGAACCAACAGTTGATTTCTCCTTCATGACAATGCCCCTGTACACTGTTCTGATTTTGTCAACGATTTGTTAGCAAAGAACATTGTGACAACACTGGCGCATCCTCCATACTCTCCTGACATGGCTAAAACTGTTTTTTTACCTGTTCTCTCTATGGAAATCAGCATTAAAAGGGTGCCGCTTTTGAGACTCTACTGACATCATTAAGAATGCGACGGCGGAGCTGAAAAGGCTCTCACAAAATGGCTTCCAGGAACCTGTCACGTGCATTTTTGTGCTGAATTTCCTGGACACATCGCAATCGACAAATCCAGAAACGTTACAGTAGAATGAATACCCTTCAAGTCAATGGAGTTTTAACTAAATATGTAAAGTGTTTTCAAGGAGTTTATCCAATAGATTTTTTAACATTCACACTTATAAAACCATCAATAATTGTCATCAGTCTCGATAAGCATTACATGCCTGGTTCGCATTGGGTAGCTGTTTATTTTCCGACTATGGATACGCCGAATATTTTGATTCGTACGGTCTACAACCATACAAACTTGAAAGCATGGCCTACCTACATCGTCACTCAATTTCTTTGACACTTAACCGCCACAGATTACAGGGTTTAAATTCGAATGTCTGCGCTCATTACTGCTGCATCTACACCCTCCACAGAGCCTAGGGACTATCCACGACGTCATTCATGAACATGTTTTTACCTGCTCGCTACAACTGCAACGATATAAAGGCAGTACACATGTTTCGCGCTCAGTTTGGAGAGTGTCCCGCTTGCAGCCGTTTGGAGCAGCATCAGCAGTTTAGAAAGTCGCAGATATAAATGAAGGTACGTTCAGTCATAATTATTAGTCAGCAATGGTTTTCTTATTGATTGATTTCACCTACTTGAACGGGCGGGATAGTGACTTCGTGGTCAAAGAGTTGGCAAATGTCGACTCTTATAGTAACAGGGTATCATCATATGTCTTTAAGAGACCGTACGGTTGGGAAGATGGACCCATGCTTAACGCCAGAATAAATCAAGCAATTGTCCACTGTGTAACTGGAATTGCGGTGATATACTTTATTCAGAGCTGGAAACTGTGATACGTCGTGAGGCATCACCCGCTGTTGCCATCTATTGCTTCGGGCCTCAGAAAACATCCTAGATATCATTAATGATTTCCATATGTGGGAGTCGCTTAAACGTACCCACTTATTAAAAATGCAAGGAATAAATTACGTCTCCTACCCGAATGATAACCTGCAACCGCAAGTGAAGATTGGAACTTCTTCGGTTTATGTGGTGTTAAATGACATACAGCGGTTCATTCTGGTGACATTCAAGAGTCATATACCCAAGAGTGAAGTACACAAACTTGGTGACGCGCGATATACCCTGCTACGTACTGTGGACGGTATATACGTATCACGTCTGAGGAAGATAAGGTGTAACTAATTAAAGCATATTGGTCATGTCTCATGGATTTAGCAAGTTTCTGTATAGACAGAAAAGTGATCAAATTCGGTAGACTGCAAGAGGAACTGGTGGAGTGGCGAAATAAGTGTTTTGAATCTAAATAATTTGTACACCACCAAACACAAATTCCACCTATTTCGAAATATTGTATGATGAACTAAGCTATAGAACACACCATGACTAAATACCTACCTTGTTTATAAGCGTGGAAATAATATTGTATTTTTATTTATAAAAATTTTATATTTTTAATTAGAAAAATGTCTTTATTTGTTATCCTTTTTACTATAACATATATACCTAGGGTGGGATTGTTGTAGGATGTCTGAGGTGTTTTCCTATTTCCTTTCTTCAAAAACGGATTCGAAACTAAAATATTAAACATGTAAATATTTAAAATTAGCACGCTTTCACTATATTGTACCAAAATTTAAAACTAAAGCGCGTCCGCCATATTGTATCAAAATTTAAACCTAACGTGCTTCCGCCATAATGCGTATTAAATTTAAAATTAGCGCGCGTCCGTCATATTTTGTAGTAAATTTAAAACCAGCGCTTATCCGCTATATTCTAAAATCGTAGATATTTAAGTTAGGTTAGTAACAATTTAAAAATTTCGTCATTCAAAATTGTTATGTGTAAACAAAATAACTGGGTCATTTACCTTCACATAATATAAACAAAGGTCACGAGATGTAAATAAAGTTATATAAGCATAACAAGGTTAAAGCAGCTATATTTGTTTTATATAACGTTGTAAACAAAACCACGTTTTTAAGTTTAATAACATGGTTTCAGGCTATAAAATGTGAACAAAAGTCACGTGATGTAAACAAAGCCATGTAACTTAACCTATTCAAACTTACGTTCCAATAGGAATAACCGCCATGTTTGTTTTATATGACGTTGTAAACAAAACCGTGTGTTTCAGTAAACATAACTTAGCCTCAGGCTATAAATTGTAAACAAAAGTAACGTGATGTAAACAAAACCATGTGACCTAACGTATTTATACCTAGGTTTAGGTACGCATAACTGCCACATTTGTTTTGATATGACGTTGTAAACATTTTCATGTTTAGTTTTATACACCATTAAAAATGGCTTATACGTTAACAAAGCAAAAAGTTCATATACCTTCATATAATATAAACAAAAATCACGTGATGTAAATGAAACCATATGAGTACAACAAGTTCATTTTAGGTTAGACGTAGCCTCGGGCTATAAAATGTAAGCAAAACTTTGTGATGTAAACAGAACCACATGAGTATAACAAGTTCATGTTTAGGTTTTGATGTAGTCTCAGACTACAAAATGTAAAAAAATCATATGACTTAACCCATTCAAGGTTAGGTTTTACCGTCATATTTTTATATTACGTCATTTCCTGAAAGATGTAAACAAAACCACGTCACAATCCATTCAAAGTTAGGTTTCACATCCAAATTTTTTATATGACGTCACATCCTGTAAAGGTCATTGTACCCTCCGTCATTTTTATTTACCTCTGACTTCACTTCCTGTAAAATGTTAACAGAACTACGTGATTTAACCCATTCAAGGTTAGGTTTCACCACCATCTTTGTTTACCTCTGACGTCAAAGTTAGTTTAAGAGGTCACTGACGTTGCCCAACCTGCAGGCTTAGTACTCCTGCCAGACACGAATCCTTTTCAGTACGTTTAGTGGACGTGCGCAGAGTAACCTTCCAGTCTCGCTTACACATACTTCGCGCATGTTTGTGACGTGCACGGAATAGCTGTGCTCATTTGAATTAGAGTTTTCAGATAAGTCAGTATTACATTATCTTAAATGGCAAGTACTCAGTTGAATTTCGCAGATTCACACCGACTTCTATACCCACAATTTTCACGTTTCCACTATGTTTCTGAGGGCTACCTACCTACCATAAATGTGTGAGTGATTGAGAGTGCTTCTTCTGATCCAAAGAATAAGTGATGAATGTTGTGTACCATAGAAGGCAGGGTACTTACTACTCGTACGATTTATACAACTCCTATGTTTAATAGAAAAAAGAAATCTTCTTGACGGTTTTGCTTCGTTCCCTTTGTCCAAATGCCAACGCACAAATTTTGGAGTGTCCGTTTCAATTTGAACAGCTTTCCAGAGTAGGAATGTTCAGTCCTAGGATCCATACACAACATCAGTCTGCTTTGCGCGTCTGGAGGATTTCAGAATGTTATGCTTATGTATTTGAATTTGTTCTTAGCCCTCAGTCCTAGAGCTCGCTATCCGAATTCTTTGATGTTGCCTCCGTTCTTCTCGCGCAACTGATGCATAAGATGGCGGCGGCTCGTCGGGGAATACTGTAAGCATAAAAACAGAAGTAAGCGAAAAAAGTAATCAATTGATTTCAGGAATAACTTTTTTATATATTACAGACGAGGAGGCACGAATCGCCAGTATTGTGTTCCTCCTGTAGTTGTATAGACAGATTTGGATGTCAATGCCGTATTTATAATACTGACTCTACAAAGTAATTGAAAAGTCCCCGTGCACGTTTTGGAAGTAGGATAAAAGTTAGACTGGAGTCACAGTGAAAGTACGGTACCTGTGGCTACAAAAGGTGTTGGAAATAACCCAGCTGTTTTGCGACAGAGATCGCGTATGCCATTCAATTAGTCGCAGGTATGGGGCTTGTCTTCTAGCAGAGTGCTGAAATGCCCTTAAAGAAGTGCACAGGAAATATATTCCTCATCAAGTATTTTATATTTTATTTACTAACTTTTGGTCCATTTGTACCCTAAACCAATCAAACATTTTACGTTTTAATCACTAACTACAGTGTAGTAATCAACAATGGGGAGACATTCGAACAATCTGTAATTATTCGCCCACATTCTGTACTCCATTTTTATTTTTATAAAGTGTTTAAAAACCTTGACGTATGCGTCCCCCTTTTTTGGCTGCAGACACTTAGACTGTACGCATTTCAAATGCATATTACGATGACTGATCAAATACTATCAATAACTTAAGTCGAATAATCTTTAATAATTTGTTCCTAAGTTTACCAACACATCTTTGGTGTCTATGTGTGAGTAATTGGCAAGAAAAGACTTTTGAACAATTTTTTATATATTATACTCCTATGATTCAATTGTTACTTGTACATACGTACATATAGAGGCTACTGGTATGAATCAAGAATTATTTATAATGACCAGACAACTTAATTTAAGATTGCAGAAAACTAACTGAAATTCTAGAGAGGATAAAATATTTTATTTTCTTCATTCTTCACCCATTTCCTTAATTTTTTCTTTTATTTCTCCCTTTGTTCCTTTGAAACTTTACCTATTTCCGTATTATCTCCATTAAAACAACGCTTTAACTTAAATATGAATCTTTTAGAGTTTCGAATACAGAATTTCTCTCTGTTTACACGTAAAATAACAAGGCTCGAGGAAGGTACAATATACGTACTGTACATAGACACCACATTCGTAGTCATAAATCGTCTCCTATTAAACATATGCTCATGTATATGCAGTCGTAAGTTAGCAATTGACCCCTGTCAAAGCTCTCTTGTTTAACGTTCTACAGTAAAATATACTTGTGTATAAATTTAAATAGAATCTTTCAAAAGCACTGTCTGACCTCTGTCACAAAACACATAAGTGTACACATTAGCACTTTCCTTGTTTTTCAAGTAACTGAAATATTTGACTATTATCTGGTAAATTTGGTGTCGTAAAATTACCTAATCACACCTTCATATCGGACGTCTCTCAGATCTTTAAAGAAGCCACTAGGTTAAAATACAGAATCATTAGTTTTTCTGCAGTTTTCGAAATTTAAGGCGAGATAGAAAATACGGACATAGACACACCTGGAGGAGGTTCATAGGGAGGGGGCCGTATCGTATATGGAGGCAGCTGATGTGAATGAGGGTAAGCCGAATCGTAGAATATCCCACTTCCTGCTTCTTCCGAATAGGCATTCCCAACAGACCGTCGTGGCTGATAAGGTGCGGTACCAACCACGGCAATGGAGGTGGGACCTGATAAAAACAAGCAAAACGTGTTACAAAATGCCTACGTGTTTTGTCAGTGCATATGCCGCTTGAATCTTGACATAGGCACAAGCATGGAACTTAGTAGCCACCATACCCATTACCATAACTTCCAAAAACAGAATGGAATTAGGCATAGGGTATTAAAATAGACACCATGCTGTGTGTTTGAAATCATAGTTTCTCCTCTTCAATTATATTAGGTTTCTTTTAAGATTATTAACAGTTTACTTTATGCACAAGTGGCTTTCCAAAATTTTAATATGGAAATAACAATGCCTTGAAAAGAAAGAAATTAATAATCCTTTGTCTACCTGGAGTAACTCAACGAAAGTAGTGTATATGTTACAGTCTAGACGACCGGAATTTAATTCCCGATGAGTCCTGAATTTCATTACTACAACCTCGCCCAGATCAGCTATATGACTCACACATTCTTCCGTTCGGTGGGTATTGTGAATTCTTTGATAGAGTTTCAGGCAAACGGGTCTTGAATTTAATTAGGTAACTTCATATACAACTAATTTTCAAGATTAAGAATTTCGCCGTAAGTAATCTTGGCGTAGTGCTTAATTAGTACAAGAAAATGAAGATTTGAGGATTTTTGACTTCACATTTTAATCATATTGTTTAAATATTTGATGTGTTCAACAGATGAGAAAAAAATTATACTCCTTAACATTTATGTGGCAGAAGATTTTTGTTGTTTTTGTTATTATTATTGTTTTTATTTTATGAATGATTTTAACAGCAATAATAGTGTTGGTGGTAGTAGCAATAGTATTAGCCTATCATTTCATTACAGGAAATCACAGCATTATAATGGCATGTGTCTTGTAGTTGAACTCAGAGTTTTGTAAGCAATAATATGACTCACATATTTAAAAAAGTATGTATTACTGTGGTTGCTTAGAAAGTTTCTGATAGCATAGAATCTGTCAAAGTAGACCTACTGTCTTTTAAAGATGATGTTTGCTTATAGTGCTTTATGAACTACCTAAGTGTTCCGCATGACAGGTTTTCCACAGTTACATTAATATATTGTAATTATTATTATTATTATTATTATCAACACCCATATTTAGGCAGTAGACCATGTCTTAAGTTGTCCAAAAAGGAAGAGGCTTATCTCAAGGCAAATCAGCATAGATCGAAGACGGGAAGTAAACCTGAAGTGAGGCCTCCTAGCGCACACTCACTTATAGAATTTTTGCTTCTCGGCAAGTGCTTTTATTTGATTAGAAAAAGCCATGAAGGAAGTATGAACAGTGTTCTTTTGCCATAAATGAATTATACTTTACATTCATTAGCCTGACGTTTGCATTAATATAAAAATAGAGGGATGAACTAAGTGAGTAAGAATTGGTTACTACTGGTGGATACATCGAATAATTTGAAGAGTTTTGTTCCTGCGTTGTTGCCAAACCTCGAATTAACTTCCTTTATTTTCTACAAAGTTGTCATAGGAATTACATCTAATTGTTTGTTAAAGTAATCTTTACATGCAACTTCCACAAACTTAATAAAGTTCAATAACTTGTTTAACAAATCAGTGACTGGGGTCTCTTCAATCTGCCTTCGAATAGGCACACAAGAAATTGTTAAATAATACACGTTCTGACTAAAGTCAAATACCAACAATAAGTACTAATCAGATCCTAATTGCGGCTTTCCCTATACACTCTATCCAGCATTAGACCACACGCGATTTATCTTGCAACTCATGCTTGTAGTCTGCAGCAAGAAATTAAATGGGGTCATAATTCCCGTAGTGTCGACTTCTAATTTTCAAACTTGTCTGTTGATATAGGTCTGTGCAAACTTGCTTAGAGATAATTCTCCTCTTTTGTAGGTACCTTCACGAGTTGCGTAGGACAGATAGGCACTTACAGGAAATTAGAAATATCTGCAGCCTGCTGCCCTGTGCTTATAATGAAATGTTACAGACAGAGCACATATTTAAAAAATAGAGTTATATAACATAAATAAAAGTTTCTGCGGTGTGTTCAGTTGCAACAACAAAATAATTAAATTTTAAGCATACTATAAAAATCACAACATGTTTCTCGCAATAGTTCGTCGAAGGGCAAAAAATATTTAATGACCCACAGTGTGTGAACAGTAGTTTAGGAGATCCCTTGTACTAAGTCTGGCACTTGTAACAACCGAAAGCACTGTTTAGCTGTTCCTTGCTACTTTCTATATTTTAACAGCAGCTGTAATCAGTAACTTTGGCCACCAACCACAAATTAAAATGGCTGATACAGGTGAACAGAACTTAGGCCTTCCAAGAACAGTGGTTACCGGAACTTACAGGCAGTGTTTTCTTGTCGGGATTCAGCATCTCGGTTGATAAGTTTGCACCAGCGGTAACAGGCAGTCAGCAGGAGAAGCAGGCATAGTGAGCCCGTTGCAATGAGCACCACGTCCATCGGGCTGTAATACAAAATTCTCCCCTTACAGTTGCAACCAATTTCTTCCTTGAAATTTTAATGCGTAAACATTTTTTGCTTTTTCAAACGAAAATTTGCATAAATGACTACCCATGAGTAATGACTGGAGAATCTTTTGAACCGATTTACTTTAAATTTGACAATATTTTGTTTATAAGAACTCTTCAAACCATTCAAATTTAAAGTATGGCTGTAGTAATTGACGTATTATAAGAAGGACCACGCATAGATATATGATTCTGTGTCAGGGTAAAACAAGTAGGCAAGCACCTAATTTTGAACCCTTGTGAAATGTTATTTATTGAGATTTCAAAATTACACAACACTAATTTCGGACAAAAAATATACAGACATTAACAAGGTATAAGCATCATGTTTATAACTCTGGTAGGAAAACAGTAATTGTTGTAAAATAAAAAATGTACTAATAGTGCCATTGCAGTGCTGTCGGGCAATGAGAGTAGAAATAAAGCGATTGGATTTTTTTTAAAAAAATGGCAAAATTACAGCACCAAATGAAAATAATCTTTTGAGGAGTTAAGACTGATTTTTATCTGTAACTCTCTGTTGCGGTCAAATTCACCACAAAATAAACGAATTTCATTTTTGTTGTTTTTGTGTAGCAAGGATTTGAAAATTTCATAATTATCTTTGAATTATTTTCGCATTTCCCCTTTCAGTTTCCTTCTTCGTGTGCAACTTTTCTTGGAGTCAACGTTAAGATTGCGGAATATTATGGAAGTGAATGGAAGCAGTAAAATCTCCGCGAGATTGACGCTCCATTCAGAGCTGTTAACGTCTCTGCTGGGATTAGGTCTACAATTTTTATATGTTTTATATATCAGTTTCAAAACGTCTTTCTACGTTTTCCGACACCTAGACTCCATTGTTTCCTATGTTCCCACTGGCCTTCATTTAGGTTTATTTCGTTCATGACCTTCCTTGTACCTTCCATCTAGTTTATTTTAGGTCTTCCTCGTGCTCTCTTTTGTTTCGGCATCCACTTTAATGCTATTTGGGTAATCTTCCTTCTGCCATTCTTTGAATTTGGCCGTACCATGTAAGCTGGTTCTGCTCAATTTCTTTTATAATTGGTTCCTCTAGACCAATTTGTTGTCTTATAGTTACATTTCTAATTCTTTCTTTTCTTGATATTCTAGAGGACCTCCTTAGGGCATCCATTCCTGTAGCTTCGACCCGTCTTTTATTATTTTCTGTGAGTCTCCATGTTTCGGTACCATACAATAAACTGATTTTAATCAGTGCATTATAAATGTTCAATTTTCTCTTATTCCTTCTATAATTTTTATAATTGGTGTCAATTCACTCACTGCTGGGGGCAGCTGTAACCATTTCTGTGGTCGTAGTAACTACAGCTGGGAACTTGCAGCAGTGTAATCCACACAACTGAATGAATCAGTCTTTAAATAGTACATTCTTCTTTGGGCAAAACCTGACGCAGTTTCTATAATCCAGCAAGTTTTTTAGGCACTACTGAATAATGAAAGCATATCTTCCATCTGTATTATTTAGTATGGGTGATACCCGATGAATTGCGCTCATTCTGCGTTGTAAGCTGATTCAAGAGACAAAAACAAATAAGAAAATGATATACCCAGTGATTGCGCTCTACCGAATGTGTGAGGAAGGATAGACACTCCAATGATGGAAGTTTCCTTGTCGTGATTGACGTGGTTGTCCGCGGCTTGAAGTGCTGGACTAGGATGACTAAAAACTGGAGAGGAAAATTTTGAACAATTATTGCTATCGGAGCCTGTGGAAGTCCATTCTCTCCAACGTGAACCTGTATGTGAGACATAAAATTTAAAAGGCCAGTCCAAAAAGATACTGAACATTTGAAATAGCGCGCCAGTGAGCCGGCGCAGGACGCTTGAGACGGTGGTGCTGTTTAGCTGGGACTTTAAGCTTTATTTCGACACTAGCTACATCACGCCACTTTCAATTAGTCATGAGTTACGCGGCCTTGAGTGAACGTGTGTTTAGTGCCATCAGCGATTTTTTGCAAGTTGAAGAATGAAGGATCTTGAAGAGCAACGTGTTTGCGTGAAATTCTGTTTCAAATTGGGAAAAACATTTACGGAGACTTTTCAGATGTTACAACAGGCTTATGGGGAGGACTGTTTGAGCCGTACGCAATGTTACGAGTGGTATCAACGTTTCAAATCGAGTAGAACGTCCATCGAAGATGAACTCAAATCTGGACGGCCTTCTTCGTCAACGGGCGAGATCACAATGAGAAAGTGCGTCCTGTGATATGTGAAAATCGTCGTCTAACTATCCGTGAAGTTTCCGAAGAAGTAGGCATCTGTAAAAGTTCATGCCACACGATTTTGACCTAAAAACTGAAGATGCATCGTGTTGTCGCAAAATTTGTGCAGCGTCTGCTGACAGAGGAGCAAAAACAGAACCGCGTCACAGTCAGTCAGGAGCTATTAGATCGTTCGAATACTGATGAAAACTTTCTGAAAAATGTCATAACAGGTGATGAAACGTGGGTGTACGGCTACGATGTTGAAACA
>Ga0136643_10007980_pt1 | contig 15401 bp, 7 predicted proteins | sample TergutLab28metaG_FD_96883 | JGI IMG/M metagenome (GOLD analysis project Ga0136643, IMG submission 96883) | Labiotermes labralis P1 segment gut microbial communities from Petit-Saut dam, French Guiana - Lab288 P1 (version 3) (version 3) | ecosystem: Host-associated > Arthropoda: Insects >... | reverse complement strand
TGCAATATGCTACATAGCTATCAGCAACATACAGCAGCCATATATATCAGTGTCTGTGTCATGTGACACAAAGGAACATCAGTATACATTTCGTACTGCCAGCTACAGCAGGTCACACAGCCATAATTCAAACCAAACTATCATATATTATTGACTGTCTGTAGAGTCCGAACATGGAATTGCAGGAAAATCTCCTCAATGGCAGCCGATATAAGGGCGAGAATTTAGAATAAATAACTAACCTACTGACTGAAATGCTGACTAAATATTCGTCAAAATGAATAAATGGCTAACTAACGGAATAAGTGAATGACTCACTGATCCACTGACTGATTGGCAGTTAAACTGTTTAACCATTACCTTGCTAACGTGGAAAATATGGTGAGCCCTAATAATTCCAGCAAATGGCAGATGGGAATTAATTCAGCGTTTAAAGTGTTAAATGACTGGCTGATTAAATAAATGACTAGCTGTGTGACTGAGCAAGGAAATAACCAACAAACTAACGAACTGACAAAATATTAATTCAAGCGAGCAACCAAACAACAACACAGTATCTACAAGAAGCAGCCTTTAGTTTCTAAATTAATGAAGAAATTCCCCTGTTCACTACAATGCTTCCTTTCTCCCTATCCTGTGCCAGATAAACTCAATCCACGCCCTTTATTATTTATTAGTTCCTACACCCCAACTTTATTTCTTTACCCACTGTGCGTGCTACATGGCTCTCCCATTTCATTTCCCTTCATTTCACCAACCAGTACAATTCAGTAAGCACTACAAATCATGAAGCTACTCTCTATATAACACTATCCAGCCTTCTGTTACCTCCTCTTTGTTATGTTTAACTTTCCCGCCAAACCCCAACACAACAATAATCGTTGTGTTTGGACAGCTAAAATTAAAACAATCCGTTTGGATATGCCATTTCTTTGTGCCTTTCTACGAATGGTTTATGAAGTTCCGAAATATTAATGCAGATGTTTGTGTAGTTTGGCCATTAACATATCTTAATATTCAATGCACATTTACATTGAAAACGATACAAATGCACTTCCTACAGCGAATTTACAGAAAACAGAATTACAAGTTTATATGAAATATGGCAGTTGCCGTGGAAACTGTATAACAGGGAATGAGGGGAGGTTCTTACGGAATGTGAACAGTGACGGCGCAGATATTGAGAAGGTTCAGTGCGCAGGAGCATGATACAGACACGACAGTGCCAGTCAGTGCTTTACTGTGGGGTCTTTCATTCACAAAATACATTTGTGTGTATTTGTGTACGGCATAAATTAGTGCTGTTTGCAGTATTATTAAGTGTTATATTCCGAGTGTCATATTTATTGAATCAAAATAATACGAACTCGTTGCAAAATCTGGAATTGCTTGCATTTCCGAACGACATTTTAACCCGCTCCAGCACAACCTGCAGAGTAAACCGCCTGCCAAATTCACACTACTGCCCTCTGTTGCCCATTATCGCCCGAACTGTCTTTCTACCACTATTATTTTCGTTTGTGTCCATCTGTATGACTGAAACTTGTATTGTTATGGATTGGTTGTTATGAATTGTGTCGGTTCTGATCATTACTGCACGCTTTACAATGTATTAAATTAAAGGCCTAGAATAGCATGGCAAATAATTAACCCGAAATGATAACTGCACTGTCAATGCGTTACTATAAAATTTGCTATGTTTCAGAAAATTTCACAAAAATCTGCACTTGACACAGACTGTAATCAGTTGGCCTTCAGTTTCCACAGTGTGTCTGTTACGTAAGTACATCCACACGTTTCTTATCACTTTAAAGCGGAGGCAATGCGCTTGCAATCAATAGCGGGAATTAGAAGGATATAAACTCCGGATGAGAGTGTCTGTATATACATAGAGTTCCAAACAGAGGGACAATTTGGTGCGTTTAGTAATGCTGTGAACAGGTGACACTGTGCTGCGTGGCAGTAGCGTGAATTTGAAAGGTCAGAACTAACGAAATTACTGAATGTGTACGTACTGATATATGAATAATTTAAAGCAGCCGGGTGCACTGAAATTTACAAGACAGTTTGTGTGCTGTTGTGCAGCTGAACATGTAGCAGCAGCTTCTGTATAATTACTGCAAGTACAGTTCAGTTGCAGACTGTACAGTTTGTACAGTATTTGTACAGTAAATGTGCTGTGCTGTGGTGCAGCTGAACATGTAGCAGCAGGTTCTGTGTAATTACTGTAAGTACAGTTCAGTTGCAGATTGTACAGTTTGTACAGTATTTATACACTAAATGTGCTGTGCTGTTGTGCAGCTGAACATGTACCAGCAGCTTCTGTTTAATTACTGTAAGTACAGTTCAGTTGCAGACTGTGCAGTTTGTACAGTATTTGTACAGTAAATGTGCTGTGCTGTTGTGCAGCTGAACATGTGGCAGCAGCTTCTGTGTTCTTACTGTCAGTACAGTTCAGCTGCACACTGTAGAATATCTCTACTTTCAATAGGCTGTACAGTAATACAATCAATATTACAGTTACTCTGTCTCCCTGTAATTACTCTCAGTACAATCCACCTGCACCCTGTAACCTATCTGTACACTCACTACGATGCACACTAGGACAATCAACATTACAGTCACTCTACTCTCTGTAATTACTGTCAGTACATTTCAGCTGCACACTGTACATTATCTGTACACACAAAGCGCTGTACAGTAACAAAATCAATATTAAAGTCACACTGTCTCTATCTAATTACAGTCAGTGCAGTTCAGCTGCACACTGTACACTATCTGTACACACAATATGCTGTACAGTAACACACTCAACGTTACAGTCACTCTGTCTTTCTGTAATTACTCTCAGTACAGTTCAGCTGCACACTTTACACTATCTGTAAACTCAATATACCGTACAGTGACATTCAACATATCACTGTCTCTTTTCAATTACTGTCAGTACAGTTCAGCTGCAAACTGTACACTATCTTTACGCTCATTATGCTCTACAGTAACACTCTCAAAATAACAGTAAATCTGTCACTCTGTAATTACTTTCAGTAAATTTCAGCTGCACACTGTACACTAACTCTACACACAATATACTGTACAGTTCACACTCAATATAGAAATCAATCTGTCTCTTTGTAATTACACTAAGTTCAGTTCAGCTGCACACTGTGATTTATTTGTACACACAATATATTGTACAGTAACACACTCAAAATTACAGTCACTGTGTCTCCCTGTAATTACTCCTATTTCATTCAGCTGCACACTGTACACTATCTGTATACTCAATATTTTGTACAGTAACACACTCAACATAACCGTCTGTCTGACTCTCCGTAATTATTGTCTGTGCAGTTCAGCTGCAATCAGTGCACTACAATTTCACTCAATATACTGAACACAAAAACACTTAATAAACAATATATCTGTCTCTTTCTAATTGTTGTCAGTACAGTTCAGTTGCACACTGTACACTATCTGAACATTCACCATTCTGTACAGTAACACTGAACTAAATACCAATACTGTCTCTGTGTAATTACTGTCGGTACATTTCAGTTGCGCACTGTACACTATCTGTACACTCAGCATGCTCTACACTAAAATTGAACATAACAATCACTCTGTCTCTATGTAATTACCGTCCGTACAGTTCAGCTGCAAACTGTACAATATCTATACACCCAATATGCTTTACAGTAACACACACAACATAACAGTCACCCTGTCTTTATGTAATTACCGTCGGTACAGTCCAGTTGCCCACTGCACACTATCAGTACACACAATATATTTTACAGTAACTCTCAATATAAGAGTGATACTGTCTCCTTTTAATTACTGGCTGTACAGTTCAGCTGCATACTGTAAACTATCTGTACACTCATTATGCTCTACAAATACACTCAACATAACACTTAACTTGTATCTCTGTAATTACTGTCAGTACAGTTCAACTGCACACTGCACATTATCTGTACACTCAGAATGCTGTACAGTGACATTCATCATAACACTCAATCTGTCTCTCTGTAATTACACTCAGTAGAATTCAGTTGCACACTGTACAAAATTTCTAGACACAATAAACTGTACAATAACACACTCAAAATAACCCTCACTCTGTTTCTATCTAAATACTCTCAGTACAATTCAGCTGCACACTGTACACTAGCTGTACACACAATATGCTCTACAATAACACACTCAACCTAACAGTCACTCTGTCTATTTGTAATTGTTGTTAGTACAGTTCAGTTGCAAAATCTACACTAACTTTACACTCAATATTCTGTACAGTAACACTCAACATAACATTCACTCTATCTGTCTGTAATTACTGTCAGTAGATTTCATTTGCACATTGTACGCTATCTGAATATTCAGCATGCTGTATAGTAACACTGAACTAAATACACATATTCTCTCTTTAATTACTGTCAGTACAGTTCAGTTTCACACTGTACTCTATCTGTACACTCAGCATGCTGTACAGTAACACTGAACATAACAATCACCCTGTCTCCCTGTAATTACCGTCGGTACATTTCAGCTGCAAACTGTACACTATCTTTAAGACCTATATGCTCTACAGTAACGCACGCAATATTACAGTCTAATTGTCCCTATTTAATTACAGTCCGCACAATTCTGCTGCACACTGTACACTACCTGTACACACAATAATTTGTAGAGTAACAAACGCAACAAAACAGAAAATCTGTCTCTCTGTAATTAAAGTCGGGAAATTGCAGGTGCCTGCTGTACACTATCTGTACACTCAATATGCTTTACAGTAGCTCTCAATATAACAGTCAATTTGTCTCTTTTTAATTACTGTCAGTACAGTTCAGCTGCACACTGTAAAGTATCTGTACACTCATTAAGCTGTAGAGTAAAACTCAAAATAAATCTCAACTGGTCTCTCTGTAATTACTGTCAGTACAATTCAACGACACACTGTATATTCTCTGTACACTCAGTAAGCTGTACAATGACATTCAACATAACACTCAAATTGTCTCTCTGTAATTACTCTCAGTACAGTTCAATTGCACACTGTATAATATTTTTAGACACAATAAACTTTACAATAACACACTCAACATAACACTCACTCTATTCCTCTGTAATTATTCTCAGTATATTTCAACTGCACACTGTACTCTATCTGTACATACAATATGCTGTACAGGAACACACTCAATATGACAGTCACTCTGTCTCTTGGTAATTGTTGTTAGTACAGTTCAGTTGCACACTCTAAACTAACTCTAAACTCAATATTCTGTACAGTAAAACTCAACATTACAGTCAATCTGTCTCTCTGTAATTACTTTCAGTACAATTCGGCTGCACACCTTACACTATCTGTACACTCAATATGCTGTACAGTAACACACAGAACATAACATGTACTCCGTCTATAATTACTGTCAGTATAGTTCAACTGCTTACTGTGCACTGTCTGTACACTCAGTATGTTCTACAGTGACACTCTATATAACATTCATTCTGCCTCTCTGTATTTACCATCAGTAAATTTCAGTTGCACACATTACACTCTCTGTACACTCAACATGCTCTTCAGTAACACTTAACATACCAATCAGTCTGTTTCCATTTAATTATTGCCAGTACATTTCAGCTGCAAACTGTACCCTAAATTTACCCTCAATATGCTGTACAGTAATACACTCAAAATAACAGTCAATCTGTCTCTCTGTAATTACTGTCAGTACGGTTCAACTGCACACTCTACACTATCTGTACACTCAGAATATTTTACCGTAACATTCAACATAACACTCAATCTGTCTCTCTAAAATTACTCTCAGTACTGTTCAGTTGCACACTGTACACTAATTTAAGACTCAATGTACAGAACAATAACAAACTCAACATAACGCTCACCCTTTTTCTCTGTAATTACTGTCAGTACAGTTCAGCTGCACACTGTACAATATCTGTAACACACAATATGCTGTACAGTAACACACTCAACATAACACTCACTCTGTCTCTTTGTAATCATTAGTAGAGTTCAGTTGCACACTGTACACTAACTCTACACTCAATATGCTGTACAGTAACACTCAACATTACAGTTACTCTACTCTCTGTAATTAATGTCAGTGCAGTTCAGCTGCACACTGTACACTATCTGTACACACAATATGCTGTACAGTAACACACGCAACATAGCACTCAATCTGTCTCTCTATAATTACTGTCAGTACTGTTCACCTGCATATTGCACACTCTCTGTACACTCAGATTGCTCTACAGTGACACTCAACATAACACTCACTCTGTCTCTCTGTAATTACCGTCAGTAAAATTCAGTTGCACACTGTACGCTATCTGCAAACTCGACATGCTGTTCAGTAACACTCAACATAATACTCAATTTCTCTCTCTGTAATTACTGTCAATACAGTTCATTTGCACGCTCTACTCTGTCTGTAAACCAAGTATGCTTTACAGGAACACTCAACATAACACTCATTCCGTCTCTCTGTAATTATTCTCAGTACCATTTAGTTGCACACTGTACACACTCTTTGCACTAAATGTGCTGTACAGAAACACACTCAACATATCATTCACTCTGTCTCTCTGTTATTACTGTCAGTACAGTTTCAGGTTCACAGTGTACGCTATCTGTACAGTCAATATGCTGTGCAGTAACACTCAATAAAAAATCTCTCTGTCTCTGTGTAATTACTCTCAGTAAATTTCAACTGCGCACTCTACACTATCTGTACACTCATCATCTTTTGCAGTAACACTCTCAACCTTACAGTCACTATTTCTATTTTTCATTACCTTCAGTACAGTTCAGTTGCACACTAAACACTATCCGTACACTAAATATGCTGTATAGTAACACACTCTAAATAACAGTCACAATGCGTCTCTCTAATTACTCTCTTTGCATTTCAGTTGCAGGCTGTACACTATCTGTTCACTCAATATGCTTACAGTAACACAGTCAATATAAGAGGCGCTCTGCCTCCCCCTTTTATTACTGTCAGTAGAAATCAGTTGCACAGTGTATACTATCTGTACTTTCAATATGGTGTACAGTAACACACTCAAAGGCAGTCTCTCTGCCTCGCTATAATTATTGTCAGTTCAGTTCAGCTGCACACTGTACACTATCTGTACACTCAATATATAGTACAGTAACACACTCAACGTTACAGTCACGCTGTCTTTCTGTAATTACTCTCAGTACATTTCAGCTGCACACTGTACACCCTCTGTACACACAGTATGCTGTACAGTAGCCTACTCAACATAACAGTCTCCCTGTCTATTTGTAATTATTGTCAGTACAGTTCAACTGAACACTGTTCTCTATCTCTACACTCAGTATGCTGTACAGTAACACTCAACATAACACTCATTCTCTCTCTCTCTCTCTAATTACTGTCAGTACAGTTCAGTTGCACACTGTACACTATCTGTACACTCAACTTTCTTTTCAATAACACTCTCATCATAACAGTCATTGAGTATATCTTTCAATAATATCAGCAAAGTTCAGTTGCACACTAAACCCTAACTGTACAGTAAATATTCTGTGCAGTAAGCTCTCAAAATAAGTCATTCTCTCTCTCTTTAGTTACTCTCAGTACCGTTCAGTTGCACTCTGTACACAACTGTACACGAAACATTCTCTTCAGATGAAGGTCTTTGGGATATGACTCTAGGTAAATGACAATCAGCGTCGGCTTGTGTGACGTGGCTATGATGACCGTGTCGTCGGCGTATATGGACAACTCGACGTTGTGCGAGGGTAGAGTCATGTCGTTGACATACATACTGAAGAGAACAGGCGAGTTCAATCCACCCTGACTACCCTAGCCCGCATGCCTCGCAGAGATGACGCGGCCGTTTATACGGACGCTTCGAATATCCGATCCCTGTAGTAGGATGAGATTGTACGGTCTGTGTAAGAAGGGAAGCTGAGGAGCGTTATGTTGTAGAGGAGGTCATCGGTCCAGACGGTATCGAAGGCTTTGACCACGTCGAGGAAAACTGCGCCGGTGAGCCCTTTTTCACCAAAATTCCTGGTTATTCTTTCAATAAGGCGGGCCAGCTGCAACGAAGTGCTATTTCTGGGTCTGAACCCAAACTGCTCGTCCCGCAGCAGTCCGCGTTCCTTTACTACATTTAAGATCATAGCTGGTAGGATCTTTTCAAATAATTTACAAATCATATCCAAGAGATTAATGGAGCGATAGAAGGAGGGCAGTTTTCGATCCTCCCCCGGTTTAAGGATAGAGATCACTCGAGCGTGCTTCCACGTTTGATGAAAGTGATGGGTGCGGAGAACCCCATTGAAGATACGGGTGAGGAATGAAATTGCTCGCATGGGAAAATGCTTCAATGCCCTATACTTTATAACGTTCGGGCCCGGAGCCTTGCTTACCTTGAGCCCCCTGATGGCTTCGTGAACCTCGTCAGGGGTGGTTAACTGTGGTTCACTAGCTCAATAACTGCCCGGACCGAAAGATCGGTCACCGGCTGAAACTGGGCCTCCAGATTGTCTGCAAAGTCTTCGGCTTTCTCAGAGTCCAGGAGAGAGATTCCCCCTGGGGTGACCAGGGGTTGATGGAGTAGGAACTCTCATCACCCGTTTGGTCATCCTCCAAAGCGATTGGTCTTCAGGATCAAGGGATTCGGGTATAGCGCTCCACTGGTCGTTTCTCCACTTGTTGAGCCGGTGGGTCACCGACCTCGGCTATCAGAGAGGGGTCGCTGGTGATCTGCCACTGCCTCTGCAGCCTGCTTTTCAGGCGTATCTCACCCTGAATTCCGGCTGGTATCGGAGGCCCTGGGTCGTCACGCGGACGACGCTGCCAGAGCCTTCAAAACGGCGCCGGAGAAGTTCTTAACGCACGTGTCGATTGCCATCTCGTTGTGCAATTCCGCTTCGAACGGAATTGGTTCGTCCAAGTGAGTTTGGCAGTTGGCCCACTTAGTGCGCCTGAAGTCAGGGCGATCCGGTTGGTGTTGAAATAATGAGCGACACGAAGTGTCAATGAGAACTGGGAGGTGGTCCGAACTTGGTGCGGAGCAGGAAGTCAGATACACCGGGAATAAGAGGTTCTTGGTCATCACGATGTTCAGGACATCGGGAGTAACCAAGCGACTATATGGGTTGGTGGTTGGGAGTCCGGTCCAAAGATCAGACACGAGTTCTCTTCGGCATAATCACGTAGGAGTTTCCCCCGTATCGTTTTCAGCCGCGTGATCCAATCCACGTGTTTGGTGTTGAGGACTCCATCCATCAAGACCAACAATTCCCCGCCGAAACAAGCGGTCAGATCCGCTCCGATCAGTGGGCAGGAAGGTGAAAGTTAAGCCGCAAGGATTAACAACGGTTTGCCGGCAAATTTGACTTGGACGTCAGTAGCCTACAAGTGGGTCACGCGTGGAACGGGCACTGAGTGGTGGACTATAACACGGCGGACCAAGATGGCTTTACCGCCACCATCTGTCGGTCTGTCTGTGCGGTGGCAGACATAATTGGCAAGCCAGAAAGCTTTCTTAGGGTTTAGGAATGTCTCACTCAAGAGACAAATATTGACTCCGTGCTGGCTGAGAAAATGCCCCAATTCAAGCCTCCTGCCACGCACTCTGTCCGCATTCCAGCAGGCGAGGCGCAGGGCTTTCCACCGCTCTGTCATGCTAGGGTGTGATGCCGTATTCGGCTCCAAAAATAATGACGGTCTTCAGGAGAGCGCGTGGGCGAGCTGCCCCTGTGGAAAGGGAAGGGATGGACGTGAGAAGCCGACGATTCAGCTCCACACATGCTTGGAGGGGAAGGTGATCGAGGAGATCAGAGATTTCATCGAGTGGGGAGGTTGGAATTTTTGTCGGGACAACCAGACTGGGTGCTGTGGTTGTGGCAGCCACGGTTGTGACATTCGCTGCTGCTTTCTTCTTGGACTTCCCAGAAGCCCTTTAAGGGGCTGCTGTTTTTTGAGCTCAGGATTTTGAAGCCTGGAAGTCTCCCTGGTGGCGGTCACTTTGAGCTTCTCGGGCGCCTCTGTAACCGGCTGAAAAGGGGAATTGAAATGTGGGTTGTTGGGTGGAGTCGTGATAGACTTGACGACAGGACCCCCTCGGACGACGTGATTTCAACCCTCGCCCAGGTCCATCTGCTCGGCAGAGGGACCGGCCCGCTGAAATTTAGGAGCGACATTATGGCCTGTGGCGACGCTCTTTCGGCTGCGTTCGGGTGCTTGCTTTACAAGAGCCGCCTTCGCTTCCCTCCACTTCACACACACACTGTAGTTCGCTGTGTGGTTTCCCCCGCAACTACAAGAATGAGGCTGCAACCGCGGGTAGAGCATCCACTGGAGAGTTGGGAGCCCCCACAAGCGACGAGGCGGGGTGCGTATCCGCAGTTATGCTGATTGTAGCTGAAGCGGCAACGCTTGCAATGCAGCGTGTTTCTTGGAGCCACATACGACTCCACCGACACTCGCAAGCCGCAGATCTCAGTGAGCGATCGCACTTCTAACAACTCAGGCCCGCGCACCCTTGACACAATGGTGTGTGTGTGGGAGGGCGGTTCTTGGCGGCATCCGGATCGCGACGGCCGAATCGTAGCTGCTCAGGGATTCCAGTTCCTTTCTGACAACGCTCTGAGGCATACCCCTACTCAGGTTCTTCACCTGAAGTCGCGCACAGCGGTCTTCTGCTAGCGTGAAAGTGTGGAAATTCACACCGTCTTTCCCATCAAGGGACCGCAGCGCACTGACCGCGACTCTGAACCCGTCGGCGGTTGATTGGACGACCATCAACTTCTCGCCCTTTATTTCGGTCATTAGACTGCCAGGGCAGAATGCCCGCAACCAGGCCAGGAAGGAACGAGTGTTAAAAAAACATGAAATAAAAATGGGCGTCATGTTAAGACGCTCTCCTGCTGGTACGCAGGCGTTGGCCACTTTGGCGTTTGAAGCGGTGCCATCTGGCATGCCACTCAGAGCCACGGACATGTCGCTAGACATGCGCCTGTTGGTTTCTCTCGGATGAGACACCGGATTCGGACGGGTCCGAATCCATGGTTGTGGTCTTGAGCGGCCCACTTGGCTCAGACACTGCGACATGCCCGGCCAGTACAGCCGCGTGCATTGCCCCTCCGACGGATGATCCGGATTGCCGGCTGTCAACAGCAGTTTGATCGCCCGTGACTGATGAATTCGCGGCAGAGTCGCGTACCCAGCCCCAAGTGTTGGGCGCCTGTGGCGGGCTCCATCGAGTCGCCTGAGCATGCTAGCTCGTTGGCTTTTTGATTGCTCGCGGGCTGTTAGGAAGCTCTCGTCCCGCTTCCTGATGTGGTGCTGCGCTTCCCGGCAGGCACCGCTAGCTTCTTCTTCCTCCGCGCCATGGCCAGCCTCAAATCCTTGAGAAGGGCCGGCGAAAACTGTGAAGTAGAAATAGCCTTCTTAAAGGCTAACTCGTCCTAACTTTACATGACGCTTCGGCAGGGGCACACCGAAAAATCCTCCTATCTGTCCTCTGCTGTGGTTCTGCTGTAGACTAAGTGCAGAAACCAGCGCAGTCAATAGCCTGTTTGATCAGTTAAACTAGGCGGGTAGGTGTCTGGATCCTCTCTCCAAGCCGGTCACCACCACTGTGTCGACTTACTCACTCACTCCTGTATCACTGCCTCCTCGACTCACTGAAAAATCACTCGATCACTCAAAATATGGCAGGAACCGACTGTGGTCTTTTTATATTGCTGTAGCAACATACACTTTGGAGGACAAATACGTTAGAAACAGAGCTGGGTTTATCCGAAACTGAAGCTGGGAATTTCCAAACCCTAACCATGAGCAATTGCTAATCAACCGACTTACTCACCGTGCATGAATGGGCGAATTAAAATGAATAGCATGACTTAGTCTGTCCTGCAACCACAGAGAATATTAGGTAAGAAATACAAATTAGATCTCAAGTTAGGAGCCTTTCTGAAGGGGACTGTATGGAAATACGTGATTTAAAAGATATGCCGCTTCAATCACGGATGAGTTTATCCAAGGAAGCGAGGGAAAGAAAGACTCGTAGTCCTTCTGCAAATCGTTTTGTGCGGTGGAATCTCAGCACTGTCCGGTAATCCAACACAGGTCGCCCAGTCCACTGCCAAGAATATTTCTGACCGCCCTCAGCAGAAACGAACATTAAAACTGTCAATTGCTGTATTAATTTTGATGCCGACATTCTGTATACATGATTGATGTTTTGCAATTTTGTAACCGGAAACTCGTCACACGTTCCAAATCCAACGTTTTGCAGGTAAACAGCTTCACCCTACAGCAGCACCACAAACTAAGCTGTGGCAGATCCATAGGTTCAGACCTCTCTATCGGTTGCCGTAATTCTATTGTGTGTATTCTTTTAGTATGTAACAATAGACAGACAAGGCCCGTGATTGAAAACACGTAAACCGAATTATTCGCAGTCAAGCTCATGTGACAAAGTCATTTACTGGTTGGTTGTCCTCTTATTTGGCCCAAAAACTGAAAACTTGTCTAGCGCAGAATATCGCTTTTTTTTTAAATTTATAACATTCATTTTGCCGCCCAATCTTCCCCCCCCCCCCTTATACTCTGCCGCCAGTGGTGGCTACACCATCCAGCAACCTACTCCCACACACACCGACCTACGCCCCTCTGTCTACTACACGGTTTCTGTTTGAATAAGTACGTACTTCAATTAAGATCCAAAGAAATTCCTGCAGCAATTTTTATTTCCTTGAAGACGGCCTTTTCCTGGAAGGCGCCGATTGGCGTAACGAGTGACTCTTTTAGTGATGTCAACCGAATGGTCTTGAGCTTAGGATTAAGAGAGAAAAAACCCAACAAATTGTAACTCTAAACCCCTTGGAAAAGACCAAAAAGCAATATAGTTTGGTGATCTTATGTTTATTGTCAAACGTCTATCTCAACATGTTTCGGGCAGGAGTAAAAGACTGTGTACTGCCGCATATGGTGTTCTGCACTGGTTGTGCTGTCTGTGGTTGTGTGGGGCTTGGGCGCGAACTGAAAGCAAACAAGTGCAGAACGCTATATGCGGCAGTTCACAGTCTTGCTCTCCTGAAGATGGGCATAATGATGCTCGAAACATGTTGAGATAGACGTTTTTACAATAAACATGAGATTAGTTGAATCTTGTTGGTTTCTCTCTCTCTCTTCACCCTCCGTTCACGATGCACGGTCACAAGAGCCTAAAAGTCTTTAGCTTTTCGTTCTGTCGAAGCCAGACAGCAGCACAACCGGTCCCTTAAAACAAAGAAGCTGTTCTGTTTAAATGTCCCTCCCACACAATTTCAGCTGCTCTCTCAGCCTTCCTTCCTTCCTCTTACATTTCTTCCTTTCGCTCCTCCTCTAATCTTCTTCGCCATAGACCTTTTCTTTTCCTCGTCCTCCTCGCCCTTTGATTTACAAGGCTCGTGGGTCTCAGTCTAGATTCCTGTTTCCCCCAACAACAACAATAACATCAACAATAACAAAAATAATTAGAAGAAGAAGAATATTAAGGAAAAATTTGGAAACTGTACCAGGAACACATTCGATAGATTCACTACAAAAGACAGCTATACTTGGAACATCACACATAATACGGAAAGTACTGCAGTGTGAAGCTTGAAGCGTGAGCGGTGGGGATCACCGCTGGTTCAAGAGAAGTATCATGAAGAAAAAGCCTCTGACAAGAGACGATAATAATGATGATGATGATAATAATAATAATAATAATAATAACAACGTACTTATGTAGAAGAACGAAACATTCAGCATGGGATATAACATTACATGTACCACAAACTGTAAATAAAGAATGGCTACAAAATTGTGTACCCTAGAAACATGGTTTATTCCGGCTATATAATTGTGAATACCGTGCATATAGGTGATAACCAGAATGATGATGATGATGATCATAATAATAATAATAATAATAATAATAAAAACAACTTATTAGTTATTAATGTACTAGTGTAAGTGTAAAGGCTTATTACAAACAACAACTTCTTCTTATTCTTCTTCTCCTCCTCCTCCTCCTGCTCCTCTTCCTTCTACTACTCATTTTCTTATTCAACACCAACACCCTCTCATCCTCCTCTTCCTCCATCACCTCCATTTCTGTGATGTAATAAACATTTGGTAACACACTGATATTAACGACATGGGCGTAAATGATAACACATAAGGAATATTGGGCAATAAAAAGTAACCAGGATTTATTTTAGCATTCAACCAAGAAGTTCTGCACAAACAGGCAAGAGTGTGATTGAGATTTCATAATGAGATATGCATTTGTGAAGCATTTAATAATATCAATAAAGCAGGTCTGTTTTTCATGTTAATTCCGATGCTGAAAAATAAATGTCTAAAATTTTTCATTATTGATAAACTTTACAGGGAGAATGGTATTTTCTGCATCACTGAACCTGCGTCGCCTCTGGTGCTTAGTGGTCCTTTGGGGTCTAATTGCATTAGCTGTGTTACACCTGTGGAACCATGAAGTAGAGGGACCTAATGCAGGACTACCAAGCAATTCAGTCAACAGCTGTCTCCTGCTGCAGAAACTGGGTTATCCCCTGACACTTCACACAGAAGCAACACAAATCGCCAGCCAATCTCCTTTGTGTGCTGCACATCTCTTAATTGACCTTGAGCCCAGCATTGACAAATCACCAAGTCTTTCTGAAGCAATGATATTAGAAGAAGTTCAGAAGAAATTCCCCAGCTTACCCATCGCATATTGGAATCGTCACAAGGACAGACCCATGTTTTATAAGAATGAAAGTTGTGCTAAATTTCCCAGTGTGTTTGATCTCGAGTTCAGGAATATTTACTGGCAAAATCTCCACACATCCAATGGCACATTTCAGCTCTTCAGTGCTTATTACGATGTCCGAAAAGCCAGCAAGGTAAATCCATCAGTTAGGATCCTAGGAATGATTAAGCGAATTGAGCCTACCATAAAGACTTACTGTCAGTTGTGGTTTGAATCTCAGGAAGAACCTGTTTTTATGGAAGTGCTGGAATATAAATACATGTGGTGGGGAAATTACAAGCGAGGAATTTATCAGCCTTACCTTTTTGCTTGTCAGATCCCACAACAATATCATAAAATGGTGCCAGCTTCTGTGTCCATTGTTGAGAAGCCTTGTGATACAGCCACCAATAGTCTTAGAGTAATATACAACAAGCCTGACAAGAAAAAAAAGTTTGCTGTCTGTGTGAAAGGCTTGAATTTCCTTCATGAAGACCTCTCTGTTCGCTTGGTGGAATGGATAGAACTTCTGGGAATACTAGGTGCAGATAAAGTGTTTTTCTATGAGCTCCAGGTTCATCCTAATATTTCGAAAGTTCTGC
>Ga0136643_10007979_pt1 | contig 15401 bp, 6 predicted proteins | sample TergutLab28metaG_FD_96883 | JGI IMG/M metagenome (GOLD analysis project Ga0136643, IMG submission 96883) | Labiotermes labralis P1 segment gut microbial communities from Petit-Saut dam, French Guiana - Lab288 P1 (version 3) (version 3) | ecosystem: Host-associated > Arthropoda: Insects >... | reverse complement strand
TGTGTGTGAAATAAGAAACCCTTGCAGCAGAACCTTTCTTCGTAATCCGACAGTCGCACAGCAGGACAAAGAGTTTCTTTCCTCTCGAATAACCAGGAAGTTCCTCTACCCTCTGCAAAGACGAGCCGCCACTCGTCTATCTTGAGCCACTGTTAACGTTTTATATATTCACCAATTTACGCGTAACACTCCGAAATCAAATATTACCCCCAGAGTTTCCCATTCGAATTATGTTATATTGTATGACTTCCGAAGAATCAGAACTTGAAGTGTTATCGTGTTATATGCAGTGATCAGGACTTTCACACTTTTGTACAGTGGGTACCGGGTCTTTCCCCGGGGGCAAAGGGGCCGGGGCGTGGCGTTGACCACTTACGTCCATCTAGCGCTTAAGTTAAAGTAAAAGCAGAGCAATACCTCTACTCCCCCACCGGGTATTTATGGCCTGTTCTAGGGTGAACTTTACTTTCTTTTTGACTTCTACTTGTACAGTACTTGATGATGGCTTTTGATCTAGAAACCTCGTGCATGAGGAGACCCTGTCCGGCTGTGGACTGTCGCCCTAAAAACAAATATATATATATATATTAAAGGGTATTAGTAATGAAGGGCCTTATCTAGCGATGCACCACATCCTTTTCTTCCTCTCGCAGATCCAGATATAATCCTCAGCAGCCTTTTTCGAACACCCTGACGTTGAATGTCGTGTTCTTAACACTTCAACACAGGCGATCTCGTGAACTATGTGTCATTTTCAGACTTTCGTGTGTAAACTGCAATACGTCTGTAACGAGCTGTTTGGTCTTATTCATATTTGCATTTCATGACGTCAGCAACTCTTTGCATTGTACTTCAGTAGAAGTGTAGGTTAAGTTGCATAACAGTCTTTACTGTTATTATGCACAAATATAACAGTTATAACAATAATAGTAAGTGATCTCTAAAACAAATGCTTCGACCTTAGAAGGACATTTTCAAGTTTTCCTCTAACATAAATGTAAGTACCCTACACAAAACCGAACCTGATTTTTTCCCCATGAAACAACAGCCCCTAGTGGGCCAGGACTTTCCCCATAATTGAGGCTTCACGGTCACTCTCAGTCACGCCACATTCAGTAGGACTCCTCTGTATGAGTGATCAGCGCGACGCAGACAACTTTACCTGACAACATTCGACACTCACAAGAGGCAGACATCCATGTCCCCGGCGGGATTCGAAAACAAAATCCCATCAAATGAACGGCCGCAGACCCAAGCCTTAGACCGCGTGACGACAGGTGTCGGTACCTAACGTGATGACGTTAGAGAAAAACCTGAAGATGACATAATGAGGTAGAAACGTGTTGTTTTAAAGACCATCTATCATTATTGTTATGTTTATTATATAATAATAAAATAATAATTGTGCGACATAACATACACTTTTATTGAAGTACTCCGTAATGCGAGTTAAGATATTTATTAATTTTTATTGAATCACGTGATTTTAATTGTTCCACTATCTGTACGTCCAGCAAAGTTACGTGTATCTTTATTGAAGGATTTGTAATTTAGATTCTTTTCGCAGTTGTTCCTGTGTATGTAGCAACATGTTTGTATTAAAGTGAATGACACCGGATTTCCTACACTACCGTTACAGCCTCTCGGAAGAGACGGCAGTCCGCATTCGGTTTTGTTGCGACTTATAATAAACTACTGCGACCGGGAGTATTGCAATTATTATGGCATCAGATTTTAACAAAGCCGCAGCCTTCATATTAACCAGTTTTAAATATTAACAGTTACATTTGAGGTTAAATGTGGCAAATGTAGGTCACGGTAGCCGGAATGCATACCCACAATACACAGCTTGAACTGATGTTTGTAGCGAGCAATTGCCTGAGGCACCAACCAAATAAATTGCAGTGTGGAAATCCCCACTTAGAATTTCAGCTGTGATATTGACCACCCTTACCGAATTTTCGACTCTAGTTGTGTACAGTCCTTCATAGAAAATTCCGAGACATCCCTTTAATTATGACGATCGCTTCCTTCAGCGTTCCACCTAGTTCATTTTCATCCATTATGCAATCATTAGACATGACGGAATTCACCTTTTAAACGCCGAGTTAAATCCCATCTGCCATCTGCTGGCATTATCAGGAGCTCACCATATTCTCCACATTAGCAGGATAATGGTTAATTGTAGGCATGGTCATTAAATAATAAACGTCTTTGCCGAACTTCATATGTAACGTGTAAGGCACTTCTCCTTTAATCTAGGAAACATTTGTTCATTATCCAGCTTTCAACGTGGCATTCAGTTTAACATTTGATACAAAAGCAATTCATTTAATTCACAGAAAACGATTTGAATTAATATAACAAAGCAATCTACCATAACTGATAGGCCGACACAATTCGCAGTAAAGTCCCCCAACAGTAAAATAAGTACCTGTGGTAAATGATCTGTCCAAACAAACAAGCACTACAAACAGTGTTGTTATATGGGCAGTTTATCTAAGATGAACGACTCGCTGCTTGGTTCTTCCATCACAGTCATCTACCTAACTGTGTTACTATAGAACCTATATACTATGCTCTACAGATTTTATAAAAATAAGTTTCTAATTTCATGGACACTAAAATGTAACAGCGAAAAAGAGAGAAGAATGTATAGTCCTAGTGGTTAGCTTTAAGCCTTCTTTACAATATCAACCTCAACAGTATATAACTCTTCTTAGTAATGTGACAGTCGCACCACTTCTTACGACATTACTGGCGAATTTGACGTTCACGTGACCGTGTATCGTGATAAATTCTAATAATAAAACCAACTAGATGCACTAATTTCTCAAATTTATTTCTGGAATAAAATTCTACATGTTTCGGACAGTTCTTCTGACCATCAACCGGAGGTTTTCACTATACACACAGCAATGTTATATGTTATACAGTTTTGCTGACAACTTGTGAGCAGGATCAGGATGAAATGAGTGGTAAACTCTTGATTATGGACAGAGGAACAGATAATAGACAAAACTGGCCTTAAAAACCGGGTGATTCAAAACAGTGTTTGCAAGGAAGAGCAAATGGCCCCGAAACTGAACCATATTAATCCATTCCACGCTCTCACGTACTTCATCATGTAAGGAAAATTTAATTCTTATATTCCTATTTACATTTTGGAATCCCATCTGGGTTTTCTGTTCCAATTTTCCAAATAATATTGTCTATGCAATTTTTATTTCTCCCACACATATTTCTTTACCTGCGAATCATCATTATATTTGTCACCGTAATTATATATGATGAAGAGTACAAATTAATATTTCCTCAATATGCTGCGTGCGCCATGTTTTCCTTTTTCGATCTCAAAAGGAGACTTTTTCAATACTTGCCTACTAGAAGTGTTTACAAATTGTATGACTGTTCCACCCTGTCTAAGCACAGGCATTCAAGAAGTGTCAAATCTACTGGGATGTCAAAGCTATGTCGTCTGACAAATGTTGGCTGACGTCTCGAAGTATCGTTTTTCCAACATCTTTAGAATCAAGCAACCGCGTCAAAGACTGCTCTTTAACGGCTGTTCACCAGTGGAGAGGGAGCAACATCTCAGAAGACCTGAATCTCGCATAGAATCCAACACTTCACTGTGTAATAACGATACTTCGTCAGTATAAAATTATATAATTTATACCACCGCAGTACAGTGCGCATATTTCCTTAGGGCTAATTGCCTATAATGCGATTGATAAGTAGGTGAACACGGTATCACGAGAAATTTCGCGTACGCGTGTTGGCTGTTACGGGGATTTCAGCTACCAGTTTTTAAAGATATAAGGTTCGATGAAGAGCAAATTTTTTTTTTGCTCTGACCCTATTTTTTATGCCATTTTCTGTAAGGCTAGATCTTTAAAAAATGGCAACAATCGTAATGTACCAGAACTGGCTGCATTCTAAATTTGTTTCTAAGTTTACAGTTTTGAAGGCCTAATGTTTTCTTTTGTGCTTAACTTTAAAATGTTTATTATTATTATTATTATTATTATTATTTCTTAAATAAATCACAATTACGTATGAAAGGTATTATTTAATAGCATATACTGCGGAGCATTACGCAAATCTTCCACCGAGGTGTAGGAGGCGCATGAAAATTCAAAATTTAGAAGCTTCATTCTATTCCACCAAAAATGGAAAGAAAAACTTTGGGTAATTAAATGTAACAGGAGCGTCACCTTATACTGACAAGAAGGCCGGGTGGAGGGAAAAGTATAACTTCACTCTTCCTTGAACCTGTTCAGTAGATGGAGGTGAGTGGTCAACGTCACGCTCGTGCTGCTTTACCCCCCTTTAGAGACTCGGTACCCGTTGTATTGTACAGGAGGCTGGGGGGGTTTGGGTGCCATCTATCGGCATTCCTCAAACAGTCATGTGTCGACTATTGGCTGCTGATGTTCATCTTACGTGAAGTATCCGTCAATGCATGTATGCTACGCAGGTATCGTATCCCAACTAAGCATCCAGTTACGTTCTTGGCAGCAATGTACATTACGGTTAATTGATAGGAATTCAGGTTTACTGCGAGTATGGAATGTGCGACAGCATAGCGTAGCCCAGCACAGCTCGCAGCTGCTGCAAAACGTGAAATATTTCTTCTCATTCTATATTATGTCCACAACGTTCACTGAACACGAAATTTGTGCCACTAATTAAATCTATTCTTAATGACTTTTCATCGGGAAGGCTTTCATTCCGTTATTGCTGCAATTATTATTGGCGCCTTAGAAAGCTTTGTAACACACGACTTAGTCTAAGTAATGTCCGCCATCTTGATATTTATGAAGTTCATTCAAATATACTCATCTCAGGGATGGCTTTCAAAATTGTCGTCCTTCTCGGTGTGGGGCAGCCACGGATCAAGTTCTTTAGTACTTCGTGGTCAAGTGCTTCCATTTTGTCATCTCTTAAGAATGGCGACGGCCAATATGTTGAAGCGGAAGAGAGGGAGGAAAGGATGTACCGTTGGTCAGGCAGTTAGTCATCGGCCTTACATCGCGGAGGTCCGGGTTTGACACCGGACTAATCCATGTTGGTTTTGTGATGGACGAAATGGCACTGGGAGGCGTTTTTCTCCTAACACGAGTTTTAAACTTGCGAGCGTCGTCAAATAATATACCTTAAAATCTCTGTTGCTGAGGGTGGTATGTTTTCGATTATGTTGATTGTGACAGGAGGAAGGAAAATCGTTTTTACTGGGAGAAAGGATTCTTTGCGACAACTTCACTCAAATGTTAACTTTGCCTTCTGCGGAATTTCCGTGAACTGTCCTGGAATAAAAATGGGATGCGAGAGCCTTGGGGGGAGCGAATGATTAATTGCCTGATTTGTTTTTTCGGGTGATTTGTTGCGCATTTCACGATTAGCTTGAAGTCACAAATTGTTTCAGCTGTTAGATTTCAACAAAGTAACTCATAGAATGACCTTTGGTAAGGGATCTTGAATAATTCATCAGCGTTCCGGTTTCTCAGGACAGTGCAGATGGATTTATTTGCAGTTCGTAATTCAAAAGCAGTACGGTTCGCGATTGGAGAAAGGGGAGAAGTGGTAGAGTCAAAAATAAAGAGAGAATGAGAAAGTTTATTGTAAAGTGAAACTAGACTAATAATAGTTGGGTTTAGTATGAGGATTTCACACTTCATCTTGAAAGAGCGGTTTGTATTGAAAGGAGTTTTATTGTCTTTTGTTGCAGAAGCAAATAAGGAGTCTTGAGGCTGGTCGAATCCACATTAACTTTCACTATCTGTCGGCTGTCGCACTGCCTGCTCGATAGACAGTTTATTTATTCCAGAAGCCAAAGTACTGTCTTCTGGTACCACCTTGTGGCTTCAGAGGTATCAATTACAACTGGACGATGCAAGTCCCTATTTCGTAACGTAAATATTCTATCTAAGCTGTCAAACTTTTCAAGTTCTGAAGCAATGAAATTTGGCACACTTGTGGTTTGAACTTAGTGCGTAAACGTCCCACTCTAATCTACCTTAACACATCTTTTTTTATGTACTGGGGTGCTGATAAGTCATTATCCCGACAAGGAAGGAAACAAGCTCGGAAGCATGTCAGGGACGCGCGCGATTTCAACAACATCGAGACGCGAGCCGTCATCAAGTTTTTTTCCCTGCAAGGCAAGGCGCCGAAGGAAATTCACGCCATTCCGACAGAAACATTAGCTTGTTTCCTCCTGGTCGGGCTAAGGACTTACCAGCATCTCTGTATTTATTTCTGTCTTGAAAATGGTAGTAAAATAAATCTTTAAAAAAAGTCGGATATTTTCTGTACGTGATGCATAATTATTTGCTTACAGGACTGGACTGCTCTTTACTTCAGAGGAGCTCAAGACTTATTTATTACTTACTTACTTAATTGTTTGCTTGCTTACTTGCTTACTTACTCCATGCAACAGAGTCCTTCTTGAGAAGCTGACCGGTGTTCAGCTAGTCAAGAAATTTCCCCAATTTTATGGAACCCGAAAGTTCATTACCGCATTCACAAGTGCCCGCCATCTGTCCCTACCCTGAGCCAGCTCGACCCAGCCCAAACCCCCAACATCCCACTTCCTGAAGATCCATCTTAATATTATTCTTCCATCTACGCCTGGGTCTCCCAAGTGGCCATTTTCCTTCAGGTTTCCTCACTAAAACCCTGTATACGCCTCTGTTCTCCCCAATACGCACTACATGTCCCGCCCGTCTCATTCTTCTCGATTTTATCACCCGAGGTTCCCAAGACTAGGCGCAGAAATACTCCTGGTGTGTATGATTTTTGTGTTCTGTGTGCATACATTTCGTAGAATCCGTTGGAGGCGGAACTGGTCTGTCTCAAAGTCTGTAGGTGCCCAGAATAAAAGAAACACGGAAAACCACTGAGAGCGATACTCAAACCCACTATCTCTGGGATTCTTAAGTTGTCCATTCCGCTACAATGACAATTTTATTTTGTATAAATCATACTTACTATGTAAAAAGAGTTTTAACCATATCTTAACCATAAGACTTTATAAACTACACAAGTTGTACCTTCTATACATAATTGACATCAACAAGGAACCATCTACAGGGTGTGGAACCTCGTAAATATTAGCAAAATTGGCAATTTTTCAACTTGCCATATTTTGCTCCCTGAATATGGTACACTGGTGCCGGAAGATTTTGGGACTACATCTTTAATATCCATATGTATTTAATACTGTGAATTTGATTGGTGCAATAAATTGAATATTTTGACCATGATCTAAGAGTCTGAGCTGTAGAAGCCCCTACTCTGTGCAGTCACTAACATAATCATTATGGTCTCTTCTCTATAAAGTCACAGATGTTTTACTTTTGAACACAATTATGTTTGTTACTGCGGGGTTATATATGGTTCATTGCACTGTCGAATTTTGTTATGTAATAAAGGACCCTACACGTTTCTATATGATAGCCAGTTGAAAACACTGTTAGAAATTAAAAGAGCTTTGAACTTTAGATATTGAAATGCATCCAGATTCTCAGGAAATATGATATTTAACATTATGGTAGAAACTGGAACTAGGCAAAGTAATCGTGTTGCAACATATGCCCAAACATTATTACCAGATTAAATTCGGGGCTGGCAGTGAGTTATTACATCCGACAATTAATGCATTGAAAAGTACGAGTGTTATTGTTATTGGACGTAAAAATTAAGTATGGTAAAATTATTCCATTACAGCCCTGGATAGGTCCTTGGGGCGCCAGGAGGTTGAGGCTCCCACAATTTCTAGACAATCGGCACATGAAGGGGATAAGGTTGTCAGCCAAACGCACTTACCACCTTTAACCCCATAACATACCCCTGGTATTTCTATAGTAAAACCAACTAGATGCACCAATCTATTACCTCCGTTTTATTTTGGAACGACACTGTACATGTTTCGGACAGTCTTTCCATTCATCATCAGGATTTCAAGACTGTATATACAGCAACAGGCATCTTTCAGACAGATACTGCTGTCTGCTTGCTAGCAAGCAGACAGCAGTATCTGGTTGCTGTATGTACAGTCTTGAACTCCTGATGATGGACGGTAACACCGTCTGAAACATGTAGAGTATCTTTCCAAAATAAAATGAAGGTAATAGATTGGTGCATCTAGTTGTTTTTACTATAGAAATAATATTAAGATGCACGGACCTATGAAAGTCAAAAATACTCCTGGTAATCATTTCTGTTAGTGGCTGAGTCGATTCCAGGGCCATAGTGTGATCTGAAAGTTAAAGTCAATGAAAAAATATTGTAAATATTCAAAAAAAAAAGGGATTTGTTGTGACAAAAATTTCATGTTTCATTAAAAATATGCCCTGAGAATTAGGCCTATTTTGCATGGATTCACTCTCTGTGCTGTCTGCTCTCTGCTACACAGTCTTTTCCATGTGGTAACATATTGAACTTCCTGTGTCGAAGTTTCAGTTAGGGCTTCTGTTGGAATATTTAATACAGCGAAGTGCAGAGCCACAACGATTGTTTCATCCATCCGTCCCTTTGTAATGTACGCATATCAGCCTGTTCAGTCATCACCCTGTTAATGTACCACGTGAATCATAATCAAGCTCATGGAATGAGGTCAAGTGGACTTCCTTAAAATGCGTTGAGTTTTCTTATAATTGTGTCCACACTGTGACATTAACTGACGAGGTGAAGGATAAATTTTCTTGTAGCCGAAATGAATTTTAGCTGTAAAAAACGCAACTAGTTTTCGTTAAACGTAATTTAAATACATTTAAGTAAATATTTATTTTTTGTTCACTGCTAAATGTTTGCTTGGAATAACAAATGGAAAACAGTCGGAATCACAGTTATATATTCCGCGCGTTATCTATACTTTCTGGCCTTTTTTTTCTCTTTACCTGAAAATGTACAATCGTAATGTTAAAATTATTGGCATTGCTGCAATTGATTTAAAAGCTACTCCACAGTGGTGAGACCCTGAAGATACAGGCAGCGAACTGTTTAGAAATGTCAGTAGCATTACCATTCGACACGGGACCAAGTACCAAACGACGTCGCTCTACATCAAAGCTGGCATAAAAACCTCAAATTTTACATCGTGTCAACGTAAACAAATGATCACATTCTTATAATTACAGTATATATTAGCGATATGGATTTTATGTACAGTCTTAGTAAAGAAACCAAGGGTTTTAAATGTGCTAAATCCGAAACTGAAAGTGATACAAGTTCCTCTCCACTATTCAAAACTTTATTCCACATTATAAGAACAAACAGACTGTCTACAGTCGATAACAGGTACAATCTGTCCAAAAAAACGGCACAGAGTTTGACGAAAACACACAAACGTACGAAACGAAACGTTTCGTAACAATAAAACAGCTGCAATACGTACAAAGAATAGAAAGACTATACCGCGTGTGACACTTACTATAAATAAGCCCCCCCCCCATACCACCAAAAGACAGCATAATGATTTGCATATGACAGCTTCCAATTTTAAGGAACAGAAGAACAAATCAAAGTGTTAAAGTGTTTTAAATTCTCATATACATAAAACTGTACATCTAACTGATATGTGCTTCAGTCTTTCAAGACGCATACACGCCGAGTGTTGAAGTTTTTAAGATTTTAAATTTTAACCGTTAGACCTACATTCATTGATTCATAAATAATTTCAGAAAATACATTTGTAAGGAATTAAATATTGCGCAGTTTATTAATCTAAATTTCTGAAATTCTACACAACAAATGTAAACAATATTGGATCCCATACTGTAAACACTGAACATGTCATGTCCATGCACTGAAATGTCTGCCTGATGATGGTTTCTTTTTACCGAAACATGTAGCAGCTTTACACTATTGAATATATTGTTGTATTTTGATTGAACGACATTTCAGTTAGCACTACAACACAACGGGATAGCTCCTATCAAAAAATATCCGTTAAAACTTATACGGACTGCCTCAGGGCAACTGATGATTTGTTGAAAACATTAAATTAAATATGTACTCCGTTTGAAACAACTTTACGTTTAGTGTCTGACGTTCAGGTGACCGTGCATCGTGATAAATTCTTATAATAAAACCAACTGGATGCACTAATTTCTCAAATTTATTTTTGGAATAAAATTCTACATGTTTCGGACAGTTTCTCTCTCCGTTATCAGGAGTTTTTCACTCTACACACAGCAATGGTGTATGTCATACAGGTTTTCTGACAGCTTGCAAACCTGTATGACATATACGTTGCTGTGTGTAGAGTGAGAAACTCCTGATGACGGACAGAGAAACTGTCCGCAACATGTAGAATTTTATTCCAAAAATAAATTTAGAAATTACTGCATCTAGTTTGTTTTATTATAAGGATAAATGTTTCGTAGTAGCCAAAAAACAGAATAATAATAATAATAAAGTATGTAAGTGTGTGAGACGGAGTATATATTTTATTTTATTTTATTAATGTACTTTAAACGCAACGGGATGTCCTGCACCAAGATAATGTATTGTTATTTGTTTAAATATTAGCGTACTTAGTAAATTTATGTTTATGTATGTACTTCGAAAGCAAGTGATTTCTGCTCCTATTGCTGTAGAATACCGCGGTTAAACCATTTCCATCTTCGTCTTCACTCCGACATATCTCTGTATACTTACCACAAACGAGTTTTGTGGCTTTGAAGTGCAAACTGCATAGTGTTATCCGCCTGCAGCAGTTATTGTTGTATACATATTTATACACACTTCATATCTTGGTTTCAGGACGCAGAATGTCATTCCCAGTGAGGATCAAAGGACATCCCCGAAGGTAGGACACTGCACAGGGTTACTCGTTCGTAATAAGTCTTTTGTGGATAATATTTGAGTATAGCCTGGGGATCAGGGTGAAGAGTTCAGAGAACGCTGTGGAACTCAATCCAGAGAATTACGAGAGTTCATGACCATACAGAAGCCAATGCGTAGCCGCAAAGAAAGGGACGCTGTGTAGACAGCAACTGAGTATCGAAAATACTACGTCAGTGTCCGGTAGAGAGAACCGTTTAATCGTGACCTTAGTGTGCTAGGATAGCATAGTTGATATAGCGGCTCGCTACGGTCTGGACGGTCCGGAGATCGAATCCCGGTAAGGGTGAAATTTTCTGCAAGCGTACAGACCGGTCTAGGGTTCCACCTATCATCTTGTTACAGTGGTTTCCCGGGGGTGAAGGGAACGATGCGTAGCGCTGACCAGCCACCCCTCTCTAGCGTCGAGTTTAAAGTATAGAGTACTCGTTCTCTCTGCCTTCATGACCTATTCTAGGGTTAACTTTAACTTCCCTTTCACTCATGATCATAAATTTTCTAAATGTCTAAATTAATTCCCAATCCGAATGCATGGTTTTAACATAACTAGACAGTATAGAGCACATGCAGATGAGGTGCCGATACTTGGAAGATCGGTGACAGCGATTGAATACGTAGCAACACTCAGTACGTAAAGAAGCTGTAGTAAACACTGGGTGAGTGATAAAAGAAAGCAAAACAAAATTAACAAAAATGAACAGAAGTACAACAAATTTCGAACAAGATATAATAATGAGATGACAAATATTTTAAAGGGTTCAGAATTTTAGATATTGAGGTGACGCGATAAATTAAAAAAAAACATTATATGATTAAATAAAATCAACGACTGCTGCAGGAAGCAGATGTTTTTATAGTCTACGACAAATATTTGGCCGGGTAGTTCAGTTGGTATAATGACTGACTACGGGCTGGACGGTCCGGGATCGAATCCCGGGGGGGACGAGATTTTCCGCCCGTCCAGACCGGTCCTGGGGCCCATCCAGCCTCCTGTAAAATGGGTACCGGGTCTTTCCCGGGGGTAAAGTGCGGCCGGCGCGTGCTGCTGACCACTCACCACCTTCTAGTGCCGCGGTCATGGAAGAGTAGAGCTATACCTCTACCCAACCTTTGGGCCACACCGGGCCTATAACGGGATCACTTTACTTTACCTATATATATATATATATATTTATATATTTATAAAGGTAGCTTCGTAAAAGTGACACACTTTTCAAACGTCTGTCACCATACAATATTTCAGGTTATTCTCGAAAAGTCTATTTTACCTTGTATATTCTGTCGGTCATTACAGTGCAGGGATTTAAAAACGAACAGTAGGCTTGTTTCTGTCGTCTCCCAACGTAATACGTTAATACCAAGGCTCAAGAATCTCCGTAAATTGACTGAAAAGTTATTAGGGGTGTACAAACATGCGGGGAAATTCAGACTGGCGCGTTGCTTTAGATACTTGAGGCCTGCGTTTTCTTATAAAATGAGAAACCCAGACTGCAACTAAAAACGGAACATATTTTGCCCTGCGGTTGATGACTTGTGAATGTAACTTAGTAATGTCTGCACAGACCTGATATTTGTTGACTGGTCTGGTTTCGCGATGTAAAGATGTGATCTGTGCATTATACATTACCTGTACCGAGAAAGTTGGCTCAATAAAAACTCTTTTGATTTGTATTCGGGATATACACTACTAGAAATTCCACTGGCACACAAAATATACTGACCTATAATTTTCGACGGTTTAGCCCGTCCCCGTAGTAAGTACCGGGATATTTGCTTAAATTACACCATGACTCAATCCTTCTACATCCTTTCCAATTCACCATTCGTTCTTATTCAATTATTCGATGCTCCGTAATCTCAGGTACTTAAAATGTTTTTGAACAAACTACAAGTACGTGTAAGCAAAGTGTATGTTGCTACATTGATATTTTCAAAGATGTCTTTGACCCTCCCTTTTTTCAAACTGCAAAGCCTTTTGCTCCAATTCAGACACTGAGAGCCAGCTTTCAGTAGGAATGGTACTTGTGAAGTTTGTGTTGTGTTTGTGTGAGCGCTAGTAGCATCTCTTACTTTCTTTTCTCCTGCATCTCCATTTGACTTCCTCTGATGTATGTGGCGGCGGCAAATATCTGGCCCGGTTTCTAGAAGGACCAGAATGAAAACTTTCAGTGAACCATTAGTTTAAACTACAACTTCCCTACCAAGTTATTTGTATACCGTTAAGCTGTTTGTGAAATGAAACATGCGGAAAGGCAGGTACTATTTCCTCTTTACAAGGTCACTTTATGCACTTGGGTGCAGAGTTGGGAAGAAAAGACTTTAAATATACGCAGTTAAACTTATCCATATGTCCTACATCAAAAGGGTAGAATCAAGCTTTGGATGACAGATGAAAGAGCAGCGAAGTGGAAAGTTTTCACATGAATACTCTGACTGCAGCCTTTCGCTGAACATGCGGGCTCTTCAAAAATGACCATGATATCTGGATAATGGATTTAGTTTTCCCGAAGTTTCCAATCCGTGATTGCTAAACCTTAGTGACAGAAGACAAAAGACAGTCGTGCAGAGGATAAAGTTCGACAAACGGCACTATTAATACTGAATTAACACCTCTCTCCAACAGACAGTGACACCACATACATGTTAGGAAAGGCAAGTTTCAGAAAAAATTCGGAAAAATATGGAAGAATTCTTCCCTAGCATTGATAATATTTATGTGCCTCAGAGAATCTTCTACTATCCCCCGGAGTGCGTTCTGCTGGAACTCGACCATCTTCTGGTGATTTATAATTTTTAAGAGTCGTTTCAGTCTCAGGTACACTAGGGTCAGGTACTAGCGGCTTACCTATATATATTAAACCAATGCTTATTCAGTAAGGAACAGATATACTTTTCCATGTATTCAAGATATTTTTGAGATCTGCAGCAAGTTATCTCTGTCATCTCTACTAAGGCAGTTCTAGGATGGTAACCCCTTTTAAATTAAGTTATTCCTCTACACAAATCTCCACGCTCGTTAATTTTATCTGTCAAACATTTCCGCTTCTTGTTCCTGAAGTCTACTTGTTACTCCTCACATGTTTCATATTACATCCATGAATTTGAATTGCATCCTGTAACTATATTAAATTAGCCTCCCTATTTCGAACTAAACATTGGGAATATTCCTTATTTTCTCTATCAAACCATGTTTTATGCTATTTTCGTTTCTGATGATGTAGATTGGCTTTCCTGAGATTTTGATGTTTTATGTGATAGTTTTCCAAACCATAATGATGTGTTCTCGTTATTATCTAAGTTCCTCATGGCTAAAAACCTGCGTGAGAATTTAATCTGATACTCTTAGTAATTAACCAACTTAATGCACAAATTCTTTTTCTATAATAAGTTTATTATATTCTTCTACATGTTTCGAGCACTGTTGTGCTCATCACCAGGAGGTCAAAATTGTATTATACAGCATCTGTTATCGTCGAACTGAAACAAGTGAGTGGTCTAAAACTACTAAAATACAATTCTATATTATTATAAAACAAGAATTTGTGCATTAAGTTGGTTAATTACTGGTCTTATATACTGAGATGCAAGGTCAACAAAACATCAAAAGTTAATCCTACACCTTCCCTTAAATTCCACATTTTTTAACTCCTATCTGGATCTTCTATGTACTCCGTTTACTTACTGGAAGTTTGCAGCCTGCAGATTTTAATCAGAGTCACGGTCAGATCCTCTGAATGATCCGAACTAAAGTATACATGAATGCAATCTCCTATCCACGTGTGATCAAACTGCGAGTCTTCCAATCTGTTGAGTCCATTTATATATAAGAATGTTTCGATGTCGAAGCACAGTGTTCTTACAAATAAGTTTCTTGATGTGTCAAAATTTTGTACTCTAAAATAATCATTAACACTTACGTGAAAACTCCCATTTCCTACTGTCTATTTGAAATTATCTCCACTCTCCAATTTTATATTAAAATCTCCTTACAGAATTTCATATGATATGTAAGGAAATAATTGAATACCGACCCAATTCCTCATAAAAATTGTCTTTTCCATCATCAATATTATTTGGTGCATGCCTGTTCAGAACCTGCAATTTCTTAGCGTTATATGTGACATCATATCACCAACAAGCTGTTGTGCCTTAATTGCTGGTAGATTTTTCCTGGGGATAAAATTGCCCTGTCTAAAAATGACGCTTATTGTTCCTTTCTCCTTAGAAGAAAGTGCAATTTTCTGCTGATTCCATGCCATTCCTTTCTCATCTGATCTCATGTTCTTCCAGTAAATCTAACCCATTTTTCGCCAGTTCCCTTTCAACTGTCTTCGTTCACACTAATCTAAAGAGACTTTTCACATTCCAGGTTACACGTCTTATAGACGTCGAATAATTACAGTTTTGCCCAATAACTAGTAGATGGGAATATTTATTAAGACCAACTAATTGCACATACTTGTCAAACCATTAAAATCACATTATCTGATTAAAATGGATTTAAAATATCTCCTACATGTTTCAATCCCTCTATGGGATCATCCTCAAGG
>Ga0136643_10007977_pt1 | contig 15403 bp, 5 predicted proteins | sample TergutLab28metaG_FD_96883 | JGI IMG/M metagenome (GOLD analysis project Ga0136643, IMG submission 96883) | Labiotermes labralis P1 segment gut microbial communities from Petit-Saut dam, French Guiana - Lab288 P1 (version 3) (version 3) | ecosystem: Host-associated > Arthropoda: Insects >... | reverse complement strand
GAAAGACACGGCTGTACTTAATCACACCGAAAGACACAGCTGTGCTTAAACTCACCGAAAGACACAGCTGTGCTTAAACACACAGAAAGACACGGCTGTGCTTAAACACACAGAAAGACACGGCTGTTCTTAATCACACCGAAAGACACAGCTGTGCTTAAACACATCGAAAAGACACAGCTGTACTTAATCACACCGAAAGTCACAGCTGTGCTTAAACACACCGAAAATACACAGCTGTACTTAATCACACCAAAAGACACAGCTGCCTTCCCTTTTAACAATAGCTGCGGTTCCCTCCGAACGACTCCGCTTCCAGACATTACGTTCTGCATTTCAAGACACTGAACATTCAATTAGGTTGCAAGGTTGGTGGCTTACACAATCGAAACATAAACACCTGCGACATTTTTTACTCTCGTCGCGATGTAGATGAGAAGCAAAACATAAGAGCAAATATCTCACACCATAACCCTACTCACTCCAGTGTCAAACTTGAAACTTAACCTTCAACCATGAAAGATGGAGGCAGCATGTTCTCCGGAACATGACAACCTCCTACAAGATCACACAGAGGCAAAACGCATAACAAGACAATTTGAATGCTCCCATCTGTTAAATCTAATAGCGTAAATATAACTACCAGCTACCTGGTGTTTAATTATACACCATACTATAAAGCCATACGTGGGTGGAGGAATAGCTCCACGCACTCCTACCCACAACACTAGATGGAACTGAGTAGTAAGCGTCACGCTTCAACCCACTTAGTTCATGGAAATGTCCCCCGTTATTAGTTTAATGTCGGAGTAATTTAAAATCCGGCAGCGACTAAAAACGAAGCATAAGGACTTCGGCTGAAAGTGTGGAGCCCCGTATAGACCTTTGTGGTTTGGACCTTAGGCAGGAGTGATTAAAATTTAAAATTCTATTAATTCCTCGTAGATAAAAACACTTGGTGCCACTTTGCTTCCTTTCTGTCACGGATTTACACGCTTATTTGTCTACACAAAACAAAGCACTGCTAGAATATCGTGGATCTTAGTCCGTTCTTGCAGCCACAGCCTAGCAATATCAAAGGCTCTAACTCAGCCATGGCGGAAGGAAACTAATCACGGGGCGAGATAAGGTCCGGGCTGTTGCAGTCACGAAATTCGCGGCCTTGACCACAGTTTTGCTGGCTATATGCACACCGCAAGGTCATACGGGTGGTTTGGACGTCATGCAAAGTATGTGAATGCACCAATCAGGGGCCACGGCTGAGGACCGGAGAAAGCAGAGGGTCGGGAGTTTAACGGACTGTGCTCTTGTCTGCTTGGAGTATAGACCGATCAGTCTTTACCTTGAGAAACGACAGACATCGAGTTTCTAGGCACCTACTCTAATTGCACACGCGTAGACACGCAGAAACCTAACCGTCTAGCACGAGATTTCAGGCTTCCGCCGAGGTGTAGTTGAGACCTTCAACCTTCTGGGACGTTACGCAACCTTGAGCCGTGACGATGGGAATGATAGGTTGTCCCAAAACGTCGGCAACCAACTACCAAATTACGCTGCGTAGAATCCCGTAACTACGAAGGTCAAAACACTTAGTTAACTTACTAAAAATCCACGACCACATGTTCCGGCTACGTTAAGCCATTCCGAGGTTCAGTAAAAATATAAAAGTATGATGTACAGATGTAAACGTAATATTAAACAAAAGTGAGGTTTTAGTTTTTAATAATATTATATCCTCTTTTTAGGTAGTTGCACTAAGCCTGAGGATTGCTCTCCATAGCAGAAACACGTGTCTGATTTTGGATTTTAGTAAGTGCCGTGTTAGGCAGTTAATTAATGGGATTTATGTGTATATAAACAAAACGGTATGAACCGTTTCGAATTAATTGTACCTGTAGACTACAAAATACACCAAACATCCAGATTTTGGTGGCACTTGGTACGAGTCCCGGTAAAAAAATTGAATGTCTGGTTAAGATTTCCGAAATTTCCTTTAATCCCTCATTAAATTCTTCAAACGCAATTTAATGTGCAAAGCGTTTAATAATTACTTCTCTCTCTCTCTCTCTCTGTCTGCACCTACATATTCAACTTACGTTGTAAAAAAGAAATCACGCAATTGAAAGCTTGTACGTAGTTTTCGGTTTTTGTTCTGTACATTCTACGAATCTACATACTGAGGGTGTTGGCAGTTCTCCTGTTAAAACGTCTCCAACTGAAGTACAAATATAAAACTTATTTCACTGTGAATTTGATCGGAGGCATCACGATGTGTTAGAAACGTAATACGAGGTCTGTCCCAAAAGTAATGAGAATAATTTTTTAAAAAATGTATTAAACATACATGCAATTACAGTTTATCCCCTTAAAAATAGGCTCCTTGTCATCGAATACAGCGATTCCAGCGTTGCTGCCACTCTTCATAGCAGTGGAGGAAGTCTTCACTTGAGATGTTGTTCAAAGCCCTCGTCGCAACTGCCTGGATGTTTTCAACTGTCCCAAAATGATGCCCTTTGAGGTGGGTTTTGAGTTTGTAGAATAAAAAGAAATCGCACGGAGCCAAGTCAGGGCTGTACGGTGGGAAGGGAAGCGTTGTGACATTATTTTGAGCCCAAAATTCCCTCACAGCGATTGATGTGTGACAGACATCGGACAAATTCTTCGAGACCAGTTTTACACAAATTTTTCTCATGTGCAGATCTTCCGTAATGATTCGGTGAACATCCGTTTTCGGTAGTCCTACATCCTCTACGATTAACTGCACATTCAAACGTCGGTCCCTATCCAGAACAGCCTTCACACGAGCCACATTGTTCTCAATTCTTGAAGTTGAAGGACGCCCTGCGCGCTGTTCGTCCTCAATGTTCTCCCTTCCGACCTTGAACGCCTTGCCACCTGAAGACTTGCACATTATATTGTCATATATTGGCCTCTCTGGCTGTACCATATTGCTACACATTATATTGTCATATATTGACCTCTATGGCTGTACCATATTGTTCTACACATTATCTCATGAACGCTACCACTTTCGGAAAAAAAAATTATTGAATATAATATGTATGTTTTGATTTTCTGTACAAATTTCATTGTTGTACTTCTTATTCTAAGGAGAATTCGGACAGATGTTATAACTGTACACAGGTCTTCATGTAGAGTGTCCGTTCTTCTTGTTAAATTTTAATTAAATTAGCATTTTCTCGACAGAGTTTCGAAAAATCCTTAAACATGAAATTTCATAAAAATCCGTCCAGCGTGAAGCGAGATGTTACACGCGGACGGACAGGCAGGACAAATCTAACAGTTTTTTTCGCACTTTTGCGATAGCGCCTAAAATCTTTACATTTTGGCTTATTGGTTTTGTAAAAATGTCACCATTTTTAACGTTATATTAGCTCAGTAACTGCATTATAACAGTTTTATTAACAATGTAGTGGTATTGGTGAAAACAGTTTGTTGCTCTTCAGATAGTGTAGCACTTCTAATGACGATGTAATTATGAAATATTAATTATTTCTCAATTAAACGCCTATTAATAGGTTTCATTCAATACACCTGTATTAATGACAGGCAGTTTCACATAGCTGATATGACGATGGCTCTTAATATAGGACATACGTAGTGTGTATTGCATGTCAGTTATTGCAAATATCTGATACAAAATACATTATCAAGCAAAAAATATATGTGTTGGAAGGAATGGAAAATTTATTCATTAGTTTACTAATTTGAAGGAAGAATGAAGGAACAATATAAAGACAAAGAATATAGCTTAATATATTAATATATTAAAGACAAGTCCCTGTTGAATTTCGAAGGTTTACGCCAGTAGGACTGTTGAAAGTTTAAGCCACACTCTGCCTTAGGCAAGACCGTTCTGTCTTAGTAATATCGAAACTTGTGATCTCGAGATCAAACCTCGAATTTTGTAAGGATAAATGTTGGAAATTTCCTGTCTTTTAGTTTCATTCGTACGTGCTTTGCGATTGGCTTATCCCTCTTTAAGAATCCGTACCACACATTTAAAGGGCTTTTAAATCATAATTAATTCATGTTATCTAATTCGCGTTAGTTGAGAACGAAGAATTGTAACTGTATGACGTTTAGTCAACACTTTCCATCCTACAAACGAATTATGTCGACAATCAGCAACGCTGTTTCTGCAGTTCTGTGCTTCAGAAGATCAATGAAAGGGATATCTTCCAACGTTTGATATTTCCACGGGCAGACGACTACACAGAGTTTGTACGCCGTAAGTAGTAACATTCAAACCCTCTGAATTCTGCCCACACTCTGTAGTTACGTGTTTCGTAACACAGTAATTGACTACTGCAATAAACACATCTGACCTTTGTAATGAAGCCCCTTTTTTTAGAAATTTGGATATTGTGTAATTTGACAGTACGCTTCAGAGGTTAAGTAAAAAGCAGGTAAATCTGTTTATGAAATGTCTTTGATGTAGAAATGATGGTAATAAAGGAAGTGCAGACGAAGCATAACGAAATAGAAGGAACAAAGCTGGCTGCAGTTGACCTGTCAGTAATTATACCTGGATGGTAGAACTGTGTCATAGATGTGCACATACACACACCCACTGAACGTTGCGTGAGAAAAAGAGGCTGAACACAGAGCATGTGACTTAATGACATAGAAGCCAGTTAAATTAATTTGTGTATGCAACAGAACAACAACATGAATTCCGCACAAAATTATGTGCCAGGTTACTTGCTGGTTGAAGTTAACTACACGCAATGAATGATTGTAACCACACGTGTGGAAATTTGTCTGAAGACGGAAAGTAGAGCGTACTACTGATTTTTTGTTAAGGTGGTGTTTTGTCGCCTGTATCGTAGTGGGAATATTCAAGGCAGGCGTTTTTGGCGTTTTTGCGATAAATTCTGACAGAAATTATAAAAAAAAATTATTTATACAGCAGGACAATTAATGTCATCACCTACAAAAAATGTATCCAGCGTTGCGTTGACAAAAATTAATTTGATTTTTTCTCTCAAGGAAGTTGCCTTCGTAAACAGTGGTTCGTGATCCACCAATTAAGTGCACTTCTGGCCAGTTAATTTTAAATATCGTATAGTAAACCATGTCGTCATTGCCCATGCCGTAAAGCCATATATTTTGAGCAGAGGTGAGGCGCTACATGGATATGAGTGATCAACATCACGCCCCGCCCGCCTTGGTCCCTAGAAAGAAGCTTAGCATTCTAGACTGCCAACAAATATGCCAATACTGGTTCATATAGTAGGATGTGTGACTACGTAAGTGAATATATGAATCTCATGTTTATTGGACCGTGCATCATCTTGATAGTTGAATAAAGAAAGACCGACTTGATGTCACTTGTTTTATTATTTAATTATTTAATGCTCAAGATGTTTCGAATGTTAGTACATCCATCCTCAGGAGCTTGTGACTTATTTGTTGAGTTATTTCACGGGTTGTATTGCTCTGGTTCGATGTGTGTTGGTGTTACGTTGTGGTTTGGTTGGGGTGGTGTGGTATCCGTATGCAGGCTGAAGATTTGCAAGATTAGTCACACTGGAGAGAAGATCTACAGAAGAAATTTTGGTCTACGACACGACGTTACTCTGTTGCCTGCAGTACAGCTATACTTTGTAATATATCATCGGCTGCCATGTTGGGCTACTTCATGTTCTGGCTGCTAACAGGAGGTGAGCTGAACTGACCGATCATTAAATTGCTTGTGTTAGCGAGTCACTTTCGGAAACTGAATACTTTTCTAAATTGTACGATCACAAATTGGGATTGAATAGTGGCGTGACGAATAATTGGCTTACAAATCTGTAACGAATTATTCAGCGTAACTAGGGAACTTAATAAACCCATTTCGGCTAGTATAACGTACCTGTATATTAATGTATATATAGTAGACAGTAGAATTTACAGTTAAATTTGTTACGCGGCTTGTCACTTACTTAACCCAAAGGTGTCCTCTAACCCCCGAAATACCTAGGTAATCACGAAGTCTCTAACTGGCTAACGCTACCGCCCATTCCCTGACCCGTGGGAATTCCAGGATAGGCCTCTTAACGGCCACAGCAGGCGTGCCCAAACTTACCGCTCGGCTTGGGCACTACATAAAGTGGTGACAGCGTTGTGGACACAACTACAGAAATTGGTGACAGCGGTGTGGACGCAACCCGTGTCACTACATCTGCGTATCACGCAGCGAAGCACAGAATGCACATCCGTAGCAGGGCAGTCTTCGCAACAAAACCTTACACAACACGGCATGCTGCCACAACACCCTATTAGTACACCGAAGTTAATCAGTGACTATTTTTAATGTGACTTTAGCAAGGAAAATATAGCTCCCTGATGTTGGTCTTAGGACCGAAACATGTCGGAGCAGTTTTAGTGTTTTAATGTGTAACTTTTATATAAGTGCATTAGTTGGTGTATTAATTGAGTAACTCGACATATTGTACTTCTTACACTATTACCTATTTCCACTTATTTATTCACAATTCTAATCTTACAATCGCCTCCCCCCTTAGTGTTTCCCCGTGCTCTACCGCACTTGGTTGTGTTCCTTATGTCTTCCGGCCAAGAACGTATTATTTTTACCATGACTAGCGCTGAGCTAGACTTTCCCCCTTCGTATTGTATTTCTTTGTGTATTTATCCACTTATTAGTCATACATTGCACTTCCTTTCCTCTTTCCCTTCTCCCAATTTGCCTATGTCCATGTTTTCCCGCGTCTCGCTACGACGCCTGTCAGACCTTTTCGCTCCCGACACGTCTATCCTCAAAACGGCACTCACTCCCCCTCTCCCCCATCCATTGACTTCTATCAACCCTATTTCCTGACACCACGGTACTGAGAACTTATCACAGCCCACTCTTCAATATATAAACCCCGCACTAGGTAGACCGGCTATCTTGTTGGATCCTTGACCCTTGAAGATGGGGGCCGATATGTAGTCCCGAAACGTCGGTAAGAAATGAAATGACCACCACTTGCTGCATAATAACCCAGAACAGCGCAGTTCTCTTCACACAAACATTATTAATCGCTAGCAAGGAGGGTGATACGGGAGTAAATAGTGCGAAATTTCGGTACAGGTTTCTGTGCAGGACTTGTGAACAAGACGAAGGAAAAACCGCAACATAAACATAGCAAACTATTCCTTAGGAAATGTGGCAAATGTGACATGCAAAACAGAAGGAATGGGCTTATTAAATTCAGGGACTGCCAATGGTGAGGTAAATATCAGTCATTAAACTACAACTATGGTAGTATGGATTTATGATGGTATTTAATAGAAAAAATAACTACATGTTTCGGCCAATAGGGACCATCTTCAGGTTATTACAATTTTGCTCAAAGGGTATCATATATATGCCTATATTGCGAGGTGATGCTGAGATCTCATCATCGTTACGCGTTACAATCAGTTTATTTAGTGGGAAGTCTAATGGTCAGTGAGCGGTAGGATGTACGTTTTAGGGGTAGGTATACCATAGACAACACAACCTATTATCACGACCCCCATACAACCCCTCCCTCCTAATACCTACCCATAAAACGTACATCCTACAATCATTGACCATTAGACTTCCCACTAAATAAACTGATTGTAACGCGTAACGATGATGAGATCTCAACATTCCCTCGAAATATAGGCATATGATAGCCTTTGAGCAAAATTGTAATAACCTGAAGATGGCCGCTATTGGCCGAAACATGTAGTTTTTTTTGCTATTAAATACCATCATAAATCCATACTAACATAGTTGTGGTTTCATGACTGATATTTACCTCACCATTAGCTTTCTACACACAACGGGGATGACACACCTCAGAATTATTCAGGGACTGCCAGCTATAATTCGGTCCAGAATTATTTTTTCTTCCTGTTTCCTTTCTAGAAATATGAAGATTAAAATACACAGAAATATAATTGTGCCATTTGATTTATATGGGTGCGAAACTTGGTCTCACGCGGTAAGGAAAGAACGTAGGCCGAGAGTGTTTGAGAATAGGGTGCTGAGAGAGACAGAGAGATCTGGTATTAAGAGGGGCGAAGAATGGGGACAATGGAAAAAAATATTGTGTGTTGAGAAGTTTCATGATTTGGATTTCTGACAAAAATTTTATTCGCGTGGTAAATTAAGAAGGATAAGAAGAGCTGGCCATGCGTCATGTGAGGGACACAAGAGAAATGCCTACAGGACTTTGTTGTCGAAATCAATGTTATTTTCCCTTCTACGCCTTGGTCTTCCAAGGCGTATAAGGGAAAATAACATTGAAATTTATCTGAAAGAAAAAGAATAGGAGTGCGTGGACACGATTAAACTTGACTAGGGTCAGGGACAAGTGGCGACTTCTGTGGTCACGACCATGAACCTTAAGGTTCCATAAACTGCGGAGAATTGGTTGTCTATCTGAGGAATTACTAACTTCTCAAAATATTACGCTGTATTTAGTTATTTTGTTAGTCAGTCAGGAGCACAACTACTGGTTTATATTTCTTGCCAAATTTTCTTCAGCATACGATATTAGGTAGGCCCTTGAGGTGAGTAGAGATATAGCTATATTCTTTTCTATGATCTTCGGCACTAGATGGGGTGGGGGTGTCAGCCCCACGCCCCGGCCGCCTCTACACCCGACAAAGACCCGGTGGGCCCCAGGGTCGGTCTGGACGGGCGGAATATCTCGTCCCCACCGGGATTCGATCCCGGACAGTCCAGCCCGTAGTCAGTCGCTATACCGACTGAGCTACCCGGCCCACAGCATAAGATATTAAAAAATAGCAAATTCACTACACAAAGCAGATGTATAAGACAATATTTTCTCTTCAATTCCTCGAAAAAGTGGCAAAGCTGAAATATCTTAGAATGACAGCAGTAAACCAAAATTGTATTCGTGGATAAATTGAGAGTAGAATAAAACCGGTTTCAGAGCCTTTCGTCCTACCTGTAGCTACCTGAAGAGTGAGGGTTAAAATACACATAATTTATAAATTTGATGTCTGTGTGACCGTGCATCACTGATATAATAATATAAACAACCAACCAGATGCAACAACAATAATTTTATTAATAATTTCAATCAGCTTAACATGTTTCGGGCGATAATTTCGCCCATCCTCAGGAGCACTAGACTGTGTTTACAGCTTGTGGTATAATGCACCGGCGATGCTGCCTGCTGGTGACCAGGATGAGGTGGAACAACCACTGTACAATAGAATATAAACAGCCAACTAGATGCAACAATAATAATTTTATTAATAATTTCAATCAGCTTAACATGTTTCGGGCGATAATTTCGCCCATCCTCAGGAGCACTAGACTCTATTTACAGCTTGTGGAATAATGCACCGACAATGGCAGGCAGCATCGTCGGTGCATTATACCACAAGCTAAAAAAAAAATCTAGTGCTCCTGAGCATGGGTGAAATTATCGCCCGAAACATGTTGAGCTGATTGAAACTAATAACATTTATTATTGTTGTTGCATCTAGTTGGCTGTTTATATTATTTTATTATTACACAATTACAAGTTAGCTTGCTGATGTGTACGGGTCTCAAACGTGGTCCTCCGCCTTAAAAGAGATGAAACATGGAATGCATGTTTTGATACGGGGGGAGAGGAGGTGGTAGGAAATTATTTCGAAATAAGAAGAGAAAATAAGAGGAATCTGGGAAAGTTGTTTGGTGAGAAGATTAATAATTTGTAATCTTCATCATGTATAATTACGAGTAGAATGACCAAGGGCAGGTGGGTGAGTTTGGTTGGGTGCGGCAATTGTCACGCACTGTCGACAGAAAAACATCATATGAAATTTTCATTGCATAACCTAAAGGGAAGAAAACATTTAGGAGACATAAGGTAGCTGCTCAGACACTCTGACAGAAACAGGAGACGAACTCGTGGGCTAGATCCATGTGGGTGTGAGAAGGGTCTAATGCAGTACACAAATTTTCCAAGAATCTAGATATCACCTGAAAATTCTAGGCGCCAGAAGAGTAATACAAGGTAAGTTTCATACTGTGAATCCACAAATATAAAGCGCCACTGTAATATATGTAGTCGTCATGGAGATCTGACTCCCACGATTCGTGCACCCCTATTCTAAAGGCAGGTTCCTGTGAATGTGTTAAGGAATCTTAAGGCTACACAAAAAGTTCGGCCCTTTTTGTTTAGCTTAGCAACTGATAGACTGAGCACCGTGAGGGTGGTTCCTGCTACCCTCATCATATTGTTCAACAATTCAAAGGAAAGCAGCAGTAAAGATCTTCCCAAAACTTATAGTCCTTACGAACTTATTAACCTACTACATGCCTTGAAGTCTCCATTAACCACATAATTGTCTTAAACAAGAAATTTCAATCAATTTGTACATGAATATGCAGGTGCAATTTATGACGGCTTTGACTTCACACGACAACACCTAATCAGTTTTCAGTCCGGTGCTCTCACAGGCGCCAAGTTACATTCATGTACCTTGCGCCGTGATGTCGCAAGAGTAATTTTGTCAGCACTGATGTGTAACACGGAGCCTTCATTCACGGACTGTCATTCAATTTCCATTCGACATGCTTGGCAAAGAAACAAGAAATAAATTCTTCATAAATTATTCATTCTTAAATGCTCATGTCATTGTATAATAATCTTCGTGACGTCTCAGATGAAACGCCATCAGTGAGGTTCACTTGTGTGCTGCCCTAACAGCGTCTGTTTCACGTTAACACTTTCCAGACTATCGTAATTATGAACAGGTGAATGGGTAAAAGTGAACCAAATGCTGACACGTTAGTTGCAAGAAGTCGTTTCATCATCAACAACGGCCGACCTATTAGACATTCTTAAAATTTACTGTTTACTGTTTTTGTGTACAGTAGAGTATGCTAGAACAAACGTCTAGAACCTCGTTCGTTATAGCATCTGTTCGTTCTAGCATACATTGAAATATATGTATTTAGTTGCAATCCGTTCCAGACTCACAGCCTAGAGCAAAGTTGCCATCCAACACAACCATTTAAATAGGAAAAATATAAAACAAAATAAAAAATATAAGGATAAAAATAATATAAAATTAATTTATTTAACTTTTATACAGTATACATGTACATTTGAAAAGCATAAACAATCTTTCCCTAGTGAAAACTATGAACAAAATGTCCTAATGAAAAGCATAAACAATCTAACGCACATGAAGAGCATAAAAAATCTTTCCCTAATGGAAATTAGAATCGAACTTTCCATAATAAAAACATTTTAAAAAGCATAAAATAGTATTTCTCCACGTTCGTTGTAGCATCTGTGTTCGTTGTAGCATCCTGGTTTTATTGATAAAACATGTTCGTTGTAGCATTCGTTCGCTGTAGGATCGTTCGTTGTAGCATACACCACTATATTTAATTATTTAACACGCAACTGACGGGGGAAATTTTAAACCGCATAAGCGGCCACCTGATAAGCTGAAAATATCTACAGATGAGTCTATCTCCGTAGTTCTTAACGCAAACCGCATTTACGTAATTAGCTGCCTGCCTATAAGATCGCGTAAACGGTACGTCTGTCGCTATATACGTTATGAAGTTACACAGGGGGGAGTGGAAGTATAGCTCCATCGATTCTTAACCTCAGGTGAGCGGTCAGTCTCGTGCATCAGCCGCTTTACCCCCGGAAAAAAGCCCTCTGTGCTCATTGAAGAGTGGACCGGGTAGCTCAGTCGGTATAGCGACTGGCTACTGGCTGGATGGTCCGGGGATCGAAATCCCTGTGGGGGCGAGATCTTCTGCACCTGTCCAGACCGGCACTGGGGCCCACATAGCCTCCTGTACAATGGGTATCGGGTCTTTCCCGGGGGTAAAGAGCGGCCGGGGCGTGACGCTGACCCTTCACCCCCTTCTAATGCCGTGGTCAAGAAAGAGTAGAGCTATACTTCTACTCCCCCTTTGAGCCGTATGGCCTGTACAGAGCCTCGGTGCATATACAAAGGTGCACTTTACCTTTTTCCTTTTACTCACTGGAGAGCACGCCGGGTGGGCCCTGGAGACTGAATTTTTTTTGGAGAAAAGATCAGTTTCTTGTCCCACCTGGAATTCGAAACCCGAATATTTACCCCGTAGCCTGGTCACTATAGTGACTACGACATCCCGGCCCCTGTATTATATCATTTTTTCCTGTGGTGGCGCTTCGACCCGATTCCGGCTCATGGCCACCCCTTAAGAGACTTCACTTAGACACTTCACACTCGGTATGACTCCTCTAGAAGAGTGATCAACCCGACGCAGATGCCTCTACCTGACAAAACGCAATATTCACAACACACAGACAGACAGACATGCCTTCGGTGGGATTCGAAACCGCAATCCCAGCAAGCAAGCTGCCGCAGACCCACGCCTTAGACCGCGCGTCCACTGGGATCGGCTGTATCTTATCATAGACTTCTGTTTAAATGCTACAAAGCTACGAAAGTGACGTCACACAATTTTCCTAACGTTCTGACAGCGGTTTGGTGAAAAGCTCATGACGTTCCGATATATCGACTTGGGCACTGTGCTTGTCTAGTGGAGAACAGCAGTGTGTTAGATAGCAATGTGCGTTAGTACCTTACACAGCCTGCTAGAAACGACCAGACGGAGAGACTGTGTGGAAGTAAACTGAATAAAGAGGAAGACGTTACAATTCAGATACTCATACCTTCCTGGATTTTAAGCAAAACTTCCTGATAATAATTACATTGCTGTGTTACGGCCAGATAGTGGAAGTTCCGTCATTTTAATAAATAAACAAATAAACACGTCCAGCTGTCAGTTTCCGGTACAGTATCGAACAAAACTGGACGCTCGAAATATCCTTTCTTCCTGGATGCGAAGCCACGTCACTGGTTAATAAGTTCCCGACATTTCGATGCATCGTTATATTGTCATCGTTATGTTGTCATCGGTATATTCTCATCCTCAAGGCCTTAAATGTTTAAGAGGACTTTTGGGTGTTTCGATCCTTGAAGATGAGACCATTACGTTGTCTCGAAACATCTGAAACCAGCTGCCCAGTGACGCGACGTCATATCCGAAAAGAAAGGACACCCTAGCTACTCCGCAGCGAAAAACTGTAAACCCCGCATATAACTGAATTTCCGCGAAGTTAAACTAGAATGAACTGAACGTGTATGGATGTCAACAGCTGTTAATTCTCATTAGTGTGCGGAGGAAAGTTGTACATATCACAGCTGCTTAATTAATTTCCACGGCTGAAGATGTATGGAGGGAGTAAAGTATAGATCCATTCCATCTTACACTCGGAGCTAGGTGTAGGTAAGCAATCGTCTTCACGTACCAGCTGGTTCCCTCAAAGGAAAGGGCCGCCCGGTACTTCTTAACAAGGATGGCTAGATAGGCCTCAGAAGCCGCCTGAACGTGGTGGTCAACGGAAAATCCTCGATTTCACCTCGATTCGAACCCAAATACTTAAATCGCCCAACTTGCAGTCTATAATGACTGAGAACAAGGTATATTATTACTCAAATAAGGACTGCCGGAAGACAGAATTGGAGCCTTCAGTTTCGTGGACCGGACGAAGCCTCGCCCCCTCCCTAAACCTACAGGTCTGACAGCTCTTAAATAAAATAGAATGCCAATCAGGTAAATGTACTAAAATTGGTGTCTCTGTTTGTAAATTCTGAACTGGATTTCGTGGTAGTACTTGAATCCTAGAGCTGATGTTTTCTGGTTGGATAGTAGAGCCACCCCTGGTGGGTGGGTCAGTGATAGATTACAATGACGTAATATGACACCTCATTTCCTATAAACGCATTTCCTGGTACCACGATCCTCTAACTTATTCACATGCAGTAATGTTGTCACAATCATGTTGTACGGACGTCCGTTGTGCTTCCGCCACCCGACGAAAACACCGGCAGCTTACGACCATGCGTGGTGGTGCTGCTGCAACATGGTCAAAGTTACACCTCGCTGCTGCGGGGTACTGCTGGACCTCTGAATGTCGTAAGTCCAAGCTATTCATAACTTTGGTTCTTCGGTAGCCCTTATGATGACAGACAGTGAGAAACACACAGATGAACATTAAAATTGGTCTCGGTTGCAACCCAAACCCCGCCAATCATTTCCGAAATAATGAACGGAATCTTGAAACTAGCTGACTTAATAATGAAGGATTTGTCTTGACAAAACCGTTTCCTTTTTATACGGACACCGGAAGTTAATAACGACTTCACAAATGATAATACATTAGTGTCAGTAGAATCTTGTCCAAATATTAAAATTCTGTTTCTTCAAATGCATCTTGTTATTATCCCCTAAAATAAGATAGGTATAGCAAGGGCCCTGTTCCCTTACCAAAACGTTGCATCAATTCCGTCTCTCCATATACTTGTTCATCTACTTAAGAGCAAATGTCGGATGGGTTTGATCATTTCAGATAGCACGACTTTGTACTGCAGTCCTGCAGTAAAGTGAAATAACAAATTATTCTACCATGACGAAAGCTACTGTGGTGGGCCGGGTAGCATAGTCGGTATAGCGACTGGCTACGGGCTGCACGGTCTGGGGATCGAATCCCGGTGGAAGGCGATATTTTCTGCAACTGTCCAGACCGGCCCTGGGGCCCACCGAGCCTCATGTACAATGGGTACCGGGTCTTTCCCGGGGGTAAAGAGCGGCCGAGACGTGACGCTGACCGCTCACCCCCTTCTAGTGCCGTGGTCAAGAAAGAGTACAGCTATACCTCTACCCCCCTATAGGCTGTACCGCCTGTACAGAGCCTCAGTGCCTGTACCAGGGTACACTTTAACTTTACCTTTACCTTTACCAAAGATGCTGTGACCTCCCGCCTACTGACGGAGTGAGTTGCATCTTGGTGCAGTCAGTCAGTCAGTCAGTCAGTCAGTCAGTGTGTTTTCAGTCTGCGACATCAAGAGTGACACTTCTGGCGCCGGTAGGTTCTGCACGACGGTCATTAAGATTGTAGAAGTGAGAGGTCGTAAATGTCGGAAACCTGCAATTAGGTCGCACAGTGACCTACAGTACTTGTCGTGTTGAATGGCTCTTTCTTTTAACAAACCAAATGTGTAGTTTAAAATTAGATAGCCTAAGAACGTCGGAATTACTTTCTTACTTACTCCATGGAGCAGAATCCTTCTTGAGAAGCTAACCGTTTCTCAATTAGTAAAGAAATTCCCTGCATTTTATGGAACCCGAAGGTTCATTACCGCATTCACACATGCCTGCCCCCCTGTCCCTATCCTGAGCCAGCTCGATCCACTCCAAGTCCCCACTACCTGAAAATCGATCTTAGTAGTATCTTTTCATCTATGCTTGAGTCTCCCAAGGGGTGTCTTACCCTCAGGTTTCCTCACCAAACCCTATATACTCATCTCCTCTTCTCATACG
>Ga0136643_10007976_pt1 | contig 15405 bp, 10 predicted proteins | sample TergutLab28metaG_FD_96883 | JGI IMG/M metagenome (GOLD analysis project Ga0136643, IMG submission 96883) | Labiotermes labralis P1 segment gut microbial communities from Petit-Saut dam, French Guiana - Lab288 P1 (version 3) (version 3) | ecosystem: Host-associated > Arthropoda: Insects >... | reverse complement strand
TAGAGTATATAAGACACGTTTTAGTTGCACGTTTGCTTATGCTATATCTTTATAATATCAACATAAAAATAAACACATAAAATAAACAAAGAGATATATATGTATATTAATATATAGAGTATAATAAGACACGTTTCAGTTGCACGTTTGCTTATGCTGTATCTTTATAATACACAGACTGTGGAGGTATAAATCCATTCACTGTTCACTGTTTCACAATAAGGATGTAAGACCCATTAAGCTATCCTGGTCCATAGGTGCTGTGTGTATTTTAATGATCAAACCAGATAGAAAAACTAAAAATGTTATTGTTGCTTACCATTTTAACGTAAGGCAATTACAAAAGACAGATAATGTTAACTAAAGCATATTAATGAATATCAAATAATTTAATTTTACACGGGGTTTAGAATAGGCGTAGATGGGTGGATAACATTAAGATGGATCTTAAGGAAGTGTGATGGGTGGACACGAACTGGATTTATCTGGCCCAGGATAGGGACAAGCTCTTGTAAACGCGGTGATGAACAATCGGGTTCCGTAATATGCGGGGAAATTCTTGACTAACTAAGAACCGGTTAGCTTATCAAGAAGAAATCCTAATTCATGGAATCAGTAAGCAAGTAATTAAGTAAAAGGGCTTAGAGTAATATAAATATTAATACAACTTGGTAGCAAGTAATTAAATTGCAGACCGCTAAGAGGAAGCTATTGCAAATTAAACCACAATTCAACACAATAAACAGTAATCTACAGTAATAATCAACATTTCGATAAGACAGTGACGGTGATTCGGCATGCGGCCATTTTTGTACAGATTCTCATTTCCTAAATTATTTCCTTTCACCTGGCAAATGTAATCGATCAGTATCCGAATACAGGCAACGTTGGTTATTATTGATGAAGCTTGCTTCTAATCAGTAAAAAACTAATCAATATTAATTACACGGAACAATAGAATGATTGAAGAGAGAGAGAGAAAGAGAGACGAGGAGAACAGGGTGATTGAAATTAGTTTGAGAGGCGATTGGCGTTAGGTCGGGCTACAGTAATGGCACCACCAATCAAAACGCATCTCCGTATAATTTCAAGAGACGACCCACCGTACTTCTTTTTGGTTCTTTTAGAAGTTGGAATGTGTTATTGGAGTGATACATAGAAGAATATTTTTATGGTATTATTTCACCGGCACGTTGATGATAGAGAGCATCATTAAAAATAAAAAGTTTGTCACGTTTCAAAACAAAAGGGGTTTAAGTTTCCAGTTGTAATGTGAACTGACAGTCCACACAGCTTTCTAAAAGAAAAGAGAAGGAAAAAAAATGGGCGTGCGATGAGACTTTTGAAGACGTTTCATCTGCAAGAATTTCAAATCGAAATCCATTAGCTCGCTACATGGTACAAAGCCTTCAAACAATAAACACAAATTTTACGTAATTCACAGGTGACTGTACTTAATTTCCTTTATATTAAGAACAATCAAAACATACTCTATTTGATTAGCGTACATAGTATATGATACGGGTATTGGGTCTCTTTCTTGGGGTTAAAGTGGCCGGAGCGTAGCGCTGACCACTTATCTAGTGCCTTCTGTCACTGCTTGGTATGTTCTGGGACAACCTTTACCTTTTAAGTCCTACGTAATGTGTGACGCAAGGGACACAATTTAATATCACAGTACGGTTCCATATTGCTCAATATACTAGAGACATATATTTTTTTACCAAGGCGCAAACCCCCCCAGTGGGCCAGGGCCTCACCATTATCGAGGATTCACGATCACACTCATTTAGACACACTACTCTCGGTAGGACTCCTCTGGAGGAGTGATCAGCCTGTCGCAGAGACCTCTACCTGACAAAACGCAACACTTACAACAGACAGATAGCCATGCACCCCGGTGGGATTCGAACGCACAATCCCAGCAAGCGACAGGCCACAGACCTACGCATTAGAGCGCACGGCCACTGGGATTGGCTGAGACACTTAATGAACACAAGTAATAAGGCTTTTGACTTGTCTAAAGATTTTTCATGGTGATCCCAGTGGCCGTGCGGTCTAAGGCGTGGATCTACGGCCGCTCGCTTGTTGGTATTGTGGGTTCGAATCCCACCGGGGCATGGATGTTTGTCTGTTGTGAGTGTTGTGTGTTGTCAGGTAGAGTCCTCTGAGTCGGGTTCATCACTCGTCTAGAGGAGTCCTATTGACTGCGGTGCGTCGTTGTGTGCGATCTAGAAACCTCGTGAATGAGGAGGCCCTGGCCCAGTGGGGGGGTGTTGCGCCCGAAAAAAGAAAGAAGGAGATAATGAAGGAATGAAAGGAAAACATTTCATAATGCAATGTCAACTACAGAAATAATGACAGCACAAGTAAGGACGGGGAAAGTGTTTATGAATAATGTATAGACAAGGAATCGTAAAGAAGGGATCGCGGAGTGACTTACGAAGTTACGGAAAATGTTAGTAAAAATTTTCAGTAAGCACAGAAAAATTTCAATCAATAGCCCCGGTAATACATACTCAAAATAATTATTTGCTACACTTACAGGGGAGCTGATAAGTCCTCAGCCCGACCCGGAAGGAAACAAGCTAATGTTCTGTCAGAATGGTGTGAATTTCCTTCTGCTCCTCGCCTTGCAGAAAAAAGAAACTTGATGACAGCTCGCGTCTCGACTTTATTGAAAACGCGCGCGTCCCTGACATGCTTCCGAGCTTGTTTCCTTCCTGGTCGTGCTAAGGACTTATCAGCGCTCCAGTAATAGCCCTTACAAAGAACCTGACGGGAGAAAGTAGATGTGGCCTATTTTAAGGTAGGATTCCGGAATTTAACCGCGAACAGCAGCTTTGGTAACAGCTTCAGCACAAGACGTGATCAAACACCGAAAAAAGAAATGCGTATTAGATAAAAGCCAATAAAATGTAAGGACGAGGAGGGCATAAGTGTTCGAGCTTTCAGGGCCGTTGCTGCTCAAACATCAGCCCTCTGTACCTCGACATGACACGGCGTGATACTTTTGTTATGACGTTTCGGAGAAAGGTGCTACCTCAATTTTCAGGTCAATGAATTAGGTTCTCGGAACATACCGATTATCCTGAAAGGCATCAGGATCTATACAACCGTCATCCGAGGACAGCATAGTCAGAAACCTTTCCAATTCCAAATAAGAATTCAGCATATTCAATAAAACTAAGTAAATTTCGCGGATTTTTTGTGTACAATTAGCCTGTAATAAGAAAACTGTAAAGTTCTGTTTCATCTTCAAATATAATGGGGGTAAAGGTAAAGGTAAAGCAAATATTCCTTTTTCATGCCACGAAGTAAGTTGGAGAGTGAAGCTATACATCCAATCATTCTTCACCTCACTAGAGTAAGGTTACCACTCTACCTCACGTTCCGATTGCTTTACACTTCGATAAAATAAACCGAATCAATTGATCAATGCCAGGGTGGGGCCCCAGAAATACCCTCAAAGTTTTGGAGAAGAAAAAACTTCTCTCTTCTACTATGGGGAACCTGTCTGCGGGGTTATTTACCAGGGACTTTGAGAAATGGATGAAGGGGGCTCTAGAAGTGTAGCGTCTCTCTCTGAAGGAAATCTATGAGGGGGGTTTGAAGGAGGGCTCCTTTACTGGTGACCCCGAAGGATATGCTATGTAAGGCTCTGGAAGTGGGCGTCTGTTTCCCGCTTTTGGGGAACATGTAGGGACGCCCCTTTCCAAGGGCATTTGATCGAAGGGAAATTTTCTTCCTTTAGGGAAATTTTTATGAGGAATTTGAGAGATATGTAAAAAAAAAAGGTCTTGTAAACGGGCAGCTGTCTCCATAGGGGCCCTGTTGGGGAACCTGGAGGGGGTTCGTTTACTGGGACTTTTGAGAGAAAAAGAGAATGCATGTCTGGGTCCCTTTTTCTGGGACCCAGAGGGCACTAAAATTTAAGTCTGTGTGCCATCTGGAACTTTAGCAAGGAACAGGGCTCCAATGAGCTGATATCAGATTATGGGGGTCTAAAGGACCCGTTTATAAGGTCTAGGTGCATCGTAACCGTACGGGCTCGAACCCAAATGCTAGTCAATCAATCAATCTTCTACTAGGAATCGAATCACTGTTCTTCGGTTGTGCAGCCTGTAGCATAGTCACTTTACAAACTGAGCTACTCCGGCTCCCAAAGAAGGGCTATAAACCTATACAATATACACGATCTGTTTCACATCAGCCTGCAAACGTTCATCGAAATCGGTTCCGCAACTTTAAAAAAAACATACACACTAAGACGGAAGGAAGGACGGACGGACATGCATGATGTCTACATGCGGTCAGTTCGCACAACACACCTAACACGCTGTGACTGACTCGCTGCCACATCCAGACACCAACCCCCCCCCCCCCGCGCCATATTCCCCTACGACATCACCCACAGGACGAACGATTACATATAATTGCTGCGAGATAGAAAAGGGGGGAACGGGGAAAAATGGGGAGGTGAGAAATTCCTTTTTCGATTGCACTCGATATTCGAGTAGCATTTGATTGATTAATGGTCATTCTACAAGAGCAGACTCGGCCACTGCACGACTAAAGCACGTGGTGCTAAGCAAGAAGGACACATGTGCGGCTGTTTGTTCGCAGTAAATGTTTGAAGATTTCTGGAGTCATATTGAGGAAGTGTTTGTACTTTTGAGGCTACAACTGCGCCACAACTGGGTTCAACATTCGGCTAATTACAATAAAAATACACGAAAATCAATGGTCAGCCTTTTGAACGTATTAAAGCAGAATAAAGTTTATATTAAATAAAGTAGTAATGAATAGTGTAAAACACAACTTTAATTACTTATCATATTAAATTATTTACAGCTACATGTTTCGGCTACATGCTCAATATAAAGGACTATTTATAATACAATGCTTAAAATGGAGGAGATCAAGTTTATATAAAGTTTTACATCATTAAAAGGATATTATTAAAATAGAGTATGAATTGTGATAAAACTTGTAAATACATTGAAATTTTAATCTAAAGAAGAAGAAGAAGAAGAAGAAAAAGGAGAAGGCGAAGAAAAAAGGATAAGGCGAAGGAGGAGGAGGAGGAGGAGGAGAGGAAGAAGAAGAAGAAAGAGAAGAAGGAGAAGGAGAAGAAGGAGAAGGAGGAGAAGAAGAAGAAGAAGAAATGAGAAGGCGAAGGAGGAGGAGGAGAAGAAGAAGAAGAAGAAAGGTGAAGGCGAAGGAGGAGGAGGAGGAGGAGGAGAAGAAGAAGAAGAAGAAGAAGAAAAAAGGAGAAGGCGAAGGAGGAGAAGAAGAAGAAGAAGAAGAAGAAAGAAAGAAAGAAAGAAAGAAAGGAGAAGGCAAAGGAGGAGGAGGAGAAGAAGAGGAAGAAGGAGGAGGAGGAGAAGAAGAAGAAGAAAGGTGAAGGCGAAGGTGGAGGAGGAGGAGAAGTAGAAGAAGAAGAAAAAGAAGAAGAATTAAGGGTTTCCGGTCTTCTGAGATATGACACTGCATCGTTGGGAAAGCAGTCCCCGACGTTTTGAAACAACCTGTAGCCTTCATCAACAAGGTTTCTAGGGCGTAACTACACCCAGCGACGCTGCGTCGCTGGGTGATCCCCGCCGTTTCGAAGGGACGCGTTATCATTAACCAGCAAGGCTTCTAGAGAGGAATCCACAATCAGCGATACAGAACCATTTCCCACAACACCAAAATCCTTGATTACGCAGCTCTTCAGAGTTCAAAACACGAAGACATATCAAATTTATACGCTTTGAAATAAGAAACGTATTTTCAGTGTTTCATTTTTTGTACAGGTCAATACAGAAGTGTTTAACGCCATTAATTCTGTCTAAGAGCTAAAGATTTCAAAGCAAAAGCTGAAATTTCAACTGACATGATCCTGAGCTACGTACATCTAATTTTCATCTTCAAAACCTAAGTCCTTATGAACTATCACAACTTTAATTTTGATTAACAAAATCTAAAAATGCTGAACTCCATAAATTCTTAATATTTCCACCTAATATCTTAGCTACGTATTCATCAAATAATGTCCTGGTATACGGATTGCATTGTCACCAGCATAAGCTGTGCTATCTATAATTTACCAATTTATTTTTTACCTTTAATCAGTTTATCCTAAGTTGCTGACTAGGCCCTATTTTATCCAACTTATATCCGACTGATTCCCCGAGCAGTTTCCGTTTGGACGCTTCCAAATTACGCACATCTTCTGCATATGGCGACCAACTTCAAACTCACATAAAACCAATTAGCGAAGGTATTGCATTATGTACCGATATTCACCGTCTTTGAAAGCAGATGGAAAGAAAAGAGATTTTGATCTCAGTAGCAAGAAGAATTATAAGAATTAAATCTCTATCCAATTCAAATATGAATAAAATTATTTGAAGTATTTTTTAAAATTTGTAAAAATTCCAAACTATTAATGTAGAGTGTTTTATTATGACAATTTCAGATTTTGGTTTCGTGTCATATTCTTATGTTATTTGTAGCTATAGCTATCTCTGCTTCTTCATCAATTCGTTTTCCTGTATTTAAGAAAAATCTGCATCTTTACTGATATATCGATTTTCTGTTCCAAGTGATTAATAAATCAGCACAAAGTTTATATGAATTAATTACATCCAAACATTTCAAATTCTAGTCTAAAAGAAACGCCAAAGACATAGTGCGTTTCTTCTGTTAGTTCCCTTACATTTTCAATGCGCAAATGGTGAATTTTCACGCTTTTCCTACGAGTAGCGTTACACGGAGAGAAAAAACAGGAAATTCCAGAATCAAATTTCATGAAAATATGACGGATGGCACTCGAAATTTTGGAACGATAAAATCTTAAAAATAGCTTTTATTCAGTTTTGTCGAGAGTATTGAAACATAACGGACAGGTGCTTTGGGCATAAGATTTGATTCATTTTTGTCTAGAACATCTTTACGTAATATTTCCCGCTTTGAATAACACCAGCGATATGCTGTCCGAAAGCTCTGTTTCGTCGCACACAAAACGCAGGTGTTCCCGTAAAGTGTCTGTTATTTTCTCGAATACAGACTGATGTAAGATTGTAATTGTAAGTAAATTTTTCGTGAAACTTTTAAACATGAAATTTAACAAACAATTCCCTTCCCGAGGACCACGTCGACATTTCATGTGTGGAAGAACGGGAATGGCAAAGAAATTTCGAAGCGAGTGGGAATGTTTGCACAAATTTTCGTTTCGAAAGCGCCGAAAAACAGAGTGGAAATGCAAACTACGGTATTTTATCCATACTTACATCCTGTCTATGCATAAGGTAAAGGCTCACCTAAGAACTTAGAATTCTACTCTACATTCAAACTAGTATAGACATTCTGTATCATTCACAGTCATTACAAAAGTTACAGGTGTTGAAAAATATGACAGAATAATTCCCTACCCCTGTTTATTCCCCTCCTGTTCCTTCTTTACTATCATCGCTCATTCCCAGAAACTGGGAATCACTGTTCTATCAACGAATATTAGAAATATTAATTTCCTTTCCTCGTTCTATCATTTTTCAAAGCTTCCGCCAAAGACAGTTTAAAAATGTGTTTGTTAGCATCTTAATGTCCGTGTGTATGAATGTGCCCGGTGAAGGCCTGAACGGATGTCCTTTCAATTTCTAACGTTTCTGCGTCTCTGTCTAGCCTAAGGTCTTAAATAGTAACGTCCAAGAAGAAACTTAGACCCTTGCAGACTAGAACACCACATTTCCTCGAAACCTCTGGATCCGATTGTGCATTCACGCAGCGACGTATCTAAAAAAATGTAATTCTTATTTATAGTTCATACAGCATGAGAAGTGAACGTTCCGGTTTCGATTACCGGTAGGAACCTTGAAAATTTTCAAGTTACCTATTCCTTCTGTCCCCATTTAGTACACCTGGGGTCTGTCCAGCTTCTGACAGAAATTAGTACCAAGGAACTTCCTTGGGGTTAAATGCGACCGGCAAGTAAGCTAACCAATCTGCAGGCCTAATTGTGCTGAATATCAAAGTATGGATGGAAGACCAACATTTCATTTACCTTCTGGATCTAAATGAATTGTTAGAGAAATCTTTACCTTTTACAGAATGGGAAGCACATTACTTCTTCGGAATTACTGTCACTACTACTACCACCTCAAAAACCACCACTACTACTAACATCAACACCACTACTTATACCACCACTAATAACAACATCAATACTACTACTACTGCTGCTAATATTACTACTACTACTACTACTACTACTACTGCTACTGCTACTACTACTAACACAATCACCACCACTACTACCACCAACACACTACTACTAACACCACTCTTACTACTACTACTGTACTACTACTACTACTACTAACTGCTACTGCTACTACTACTAACACAATCACCACCACTACTACCACCAACACACTACTACTACTACTACTACTACTACTACTACCACCACCACCACCACCACCACTACTCTTACTACTACTACTAATAACACCTCAAAAACCAACACCACTAATAACATCACTATCAATACTACTACTACTGCTATTACTACTACTAATGTAAATACTAATGCTGCTAACAAAGCAAGGCCATTGCTTAAAATTCGCCAGTGCCTGTCTACGAGATTGTTCTCCAGCCCAACATTACCACTCACAAATAGAGAAGGAAATAATGTTAAGAGTGAGTGTATCGACCGGGGGGAGCAATTAAGCACAGCCTTCACTTAGGCCACTCTTCCTGTGTGACACAGGCGTGACATCGACACGAAAATTGCTGGCGAAAAAGAATGGATGTAGTCGTGGCGACAGGGCGGAAACAAAGGAGCGAAGCGTGATACGTCCCTTACCGTGGCCGTAGGAACAAGAACTATCAGTTACGGCTGTGTAGATGATTTGTAAAAGGTGCTTGATAGGTGTTGAAAACTAATTTTTACACAAACATCACAACAGAGTTTTGAGGTGCTTTTCAATATAAAAAGGGGTTTTTATATTACAGCATAAAGGAAGGAAACATATGGAAGACGAGTAAAATTTTTAATACCCAGCAATTTTCATAATGTCATTACTGTTTACAATGGAATCGGAGCGAAGCCGAACATTTGTCCTGTAACGTCAGCTGACGCATCACAAGCGGTATGCATACGTCATTTAGTGATTATTTCTTCCGGTCTCCAGCCCAACTCAGTCATTCGCTTATTTTTCTCTCCATCTTCGTCTTTATTTCCAAATTCCCTTCTCGTGTCTCTCCCTGTATCTGCAACAGTGCAAATTTTGTTCACTACCACAGCGTCAATCCCTTTAGTGTTGGAGATTTCACGTTTCTCTCTTTCTTTATATCCATCATCATAAGGCCTTCTTCAATTGAAATCCTTCTGTTCAGTTGCATTTAGTGAATCGTTATTTTCTATCTTTCGTATTTGCCTTTCTTTTTGGAATGGGATATATTAAAGGAATTTCAATACAAAAATGACGGTATTAACTGTTAGCCTACTAATGTAGAGAATATGGTGAGCTCCTAGTAATGCCAACAATTTTAACGTGTACTATTTGGTGACCTACGTTTAGCAACATTGACAGCTCTCTCTTTTTATTTTCCGCAAAGTGTCTCAACACTGACTCAATCATGAAAGCCGTCCTGTGTCATATTTGTGTGTAAACACTTAGCCAGATTTTTCGAAAACCATGCACAGAATTTAAATACCGTGCAGAATAGTTCGGCGAACTGGGACTTACAGATGGGATTTGACTCTGCGTTTAATGGATTAAATTATAACAAACTATAAAGATTAGACGTGATCCAGGAAACAAAGTATATATAGCTATTCAATCACAAAGATAAATGTGTCTATGGTATTGAGTTTATTTAGGAAACCAAATATTTATCCGAAATTGCGCGTCTGGGCTGCAAAAAAAAAAGTTTAATGTAGGGTAAATTTATCTTCAGGGCATTAAGAGATGGGAAACAAACTCGAAAAAAAATGAATCAACTGGCTACGCAGTTCTTTAGCAGTCTAGTCATTCACCAATAAGGATGCTCTGGACAAATTTAATCAAACTCACTATTTCCTTCTGCACATATATTTTGTGGCAAAAATGTTAGGAAACAATGAGTCTTAAATACGGTCCTTCAGGATGTGAACTGGATACACCTGTCTCAGAAGACAGGAGAACTTGTGAGTAGGTTTTAATAAACCTCCAGATTACACAAAAAGCTTACAAAACCTGACAGTTGATAATGGAACGATATATATAGAACTTTTCGTGTTGCTGAGATAACAGCTGGCTTATCACATCTTCCAATATATATATGTCAGGTTTTTGCAGTTATTAATTTAACGCACAGAAGTGTAAAATGGATAATGGAGTTACCAAGACACAAAAATGTCTTTTTCTTTCTATCCTCATTTTAGCCTTATGCAAATAATATCTGGTCACGTGGCCGCGGTTATTTTGGCTGTAAACACTCATATGTCGGAGTATAACGTACAAACATCATTTCACACTACTGTATTATTGTCATGTACAATGCCTAATACTATTTTTTATAGCTGTGTTGTGCAGTAAAATGCTACGAAGAACCGGAAGCTAATACTAAGAGTTGAAGGTCGATGTGCCTTTCACTAAGCCACCTATATTCTGATACTCAGCGTTACCGGTCGATGTGCCTTTCACTAAGCCACCTAGATTCTGATAATCAGCGTTACAGGTCGGTATGCTATGCACTAAGCCACCTAGATTCTGATACCCAATGTTACAGGTCGGTGTGCTATGCACTAAGCCACCTAGATTCTGATACTCAGCGTTACAGGTCGGTGTGCTATGCACTAAGCCACCTAGATTCTGATACTCAATGTTACAGATCGGTGTGCTATGCACTAAGCCACCTAGATTCTGATACTCAGCGTTGCAGGTCGGTGTGCTATGCACTAAGCCATCTAGATTCTGATACTCAGCGTTACAGGTCAGTGTGCTATGTACTAAGCCACTTAGATTCTGATACTCAACGTTACAGGTCGGTGTGCTATTCACTAAGCCACCTAGATTCTGATACTCAACGTTGCAGGTCGGTGTGCTATGCACTAAGCCACCTAGATTCTGATACTCAGCGTTACAGGTCGGTGTGCTATGCACTAAGCCACCTAGACTCTGATACTCAGCGTTACAGGTCGGTGTGCTATGCACTAAGCCACCTAGATTCTGATACTCAGCGTTGCAGGTCGGTGTGCTATGCACTAAGCCACCTAGATTCTGATACTCAGCGTTGCAGGTCGGTGTGCTATGCACTAAGCCACCTAGATTCTGATACTCAATGTTGCACGTTGGTGTGCTATGCACTAAGCCACCTAGATCCTGATACTCAACGTTACAGGTCGGTGTGCTATGCACTAAGCCACCTAGACTCTGATACTCAGCGTTACAGGTCGGTGTGCTATTCACTAAGCCACTTAGATGCTGATACTAAATTTTACATACGTTTTTGCCAGGCAATAAGCCATCTGGATGTTGATACTGAATGTTACTGGACGGTGTGTCATTCACTAAGCCACTTAGAAGCTGATAATAAGTTTTACAGACGTTTGTGCTTTTCAATAAGCCACCCGGAACCTGATACTAAGTGTTACAGGAAGGTGTGCTATATCCTAAGACACTTAGGTCTCGATACTCAGTTTTACAGAGGTTTCTGCCGTCCAATAAGCCACCTAGATGTTGATACTAGGTATTACGGATCTGTGTGCCATTCATTAAGCCAAATTTCACTACAATTCTCTATTTTAAGAAACATAACTAAACCTAAAATCCCATTTTTACATACAGAATAATATTAATAACAAACTCAGTTACAACAACATTCTGAACTAACATCGATGTTGTAATGCGTACGAAGTTTGACTGCTTGCGCACTCCACGCAAAACCCAGTTAGATTTCGATTAAACTGCCACCCCTTTACCCGACCCCCACCTCCACGTCTCGCGTATACAGCAAGGCAAATAATTGAATTACAACTTGAGAGATTAACTTGGAATCGAATTACCATAAGGTACCGTAGCGTTAAAATCATCCTAATGAAAATGGGAGCTTATTAATTAATATTCTGTTTTTATATGAAAGGGTTTGTAGAAAAATGGAAACGATGGAAAATGTAAAAACACACGGAATATAATCTGATTTCAAGTTTTTTTTTTTTAATAGCGGTAAATTACTTACATTTTTTAGTCACGGGGGTGAAGTTTAAACAAATTTTCCAAGTTGAACAGTACTAAACACAAGGTTCTGATAAAACAGACATCACTGTTGCGTATTTATAGCACAGCACTGTACTGTCCTGTTTTATGGATTACATTATATCACGAAAGTGCTTAAAAAACTTACGTAGGAAAGAGTTAAGAAATGGTTCACCAAATAATTTAAATAAATACACCAATTTTCACATTCGTACAGTGCATCGTGATATTATCAAATTTTTTTTAAAAAATTAACCAACTAATTTTAGTACTGTTTTGAAGAAAATAACTTGTGCATTAGTTAATGAATAAATAGACTATGATAAAATATAGTAATGTTAAAAGTTTATTATTTACATACAATTTGTCACAAATCCGACACGCTTCGATCTTGATCATCCTCAAAGAATTACTGAAAATCAATTACGCATATATATATGTATATATTAAGATATATTTGGATTATTAGATTCATTAAAATTTTTGCATACTATTCCCGCAGATATAAAATTCGTTTTTATTTGCGTAGAACGATGAGGAGACTGTAGTTGTATAGATTTTTATAATGGTTATGGAATTAATATAGAATAATAGCAAATGGTTTATAAAATTATACTTACAAAATAATTAATAACAATAGAAAATGTAATTACAAATATATGATTGTTATATACTGGTAACACGATGGTTATTATTAAGTAACGGTTATCGTATTACCAATATATAACTAAACAAATATTTGTAATTGTATGGTGAATAGGAAATATGATTACAATTACAAAATAATTAAAGATAATAGTGAATATAATTAAAAATATTTGACTAGTTATATATTGGTAATACGATGGTTTTTTTTTCAAGTAACAGTCATCGTATTACCAACTAATAAGAACTAATCAAATATTTGTGATTGTACAGTATGTAGTAAATATAATTAAAATTACAAAATAATAATTTTGTAATTGTAATTTTATTCATTTTTGTTATAATTTTGTGTTAATTCTAGAACCATTGTCAAAATCTATAAATCTACAATCTCTGTATTTTATGAACCATTTCTACAACCTTTGTAAATAACCAACCAGACACACAATTCTTTTTCATATATGTTTATTTCTATTCTATACATGTTTCAGACAGCTAAGTGTCCATCATCAGGAGAATTGTATCAATACAACATCTGGTATATGTCACTCTGTGTAGATGACCGTCTGGTATGCAGGTTTGGATGAATCCAAAAATCCAAACCTGCATACCAGACGTTCATCTACACAAAATGACATAAACCAGATGTCGTATTGACACAATTAATTCTCCTGATGATGGACATATATCTGTCCGAAACATATAGAGAATAGAAATAAGCATATATGAAAAACAATTGTGCGTCAGGTTGGTTATTTACAAAGATTATAACAAGTTGCACGATCAACATACAGTCTTACAATGTTACAAAAGAAACTTGTAATAAGTGTAGACATTTTGTACACAAATTTTGGTGTACTTAACAACACATCCATATTTGTACATACGCTTCATTTATGTTCAGTAACTCCCTGAGGATCATCAAGATCAAAATATGTCAGAGATCCGAGAAATTATGTTTAAAGGATATAATTTAACATTAGTGCATTTGTTGGTTTTATTGTGTGGATACATTATTAATTCAAGCACGTGGATAACATTAATATATGAAATCGCGTTTATAGAAATACGACACCTTTACAAATACAAATGTTTCGTTTAGACACAAATCCAAAATGAAACACATTTTATATAATTTTTTATACAATAATAAGTTCACTAGTGTGTCCACAGCAAATTCTGTCTGGCCCCTATGCTGAGTCAAATAAACTCAGGCCAAATATCACGCCCTGTCTCTTGAAGATCTGTTTAATATTATTCTCTCACCTGGTCTTAAGCCAGCCATTACAATATTGTACGTATTTCTCTCCTCTCCCCTACATTGCACAATGTCCGTCCAAGTCATCTCCCTTTATTTCATCTCTTTCTGTGCCGGTCCCAATGGCCGCGCGGTCTAAGGCGTAGGTCTGCGGCCCCTCGCTTGCTGGGATTGTGCGTTTGAATCCCACCAGGGGCATGCATATTTGTCTGCTGTGAGTGTTGTGTGTTGTCAGGTAGAGGTCTCTGCGATGAGCTGATCTCTCGTCCAGAGGAGTCCTACCGACTCTGGTGCGTCGTTGTTTGTGATCTAGAAACCTTGTGAATTAGGAGGCCGTGGCCCACTGCGGGCTGCTGGGCCCCCAAAAAATTATTCAGTGAAATCTACATGTGACGAAAGTCCTTATTACGCTATTACATCATTCGCCGTAGGTATTTACGTTTATCCACGCCATTCACCTACAATATGTCCTCAATTCCTTTGGAACGTAAAAAAACTAATTAAAGAATCTCTCTATCATTAACAGTATCTTCTTACCGCCTCGATATGGAAGAGGGTACAATTTTAGAGTAGTGGTGCCGGTCCGTCAAGCATCTTCGGTACATTTTTTCCTTTATAGCCGGGTTTCCGTACAAAAAATTACTTTCGTCGAAGAAATTATTGTAAGTAAAATAATTCCAACTCTATAACAAAGGACGCAGTTATAATAACCGGCTACAGCAACACACAGCACACTCTCCCAATATAGTTAGTTTATGCAAACTTATTCCATATTAGAATCTGTTCTCGTGTCTTGTGTTCAATCGCCATTGGCTGTAAGAATGTGAAAAGCAATAATATACTAAAAGAACTGATAGAGCGGGTGGGGTCACTGTTATATGTATATGTATATATGTCTTGAGGCGTAAACCTTCAGTGCATCAGTTGCTGGCACACAGAAAATTGCAGGGAAAATGGATGAGAAATGAGAGTGATAAATAATAGAGGAAAACATAGGAAAATGCCCAAGGGAATCGAAAACAGATAGAGAAAGATGAAAGAAAATGTGAATATTAAAAGAAAAATTGTCATCATCATAAAAATTGCAACATTGGATCTCCTCCGATTTTTTCGAAATTAGGGTAATCAGGGTGGAAATATTCATACGTTAAAATACAAAAATATTCATACGTTAAGATACAAAAATATTCATACATTAAGATACAAAAAATATTCATACTTTAAGATACAAAAATATTCATACGTTAAGATACAAAAATATTCATACATTAAGAT
>Ga0136643_10007975_pt1 | contig 15406 bp, 10 predicted proteins | sample TergutLab28metaG_FD_96883 | JGI IMG/M metagenome (GOLD analysis project Ga0136643, IMG submission 96883) | Labiotermes labralis P1 segment gut microbial communities from Petit-Saut dam, French Guiana - Lab288 P1 (version 3) (version 3) | ecosystem: Host-associated > Arthropoda: Insects >... | reverse complement strand
TTGCATCTAGGCTGGTACCCCTTCTTAAAGTCATTGATGCCCCTATACAAATCCCTAATGTTGTTAATCTTGCTGTTAGCTTCAAGTTCCTCAATCCTTTCTTAATTTGGTTTATTGTTTGATACATTTTCCTTGTGTTATTATGATTCTGATCTTCTTCTATTGATTCTGTTACATTTTTCATGTATGTCTTTTTGCTATTCCTAATTATTTTATGAGCTGCTTTTTTTTTATGGTGATACTCCTGCTCTTCCTTCTCCCTTCTTCCATTTATCAACCACTTGCTTTCCTCATTTATTCTATTGCAAATTTGCATTCCTCATCATACCATTTATTTTTAAATGTTTCTGCACCTTCATCCTTTTTTATAAGCTGTTGTTTAGTTTCCTTTATTATTGTTTTAATGTTTTCCCATTTTTTATTAATATTATTGTCAATACTATCTTCATCGTCCAAGTTTTCCAGTATTTCAAACTTATAATTAATTTCTATATTTCTCGTTTCCACTTTGGATTTTGAAAATTATTCACCATTTTTCTTTTCTCATTATATTTATTTCCAGTTTTTACCCTTAATTTCACTTTAAAATTATATCTTCAGTAAGTTGTGATCTGATCCAACGTCTGGTCCCCTTAGTGCTCTGATGTATGTTATTGCACTCCTGAATCTGTTGCTATTTAATACATGATCTATTTGGTTCGCTGTCCTGCCATCTGCTGAATACCATGTCTCTTCGTGATTATCTCTATGTGGAGACGTTGTACTTCTTACATTTAAACCATTGGATATCGCAAAAACTGAATAATTTTTGTTCCATTTTTGTTAGTTTCATTATGTAAACTTTCATTGCCAATGGTGCATTTGTATACACTTTCTTTACCACCTTTTCCATTAAAATCTCCAAGTATTATTTTAATGTCCGACCTAGCTATTTGATTTATATTTTTCTCTAATAAATTGTAAAATTCTTCTTTATCTCTTCTGTTTTTTCATTTGTTGGTGCATGGAGTACATGAAAACCATTTAGCTTTTAATTTCAAACAGCATATTCTTTCACTTATAATTTTGAAATCTTTAACATATTTTAAAAATTCTCCACTTAGATAAAAACTGCAACCAAATTCATGTTTTTTACTTTCTAATCCACTATTGAATAAAGCAAAGTTATCAAATTTTTTGATACCACTTTCCAACTGAGTTTCCTGAAGCGCTACTACATCGAAGTCTAAATCTGACAATTCATTATGGAGCACTTTTAATGCTCCTGACAAAAATAGGCTTCTTACATTCCACGTTCCAATTTTCATATTCCTTTTCCAAATCCGTTCATCAGTTATCCCTTCCTTCCGTGGCTCCTTCAAGAAATTCGTAACCGTATATTTTTACTTAGTTGGGAGGTGTTAGCCCCTCGTAAAACCTTCAACCTGAAGGGCCAGAATTTTTGATCAGGGTTTACTCCTTTATACAACTTGCTTTCACCACAGCTTCCAGTGCGTCATCTACCCTTGGTTTGATTTTGAAGTATCCTTCTCCTAGGAGGGTTGCAACCAAGGTCAAGGGTCCCTCCTACCCTGTGTGATAGACCCTTATGATCGGGTCCATCAGACCCCCTTCCTCTTTCTGTTCAGTGACCAATGCTGCCGAAGGGGTTGGTTACCTCAACCTTAGCATGGGTTACTCAACAGGACCCAACACTAGTAGGCAAGAGTGGGGTAAGAGTGCAGAGGTTTGTAGATTTTCATCTTCATGTTGAAAATCTTATTAGATATCATGTACCTTCACATCACATGCCCACATGGGTCTCACCACAATGAGGATCTAGGCCCTTTTTGTTTCTAATGTGTGGTCCCATTGGTCAACACATACCTCCACAATCATGACAGACGCTTAAGGTCTCTGAGTAATGATTTTCTTACACAGCATCATATCTCAGGCAACTTTTACCATCACTGACAACAAATGCATTAACCCCCTATCATCAATCATCTGTAACCCATGCCAGTTTGAAACTGAATTTATGTGCTGTACCATAATACTGAATTCATACCTACCAGCCACCTAAGTCTTACCATTCCTAAGGTTTCTCTTGGCATTATGTGCTCCCAGCAGAAGTCATATATGTGAATATCTGTTTATAAATGTTGAGGTTTTCTTTCTTTGGAGTTTCTTTTCTTTTTTTTTCCTGTCTGTTATGTACAAGGCTGAGTCAATAACTATTTTCATTGTATGTTTAACATTTGCCACAAGTGTAGAGATCTTACATCATTTTTCAACCTAGTCCCCTTGCTTTTTAATGCTCTTGGTCCAATGTCACAGTCTTCTTTCTGCCCTCAGAATTAGATGTCTTGGGCTGAAACACAAGCCACACGTACACTGCTTCTTTCAGTCGCTGGTCCAGCCCCCTTCCTCATTCTTAACATTTGTGCAACCATTTTTGAACTTCTCAATACATTTGTTGACACTGCATTGTATCACAACACTGTTTCCATACTGCAGCGACATCCTAATATGCATATCAGCACCTGGTACACTTTCAGCCAATGAAAGATGGATCACCACTCACTGCTTTCCTTTTGTGCCAATGAAAATCAGTACATCCTTCTTTGTAGCATGAAACTCACAAGTTCACTTTCCAAGGTCAAATCTGCACCACTATATTAGTAGATAGAGAGAGAGAGACTGCACATTTCCTGTCATGCCCAATCAGCATTCTAGCCAACCACAAAAAATATACCAGCATTGCAGATAATTATTAACTCACCTTCATATATCAACACTCTAAAACAAACGTACTTTTACTTAAAAAATAGATAACATATGTTGAATACATTTAGTATGAAAGTAAGTTGCAATGATCAAATATATTAAATTGCTACTTACATTCATCGAGTTTGTGATACAAATAGTAGAAATATTTCCAACAATTTTTCCAGGTAAAATACTGAAACACTGTCACTTTCAACATTCTTTTGTCATTTTCCTTTGTATACAGTACAAGAACTGTCTTGTTCTGTTAATCTGAAATCTCTGGCTGTTATTTACGGTTTGTTGTTGTGTTGAAGACTGTTGAAGCCAAAAGGGCTCCATGAATATCAGAACTGTAGGGATCAGTGGTTTAAAGGACGATGTTCATTTCAGTGGTGCTGTTTATCTTTGGAGTTCACAAGCGGGTTATAGCTCCATCCATCATCACAGCCCGAACAAGACTTGTACTAGGGGACTTCAACATGTCATGTGATGACACAGGCAAACTGATCCTCAAACCTCGGCCTACTACCACTTAACGTTAGTTTTACCTGATTCAACTATCAGATCGGTAATTTGGTCTGACTTAGAAGTTATGCAGTAACCATATATATGAATTTTTAGTTGAAGCTTAATAATCTTTGTTGCATTCACTCAAGTTTGATTATAAATCAGATTGTACTAATGTAACTCAAATTTCCCATAGTTATGTTTAAACTTCAGAATTTCCATGTAAAAGAATTGTTTTTTTATGCTACTATTAAGCCACAGATATGAAAATTTTAAAGTTATCAATTGACCTAATAAGTGGATGTTTACTACTGTTTCAAGTTCATTTGGGTGGACTTATTATTAGAAAGAATTAAGGTCACATGAAAATGAATTGGCATTGTAATTCTTTCAAGACACGGTTAAATTAAAACTGTGGTTTAAAATAAAGATAACTTTTGCAAATGACAGGATTATTCATGATCAGGTTATAAGCTCTTGTTTGAATTTACTTTTCTTTATAGCACAGATGCCAAAATGTATACTTAAACCCAGGTTTCTGGAAACCCATTTCCCTTTAATCTGCTGTTTTCATATAGTGACTGCATAATGGCGGCATACCTGTCTGTCAGTGTTTCTTTTCTGCAACCACTGGATGGACAGGGATTAAATTTGCTATTGGAGGTCTATGTTAAAAGTTGTTGAGCAAATTTTATATTGGTTCATAGTGAAGTATGTGAAACTCAGGTCTACATTATTGATGTTCTCAGCTACAGGTCATCCTCAAAAAATTTGCACAATTAACATGACAGATCTCATTAAGATTACACTTTTTTTAAACATTTCTTGATTATATTTTCATAATGTAGTGGAATATGTCTGATTGTAGGTAATGCTAACAGGTGTGAAATAAGATATCTGTGTATGTAACACGAAAGTACTATTATTGACATTTGTATGTCTTCCTCTTGAAGAAAAATCATCCTGTATGTAGAATTCTGTAGTGTTTCCTAGTTATTGATGAACCTTCACCCATTCACATGCTAAACCATGCTCCATCTTGCTGTGTCCATGCTTGGTTTAAAAAAAATGGTAATGAGTAAATATTCAAGTTTCTTTCGAAACTGAACAGTGCCACCAAGACCTTTAATATATAACGTGAGGCATATAGAGAAGATGCCCTCTAATGATCTAATGTGTTTGAATGGCACAAGAAGGTCTTTCAGAAAGAATGCAGAAAATAACCAATGACATCCCTGTCTAGTAATAATGAAAAGTGATGTATGTGTGGGAAAGGTGAGGACTGCTGTGAGGAAAGATAATTGTTTACAAGACAAGTTTAAATTAACAAGGAAATGGTGAGAAAAATTTTGGAAACAAAACTGAATGTGAAGAAAGGTTGTGTGTGCAGAAATGGTCCCATAGGTGTGAGTCAAAGTCAGAAGTTGGCAAGAAAGAAAGTTTTTTATAAAATTGTTGACAAAATTGAAGAACATGAAAATTTTTTGAACGCCATGGTCGCCTGTGATTAAAGTTGGTTTTTCAGTGTGACCTGGAAACAAAACATGCAAGGGTAAATTCCTGCATCTCAAAGATTTTCTGTCTGCTGCTTTAATGATTTTGGTTGTTTTGGTGTAAAGTATTAACCACATATTGTTTTAGTAAGTCTGTACCTGAAGAAAGAACACGCTGCATGTACAAGGTTAGACAGAATGACAATTTTGTGTGAAACCTGTCTGGTAAAAAGACAATGTTACATGAAGATGGTCTTGTTGTACACTGACAACAGTTTTACTGTACATTCAGTTCTACACATCTACACATTACACAAATGAAAACATCATCACTTATACAAAAAACATGTTACTGACCAGACATGTGACTGCAAAATATCTGCACTTTTTCAGTTCAGAAACTATACAAATGTTAAAAAACTTTTTAGATTGAAGTATTAAACATTTTTCATCAAAATATTTGGAGACATTCACTTTATTTTTATTTGTTTGTGACTACTAGCCTTATAACAAAAACAGTCAATATTGTCATTACTACTGCAACTAAAATCTAGCTGAAAGAGAGGCAGTCCATTATTATATAAAAATCTAAAAAATTAACAAAGCATCAAAGATACAGCTACATGACAATGTTTGGTTCAACAGTAACATCTTAGTAACACCACACAGTGCTCCAGCACATTGCTCTCCATCCCTGTAGAGTGGCCACACTCACTCAGGGTCAATAACTCTACTTTTGTACATGACAGTGAATCATAAATCACTAACTAAATATGCGTGTACTAAAGCACAGTCTGTATGTGATCAAGCGGGTTTTGAGGTGACTACAGCTACAGAGTTCTCTGTCTGAATGTGGAATAAATTTTATGACTCAATATATCATAATACACCATTGTTCCATACCACCAAAGTACCAGGTCACATACAAAGCCTCAATCTTACAGGTGAAGGCTGTAATACTGTGCTGCCTAGTCTGAACTATCCCTCACCTCTTGGGGGCAGTGATAGAAGAGTATGTTAGCAATGGAAAACTTAAGAAAGTGGGGAAAAATCTGCTCCAGTGCCACTTGACCCACAACAAACCTCACATGAAGTCTCCCAGAATTGAACCCAATGGTCTAAAGTGAGAAAGCAGCACCTAACTACCTGAATTATGGTAAGGCCCAAAATTACATTCATATTTTCTACAAGTATAAGTATTGACAACCATGAGTTTCACCTTCACAAACTGATTACATCTATTTATGAGTTTACAATGAACCTTTTACACAGATACATAGTCATTTCTTCTGACCTTCATTGTAATGATCTGGTAACCTGCCAGTGAAACAACAGCAGATTTTACTCAGTCTGCTACAATCTCATCTGCTGCTGAGATATTACTTCTCTGTTTCACATAATTCATAATGTTCAGGAATTATAATACAATGCAAAATACCATACTTCTTGCTATTTACGTAGGCACAGAAGTATCTTGTGTTACTGAATGTCATGAAACGGTTTGCAAGTTCCTTCAAAGTAACAGTCTTTGAGGGGCCTTGGCAACATATGTGTTAGATAAAACAAAATTCTTACCTTCTGTAAACTGATAAAACAAATGTGCCAGTGTTGATGCACATTAACTTCTGTTACATTTACAACATCCACAATGTTCCTTATATTCCTTTCGACTGAACACATACTTACAGATCAAGCTTTACCTGTACCAAAGTCTGCCCTGCACTCTTCATTTTTACAAATACTGATGCCATGGCATGTATCAGTAAGATCTTAATTCTCTGAGGTCCATTTACTTCGTCCAAATTTTAAAACCATCAGATTCATTTCAACATTACTTGGGAACCTAATTTCTTGAATACTGAAAAGAGTTACCATCACCATTCATATGCCTTTTATTTGAACATATGACCAAGCACCATGTCCAATATGAATTTATGCTTTCAAATTCTAAACCTGTCATGTTATTAGGCCAGTATGCAATTTCCTAAATGTCAGACTAATTCCAACACAAGAACTCTATGAATTCAGAATGTGAAAATCCCTACATTCATCAATGTAAGTGTGCGTGTGCATGATATACATATTTACTTCATCACTGCAATCTCCAGAATTAATTTGCCACTCCAAGATACCAAATGGCTCTTGTATTGCCTCACATAAGGCACTGCATTTAGAATTCCAATGGCAATGGGCTGGAGCATTCATATGTTATCAATCTAATCTCAAATAAATTAGTTTCCCTAAGTTACGATATGACAGTGCTTTAAAGCCAATATACACTTCTGTGAGCAAAAGGTGACAAAATGGCAATCCAGCAACAACTTTACTATTTTGCAATGTACATATTGCATTAATACGGGCAAATCTGCTTTATAAGAAGCTGTAAGGTGTCACAGCTGCAAACAGTGCTCAGTACAAACAAATCTGAGGGACAAATAAAATTTTAAGTAACATTTTGATGTGTATGTTCCAAAACATAAGTGCTTGTATCACTGGTCATGTAACAGCACTCATATATGAGTTCATTCATGACAATTATGTAAAATAATAATAATAAATCCAAAGAATGGAACAGACCTTGGTAATCTGATCACTTCTTACTTCATGTGTTATTTGTGAAAACAGCCACATTGTGTTCTAAATAGCATTTTGGTTGGAATGTTCAGAATAAGTAAGAAGCTTAAATCATTGGATGTGTACAACCATGCAGGTACCCTCAGGTTATTTCTGGTGTGCAAAAAGTGACAGGACTGGAATTAAACTTTTAAATACCCTGAATCCAGTTACGTGTTATTTCTTATATTCCTGAAAACAGCTGGTGGCTACACTTGAGAAAGATAAATAACTGAAGTTATTTTCACATTGTGTGTGCTGAATCTGAAGATCAAAGAATGATGAACTGGGCATGACAGAGAACAAAAGAGTCGTTAAGGTTCTATGCCAGTATTTGTTTAGAGAGACTGAGAAAAGCCACACAGTATCCATTGTCACAATAGCTACTCTCCAAACCAAAAATCAATTTTCTGACTTCTGGTATAAAAAGTAGGAATGGTAACCTCTATACCATTATGTTTAACACTGAATATGTATTTTAAACTGTACCATATCGGACTCCATCTTAATGTGGCTGAATCCTAGTCTGTCACCTAAAAAGGCGCAAAATATATTCCAGGTACCCCCACTCACTACATTTAAGCTGAATAAAAATATATACCAACACTACAAATCCCCCCCCCCCAGTTCATATACATAATTTTGATTAGCTGACATCAGCATTGAAGTCTGACAGCAGCAATAAGCCTGCCAAATTCCAGGACATGATTAACAATGAATTACCTAACATCAAGGTACATGACACAACAGTACAGCAGTTGGCATTTCTGCTTCAAATTCCAGAGGTCCCAGGTTCAGTTCTTGAACTGGAGCCTGGCTTTCCAAACTGGGATTTTCATAGTCATTCTGAGCCCCTTTACACAAAAAGTGGAACAGTACCTTCAACTGACTATGACCATTTCTGTTGATGTCTTTCCTGTTCATCACTCACTACCATCCATACAGCACCAAGTACCCCACACAGTTGAAAACATACTGTCAAGTAAACTAAGACACAAACCCATTGTAGTGTTCTCTCTCCTACATCTTCATAATGATATATGGATTATAGTGGTTTATCCTCCTCTTACTTTGACCAAAGTTGGCCAATATAAAATATGTTGCCACACTGCCAGCTTGGCACCCTTTGTATAATCTGTACAAAATGTGCACTAAGGCAGTGATGTGTTGTCTCAACATTAAAAACACTTTGTGTCACATGATCCAAGGCTTTTAAAGCCCACACCAAATTGTTCTGTCTACATACATTCCTCTCATGCAGCCAAGAGGTTCTTGATATTTTTCGGAGTAGCTTCTTCATTCAAATGTTTCGTTGTATACCTGGAAGAAACAAAATGTTTTTGTAACATAACAACAGTCTAACATTATGCTATTCCTTGTCTGTCTCTAAATGTGTAAGAAGTACCAGATACTTCCGCACTGTCAGGAATTAAGAAACAAAGGAGTTCTGGGAAAAAGGTATGCTTGGTTTTCGTTAAGATATGTTTGATCTACGAGACTAGCAGGAACCATAAAGTAACAAGATAGGAAATATATGTTTAACATCACACTGAGGCACATTCATGCAATGATTGTGGCAGTGGAAAAGAAATAAGTACCACATATTCTGAGTGTGTATTTGTAGCTTTATGTATCCAGCATGCATATGCACCATACTGTCATCCATGGCCAGTGCAGCTCTACAATATTTTTCCAGATTACTTCATAAATGGCATGATTTTCTAAAAAAAAAAAACATTACTGAACATACAATGTGTGTTTTGATTTTCCCCACAAATTTTGTCTGAAACATCTCAGTCTAGGAAGAAGTGAGCGAGACATGATCAAAAATGTGTATGTGTCTTCATATAAAGTACCTGTTATTCTTGTCAGATTTTAATGAAACTTGAATTTTCTCAAAAGATTTTTGAAAAATACTCAAATTTCATGAAAATCTGTCCAGTGGGAGCCAAATTGTTCCATGTGGACAGATGGATGAACAGACGGGGAAACATGACAAAGTTAATACTTGCTTTTTGCATTTTTGTGACTGTACCTAAAAATTGTGCAATTTGGTTACTGTGTTCTTCGCATACTTTCCGCTACAAAAAAACTGCAGCTATGTGGAATTTTTAAAATAATGTGAAGTTTTTGCACCATTAACATGCTACCATACAAAAAGTTGTTGATGCAGAATTTGCAGGCATATTAAGCATCCATTCAAAATTTGTCACTCAAATCAGACTGAAACACTTCTCAAAACACTTTATTCCTCCTCCTCTTTCTTCTTCTCCCCCCTCCCCCACAAAAAAAAACTTCATTCGAGAGCATCATAACATGGAACACAAAACAATTTACACTAGCAGATACTTCCATAATAGGTGTGTGTCAAGTACGCAGTTTATTTTGACATACAGAGCAGAAAAACAGCATGGACCAAGACATGTGTACAAAGAAGTTTCTATGGAGTTTGAAGAAACAAACCAGAAGCGACAAAATCCAAAATCAGGACTTAAGCCACACCAGAAGTTAGAATAAATACAACAACAGGTGGTGTAATTAGTGATACACCATTATGGGACAGACATGTTATGTACGAACAAAGGGGTCTGATAACAGATTGAAAACTGAAGATGCCAAATAAAGAAAAAGTGGACACAAAACGATAAAGATATACAACAGGAGGGAAGGAGAAGGCACCAATATGCATAATAGAAATGCTTATGGGAGGAGACAGGAAAATTGAAGCTTTGTCATACAATAATACTGCCTGGTGGAAACTTCAATGAATTATCTCATTCTGTATCAGTAATCTCTCTGAGCTGCATCAGTAACTCACCTCAGTGCATTAAGGAGGCCTTCAGATCGAGCAGCTGGCTGTTCCTTTAGCAACTTCACACACCCCTTCACCTGTGATCATAAATAAGACCAAGAACTGAATGATGTGTCTATAACTGGACAGCTGTTAATTCTGCATAAACAGATAATTTGCACCTATGAACAAAGTGCCTACAAAGACTGCATCACTGGGACACTATATATGTGTCTGTCACCTCTCTTCATCGCAAAAATTACTCGTAGAGTATTGTTACAGTATCTGTAATGGGGGTTACATCCAACATTGCCAGATAAATTTTTATTCTGACCTGTATCAGACCAGCATAAACCTTACTTTACACGAAGCTTGTGTTTTATCACCTTTCTCAAACTTGTCACTTGGTATTTGGGCGTATATAAAATATCTAATTTCAAGCTAATCTGGATGTCATGAATATTTAATGGAATACAAGGAAAAATAATTGTCTAAATATAATTCCTTTCTTGTAATGTTTATTGCCTTACACAGAACAGTTAATGGCCTGGAATAAAGGAGCGGCCAGATAAAGCATGAAGAATGAAATGTATTCCATAAATAAATGTACACTACAGAGTTGTTTTAGTAACGTGAATTTATAATTTTAATCAACTGCAAGGTTGTAATGAAAATTAATCAAACTCAAACTACTTTTGAACTTCGGGGTTGCCCATCATTTAGTTCAGTCATTTCAAGCACTTACTCCTTAAAATCACCAAAACTAAATTCACAGTGAACTTGAATATAAAAGCCACACTGCTACTTTCGTGGAATTGCAACAGTAAATAAAATCTCAGAAAGTAAAGGTACCCCTATAGAAAGAGTGTGTAAGTAAGCGTTCATGTATTATATACCTCAGCATTCAACTGAGATGAGTCATCAGCTTGTACTACTAGTTTCTTTACCCCGACTAATCCAAGCAGGAACAAGAGGCTGGACACACCACAGTGCACATCTAAGATATGGTTTCAAGAGAAATATCCGAACCATGCTGGACATTGATCCCAGGTATTCAGCCTGTAATCTTCACAAGACCTCAGGAGGAAACAAACTGGTTCTCCTCAAAACAGAATACATGCAAAGGCAGTGTATCATCGGATATGACAAGTATACTCACATCTACATTTGAAGCCTTAACAAATGCTCCTTGTGGGTGAACATGATCATACAAGATGACCAACCCAACCATAACTCGAAGTACAAACAGTTGTGTTTCCTCTCGCTGAAATTGGGAAATCAGGTTCCTGGAAAGGGATTTAAAATAGCAACACAGTTCCACAGGCAACAGCATAGGGAGAATGAAAAGATATGCCATCCTCAGTCAATGTCTGCTGTCCTCACACGAATGAAAATACATAACAGTTATCCACGGCAATACATGTGACAGTAGTGACACATTCTGACACTCTTGGACTATCTATAGGCTGTGGCAGTTGTGAACAAATACTGCAACATCAAAGATAAGTTATTTAGAAGAGCTCCACACATTCACTGAAGAACATAACCTTTAAGAAATGATATGACACGATGCCCAAACACACAGAATTGCGTTTCTGAAATTGTTTCATTCCCAGTAAATCAGTAAAACTGCATATCACAGATCATTTCTGTGTGACAGAGGTAGTCAACATGACTGATCAATAGTGCATTTGTGCTGCACAACATATCTTTCAAACATATGTTTCAGTGTTGTTGTTTATAAAATAAAGCAAGTTAACCAAATCACACCATGTCTGTCATGGGTTGTATGACTTTTCATAAGTGGATTTCAAAAGAACAAGTCCTACTTACGGACTCTCCAGCATGCGCAGGCAAACTTTGGCCATTGTACTTAGAGTTTCTGTTGTGTTTTCAATTGGAATGTCTGAATTCTGGAAGAAAACAAAGAGCCCAGTTGTTACAAGTGAAACAAAACCCTGTTTCATTTATATTATCTGTGTTCACGGGAAATACTTGTTTGACTTCATGCAGGGAATTTTTCAAAATGCTTCCTCATCATGTAATGTATGTCCTTTTACCATAAGCCAAAATAAAGAATGCTCATTTTCAGTGTACAGTCCTTATTTTGAAAGAAGAGCTTGATTTATGGCAGTAACATGTTTATAGGTGTGCATGTTATTGTCATCCTAGTAACATGCCAACCAAACTCTCAGATTTTTATGAAACTTGACAAAGAAAGTCATGTCATCAGGGCCACCATACCCTGATACTTTTTCAGATTCTACTACTGCTGCTACTATGATGGCTATGTCAACTTCTGAGATGGAAGCAGTAATAGGACCACTGAACCATTGAATGTATAGTCTGGAAATGTGTGATTATTAAACTTATCACCTGAGTATAGGGATTTTAAATCTTCTGATCCTATGGGGCTGGCACCCATATGTTAATCTGGGGTCAAAGTTTACTGTCCGGGAATAGAAGATTTTAAATGCCACAGCACTGCAAGGTTGCTGGCCAGATTGTGCCTCAAAAACAGTAACGCATCACTACTGAAAAAACGTGACACCTGGTCAACTGGGTCATGTACATATGTTGTTACAATAGTGTAATGTACAATAAAGTTCAAGGAAAGCAAGTGCAACAGTTCTTTCTGTAATGTCTTATTTACTCTGTTTAAAGTTTTTTTTTTTAACCGTATGACTCCAAGGCTTTAAATGTGTCATGGAAAAGAGGGAAATTTCAAGGTTATGTCAGTGAAAATGTGTGTCACTTTCACTTCTGCAATCATTTTTGGGGGTTTTGTGGCTTCTCTTAAAGTTACATTCACTCTGTAGCTGTGTAGTGACACTTTTCCACTTCCACTGTGTTCTCCAGTGTGGGATATGCTGAAGCCAGAAGCACCTACAGTAAAGTTCTTGCACACTTAGAATATGGTAACACATGGTTAGGCTCATAAGTTATTTATTTATTCATTTATTATTTATTAATAGTATTCCAAAATCCAATGGATATAGGAAAAGTCAAAGAATAAGTAATTTGGCTCTATGTAACCGACAGCCTAATAATTTAATTTAATAATGCTCATATGCACAGCTCATTTTCTGTTGGGTGAGATGAGCACTAGGATTCGGTATTTACTGGTAAGAATCTCTAGTGCTTTTTCAACCCCCTCATTGCACACTGGTTGTACAAAGTGCATACATAATGCTAGAAACACTATCTAGTGAAGAGAGAATGTACATGTTTCTAAATCCATAAAGTTCATATATGCCCTGTTGCTTATCAAATATTAATGTGCAGTACATTGTCAGGAATTGTGTCCCATCTTTCACAACAAATACTGAACCTTTAAGCTTACACATGCAAGCATACTATGCAGTAACTATGGGTACACAGAGAGTCACTAAAATGGCATGTCAACTGCCTAACTGACTGAGCAATTAGCCAGGCAACAGGCCAACTGATAACTGAATAAAAAACCAATCAATCAAACTCATAACTACAGGCCAGCTGGTGTCATTGGGATTTTTCATTGACATAAAATCCTTCCGATCACACTATGACCCTGGGGTCGACTCAGCCTCTAACAGAAATGAGTACCAGGAGCATTTCCTGGGGGTAAAGGCGGCTGGTGCGTAAGGCTGACAACCTTACCACCATCTTGTGCCACTGTCATGAAATCTGGGAACCTTAACTTCCTGGAACCCTCTGGGCCACTCCAGGCCTGTAATGGGTCTGCTTTACTGCTTTTACCTATCTAAAGGAACAACTAACCAACCCATATTCCAACTGTTTAACTAATGAAACAAACTACCTATGTAATTAACCAATCAACATATAATTAACACACTGCTAGAGAACCCAAAGGTGGACATAAGCCAGCACTCACCTCTTGCACAAACATGGAAGTGGCCTCACTGAGAACTTTCAGCATAGGAGTAGCGTGTGCATAGAAGAGCGACATGCGGTTAGCTAGCTCATTGGTCACTTCTCTTGTGTCAAGGTGTTCAAACCCATTGTGGTTAGACATGCGTTGCCTTGTGATGGTACGCCGATAGTAGCTGAAGTCATTTTGAATAGCCGGTGTCTTCATCTACACAACATGATTCTTCTCTCAAACCAATGTAGAGATTAGCATTCCTTCATGTGCAGGAAGTCCTTGGTTTTAATTTCAAAATTAAAGGCTAAACCAACAAATTCACTGTAGTACAAAAGAAAATTAAATTAAACACTAGGACTCTGGTCCTAGTGTTTAATTGTAAAAACACTATATATTAGTACAGTGCATTTGTTGGCATATCCTTTAATTTTAATTTTACCAATTAATGCAAGGATATCAATACCATAAAAAATCCTGGGTTTTAATCGCAGATAATGGATTGGTTATTCTGGTTGAGAAATTCCATAGTTGAAACAGGGGCTTGAAATATCAAGACTTGAGTTCTTAGCTTGGAACAAATGACAGTACACACTGAGTATATCCTGACATCTTACTGCATGTCCATTATTTTTTACAGCTCATTTCACTATTTCACTTATGTCATCATGTCAAGTCAGAGAGCTTTCATCACACACCAATTTCATGATCCTTTCTGTTTTACCCAGAATGTTATGATCTGTTGAATGAAACTGCTAAGAATATATTCCATGTTAACTCCAACAGTACCCCAAATTGAGATACTGTCAACACTAAAACTTCCACATAAAATGTTTTTTTTATTAATTATGATGTCAGAGTTCACCAACACTTACCTTGTATTCATCAAATTTGAGTACAAATTCAAGAATCTCAGCAAACTGTTTGACCAAGGCCTGTTGTGTTTCAAGATGCTGGGTAGGTGTCATTGGTCCAGAGCATAGCTGGAACAGAATTTTGGGGACCACCACTTCTGCAAACACATGTAGAGATCATGTAAGTAAAACATCAGGCCAAAACAAGTTCAACATTACATACCAGAAGTGCACACTACTGTAAAATTTCCAAATTTTCCTTTGGCATCAGCAAAGTTTAAGATTACTCCCATTGTCCTAGATTAGAGAAACAGTATCTGTTGGTGTGGGCCCTTCTGTCTCAATTTTGTTACATTACAAGGATGTACACTGTGAGATTTTAGGCTTTTGCCATGGCATAGCTCACGTTTTCTTGGATGTTGCAGAGCATACATTGGTAGTTTGTTACCATTGTTTTACGATGGTGTGTCAGTCCCATTCTGTGATGCTGCATAACATACACTGGTAGTTTGTTACCAGCATTTCAAGATTGTGTGTC
>Ga0136643_10007972_pt1 | contig 15407 bp, 7 predicted proteins | sample TergutLab28metaG_FD_96883 | JGI IMG/M metagenome (GOLD analysis project Ga0136643, IMG submission 96883) | Labiotermes labralis P1 segment gut microbial communities from Petit-Saut dam, French Guiana - Lab288 P1 (version 3) (version 3) | ecosystem: Host-associated > Arthropoda: Insects >... | reverse complement strand
GAAAACTTGTGGGAGAGCCAGCGCGTATTAGACCTAAATACTGAATGCAGGTGTGTCGATCAGCTTCACGTTCTAGCTCTCTGATATCGCAGAAAGCGTCCTCAGTATCCTTCGAATAGAAAGCTGTGCGGACCTCAGAGCCCGTCTGGATACCATGGTGGAGGAGAGAAAAATCTTTTCCCGTCCCAAAGATAAAAATCCGGTCATCCATCTCGCAGCTCGTTACAATGTCGCGCCTCATTAATTAGCATTGACTTGCAGGTGCGCGGAAGAAGATTTTTTTATTATTCACGTTCTTCTTATCCTTTTCCATGGCGCAACGATGAAAGACAAACCACAACTTGTAGGACTCCTCTGGACGTGTGACCAGCCCGATTCCGAGACCTCTACCTGAGAACACACAACCCTCACAATACACACACGTCCGTGCACTCAGAGGGAGCAGCAGAAGATTCATCCGGTCAAGTGGGGCAGTTTCATTGCATATATCTGCGCCTCACGGCACCAGTGTCTAAAAATAGCAAGTGCCAGACTCCTAACGTTGTAAACCGGTTGGTATGTCCATAAACCACTGTGGACCGGTACGGATGTTATACAATTTAGGAAACGTCCGCAGGGCATAACACTTCAGAAGCTGTCGCCTTGTCCCTATTACTTGTGCCTATATTCAAGAAAGACACTGAAGTTTTGTCCGGTTCTCTGACTTTGCTCTTTCTTTTACTTAGACTGTAAATGGAGAGATATAACCTTTCTTGTATTTCGCTCGCAAACGGCGAAATATCATATTTCCTGTAAGCCTACCTATCTCGTGAAGGGCGAGATGTCCAAGTAACCTTAACTCGCGAAAAATTTAGATCGTCAGTTGTTCCTCCGACTTCAGTCCGTACCGCAGACATCGTTGTGTACCTTCGTTACAGACACCAACTACAGCTTCAGTTCTTACCGCACAAGGAAAACTGTCTCAATTACAAGAAAATTCATACTAACATAAAGAGACGGACCTTTATGTGAAGTATCTGCTATTGTGTCGGATTTGAAACAAAATCGGAATGCATTGATAAATTTTGGTGAAAATTCCAATAATGAAATTACACGAAAATCCGCCGGGTGGGAGTCTCACTATTCGTTGCCGACAGACAGAAGGACGAGCAGACATGAGCCCAACCGTCGCTTTTCGCAGTTGTTTGGCGATCAGGCCTAAAAATCACTGCGGGCCGGTACAATGTTTAAAAACCGTTGCGGACCGATTCGTACATTCATAAGCAGACTGAGGAAATGGGAGGGGGGGGAGTGAGGGGGAGCGCGAGTTAGATAAGTGACCCCACTTCTGGAGTTTTGGAGAATATTCAAACTGAAAAAGGAAAATATACCGAAAAACATCAGTAAACCTAATTAATTTATGATCCGTAAAAATATGCTTAAATGGCTTAAACATAAGTTTCTAATCAGCATTATAACAGTTCCCTTCTCATTTGGTAAACATACCCTGCCAGCGCACTTCTAGCAGAAGGCTGTTCTTGCAAGAAACAAGCATGTTGCTGTGCAAATACGGCACAAGTAAAAAAACTGTTATGGTGCAACAGCTTATCAAAAAGATGAAAGGTTCTGGTACACAATGTTTTAAATTTTTTCAATATTGAACATAGTATTTAAATAACAATTTATATTACTACAGCGTGCAGGGGCAGTTCTTCCATTTCAGTGCAGACTGGCGTGTTCTGGATTGGCAAGACCCACAGACCGGTACACAGGTAAAGATACTGCGGAGAAATATACTGCTTCCATCTTCGAGGTAATACTACCCTGATGATAGAGATAGTAGGTTTCACAAAACTGTTGGCACCTAACTACCAGAATGTACGGCGTCGTATTTCAGGACACGGTAATGAACACAGTGACACTTCGTTTTTCCCAGACTGCTGTTCCTTGATTGGGAACTACAAAATCTTGTGTCCCGAACATTCTGTAGAACTCGGGACACCAGAATTCTGATCTTCACTGGAATGCAATTTTTTTTTGACTTCTAGTAATTCGTTCCTCCTCTTGTTGCTATATCATTGAATTCCTCTCTGGTTTGTTTGCTAGACCCTTGTTCAGATGACGCATAAGACTCCTCTAAAGCACACCACCAGCAATCCTCTAAGTACACACGCAGGCAGGACAACGTACAAGCATACGGATAAATGTCAACCCCTCGACTCGGTGTCTGGAAACTTGAGTTTGATCACTGGAGGGCCGAAACCGTGCGGCCACCAAACTCAACACTGATCTTATCAACTCTCCTATAAGATCTTCACTACCTATTTCCTTTAGCATAACTTTCGTCTTTACACTCTTTGTATAGCAAGAACTATGAAGATAAACGTGAACAGTAAACCTGAGACTGTATGGAAGGAAGAGGACTTGGCTTATGTTTTACAATTCTGGCCCAGGATTTGCTGCGTGGGACAAGGAGAAACCCCATTCAAATCCCAGTGAAAGCAGTCGGTCTCAGGATAGGAAATTGAACCCAGTACCACCTGAATACGTAGCGGGTGTACTAAACATTTCTGTGGCTATGAGTTTCCAAACACAGGATCCAACAGTACTGTCACAGTCACTAATCTGATTATCGCAGACAATGCCTGTAAGCGGTCAGTTCCCTTGCTCACACTTAGGATGCAGACAGACACAGTACGTGCATGATTCCTAATCAAAGAACAAACTCACGAAGCCAAGTCCATTGCTCACCCGGTCAGACATTATTATCACCTTCAAAAGATCCCACAACTATTCTTTACCTTCGCCGCCTACAGGACTCTCTGTAAGATCCATTGTAATACCGTCCTACCATACACGCATAAGCCAGCTTAGCGGTGTCTTTATTTCAGTTCCGCCAATATTTGTTTTTTTTTATTCGTAATCACAGGAATGCATGTTACATGCCCCGCCCATCTCAACCATGTTTGGATCACCCTAATAATTGTTCAGTGAAAAGTGCACATTACGGAGCCTCGCATTATGCAACTTTCTCCGTTCTCCAGTTACTTCCTCTCTCTTTCAGTCACAAACTGTGCTACGGCTTACGATCCATTATTCATCGGACACGACGAAGAAGACCTACTTTGTGCCTTGCTTCTCACAAACCAGTTCAGCTAAGCAGAGTTCCAGCTGTCGGTAGCTTTAGTCGTTAAAGTCTGTTCCTGCTCCTCAGGATAAGAAGCGAGCATCGTATCTTAGAAGGAAGGACCCGATTAAGCATTCCTTTCTTTAATACAACTATTTTTTTCAGCTTCATATGAAAGACCAGTTTCCGGATCCGTTGGGATTCCGGCGCTTTCTTTCCTACCACTCAACTTGATTTACTTCATCCGTCACTGTTCACACATGGCACGTCGCTGCATTCAGGTTGCCCATTCCAACATAATCAGTTCTCCATTCTGGAACTTACAACCAACTAGCGGATCCCGGTGGTCGTGCGGGCTAAGACGTAGGTCTGCAGCCGCTCGTTTGTTGTGATCGATGGTTCGAATCCCGCTAAGGGCATGGGTGTTTGCTTTGTTTGCTGTGCGCTGTGTATGTAGCGGTGTCTCCGACGTGCTGATCACTTTTTCAGAGGAGTCCTACCGGCTATAAGAGAGAGAGAGAGAGAGAGAGTGTGTGTGTGTGTGTGTGTGTGTGAACTAGAAACCTCAACACTGAGGTGATCTAGGTCCGACTTGGGCCGTTACGTCACAGACAAAGAAGGCTAACACTTTATTTGCTCACAAAATTTAACTACATAACAGTATTACTGACAAACAAACAAACAAACAAAAATTGACTGAGTGACATAATGACTACCTTCTTGATGCAGGATCTTCACAACATTCCACAACACCGACTGTACTGATTGGGGATTTTTGTGGGTTTCCTCAGTCCCTCCAGTCAAACGCCATGACATTATCTTAAAATAGGAGCTGACTGCTTCCTAGCATGTACATCCCAACACTTTACGCACTGTCATTTAATCTCCCAACGCTGCATATTCTGTTACCTACAGCTTCATTAACCGCGTTACAAATCAATTTAAAAAATCACTGCTTTTATAAAACCCCGAAACTATCTTGTTTACAAAGGCCTCTTACTGGACCCAGTTCTGAGTCAGCCCAATCTGCTATCCATCTTCGCACGCTATTTCTCGAAGAACTAATGTGATAATATTGCTCCTCTGTATCTAGACACACCAAGCGGTCTCGTGCCTTTAGATTTGCGTAATAGAGTTGTGTACGCACTTTCCACAGCTTCCGTTGCACGCTAAGTTACATCTTTGATTCGATCACATTTAATAATATTTAGCGAAAAAGTACAAGTTACGAGGCTCACTTTACATGTCTTTCCCAAACTTTCAGTTATTTCCTCTCTCTTCAGGGTTGTCCATTCACAATTGTGTGTAGGGTTATCGTTGTCACCAAACGTGCCACTTTTAACGTCCATGGAAACTACGAGACGCAGGTACAGCACGACAATTCTAGCTCCTGTCTTCAAACCCTGTAGCCTGGTCGTTATGCTGACTGAGCTCTACCAAATAATAAGGTTCTTTTTTATGGTATCACCTAACCTCTTCCTCTTTGTTACGTCCAGTACATGGATCCACTTCGAATAACTAGATTGAAATGGAAGAATAACAGTAGCATAGCACGTATGGTGACTAGACTACGAGCTGGACAACAGATGAATCGCGTTTCGATTCCTGGCAGCGATCGGAGAGTTTTCTCGTCTCCAGGATTCCAAGATCGGGTCTGAGGGTTACTCATACTCGTATTCAATGGGCAACGGGACCTCTTGACCTAGAGGTAAAACGCCCGAAGCGTGTAGTTTATAAATTATCACCATGAAGTTTCCGAAGCTAAAAATGAAAGGCGCTATACCTCCACTCCACCTACGCCTTCATGGCGTGCACGGGGACGACTTTACCTTTTCCAGTAAATTTTATTTTTGGAAACTGGTTTCTTTGGAACGTTAATCGAATTCAAATGAGAAGACCCAAATAAAAATGTTTGTTTTAGCTTCGCTTTGTGCCATTACAGAACCATTCAGTCAGTCACAGGGTTGATTAACTCATTAATTCTGTAGGCAGTCAGACATGCACCGATTTAACGTTTACCTATCACGGAAAGATAATATACGAAACCTGCCTTTGACTGCCTGCTGGTGGTGCTCTTTCGAACAGCAGAATTTTAATTTCTGCACAATTTGGTGTAGTGCAAGCGATACCGTTCAAGATTATTTTATTACTTCTTTTCAACTACCCCTTTTTTTCTGTCCAATTGCAGGAAGTAAGAACCTTTTTTTCTCTCTTGGTGCTCCTGCGCAGTGGGGCACGCGGTGGCGCAGTTGGTTGAGGCACTGCTCTACAAGCCGAAAGGTCTCGGGTTTGTTCCCATTGGAGTCACTAGAATTTTTCACTGACATAATCTTTCCGGCCGCACCATGGCCCTGGGGTCCGACTCATCCTCCAACAAAAATGAGTACCAGCAATATTTCCTGGGGGTAAAGGCGGCCGGTGCGCAGGGCTGACGAACTTACCACCTTCATGTGCCAATTTTCTTCAAATGTGGGAGCCTCAACCTTCTGGAAACCTCAGGGCCTACCCAGGCCTGTACAGGGATTAATTCAGCTCCTGCGCAGTAGCGCCGAAATCTCCATCCCGCGTTGACCTTTCGCAGTAACATTCATACGAAGAGCCATCGACACACATTGGAGACCTTGCAGCCTGTCGCGACCTCTCAATGAAAGCAACTTCAGTCCTAATGAACATTATCGGCAGCAGCTTTCAAAACAAAGGTCATACAGTTTAGACCGCGAACACGATAAGGAACATACCCAGCCCCCTACGGCATTTTAAGATAACTTTTACGAACACGCAGACAAGGCCTAAATTTATTTATTAGACATAAGTACTGAAAATTAGACAGCGTGAAAACAAGGACAGGTTGCATTTTTACTGGAGCCTGTTCTGTCAAAACACGATGGGGTAAAGTAGCTATTCATTTTTTTAACGTCTTTTCAAACTTGTAGGTCCTTATTACAGGCACGTTCAAGCGATAGAACTGCTCAGAACAATGTTTGTAGAGTAACAATGAAGCAATAGGCGAAGTAAAGAAGTCCTGAGGAGAGTCGGGAAAATCATTCGTTAAGATAGGCGGCCGTCGCGATCAGGGTCAGGCCTCGGACCAATCAAGTATAGGGCAGGTATAACAACAACAACAACAACAACCACAACTTAACTACGACCTTTCAGACACAAACAAATGAAAAATATGCCGTATTAAGAGTGGTGGTTTTGTCTATGTTGCACATTAGACTACCCCTTATTGGCCTAGCGTCGAGTTGAATTCGACAGCGCTTTCCGTTGTACCCTACCAGGTAAAATGTTGAACTGAAATCGAAATGTTACTTTCTAATGTTTTATGATGGGTTTTCCTAAGCTCCTGACACGTAACAGCTGCTTTTAACATTTGAAATTTGAAAATCTTCTGGAAAATTAATTTAAACCAGACCGTTAGAATTCACTATAATAATTTGGACTGGAAAGGTTAAGCATTTCAGGGGTGTTCAGTACTATAAGACATTTGGATTTCCAGATTTATAGCTACACTCCAGTGGAATGTTAGTTTACGCCTCTAAAACACGTGTGTCCTAATTTCATCCAGCCAAACTTTAAACCTAATCATTTTCAAATAGGAACGCAATTGGCTAAATACAGTCGCAATAGGCCCAGACGTAGTTTAATGAGATTCTTTCGTGTGGAGGAGAGTAAAGGGTAACCTAGCGATTTTCTGGGCGTGTCGTAATGTTTAATGTCGACTGCAACAGGAAACGATCTGCCATTTCTCCATGCACTGTACAGTTTAGCGGAACTCTAACGAAAAAAAAAGTAGCAGACGAGCAATAATGGCCAACACATATGCAAGATGTATGAGTTAGAGAAGTGGGTGAGTGGGAGAAAGAATGAAGTGATAATAGGTATGAGAATTATTTACCTCGCGATACGTATTGGGAAACCACAGGCAAGTAGAACTAATACTGCAGACAGTACGGGATATATGCATGGGCTGCAAATAGTATCAACCAGTTAAAGTGAAACTTAATGCCTTCAGCAGGTGTACAATGTGAATATATGAACAGCGATGAATGGAAAATAAGTCTCTGCTTTCAGAAGTCCCCAAAGAGCGACGAGTGGACGGACGGACGGACGGACGGACGAAATATCTACTTAATTAACTAACTACACAAAGCAGAGTTCTTCTTGACAAGCTAATAGCCGCTTATGCTAACTGAAGAACTGTCCTACCTTACAGCGCCTGAAGTTTCGTTACTGCATTCATGAGATCCTTTCTCTTTCAGATCCATTCCTCATCTTGCCTATACGTGCTAAATGAGTCCCACCTCTCTCACATCCTCGCTTTCGTCACTTTAATAATATATGGAAAAACTTCAACGTATGAATTTCCTAGTTATTTGATTCTGAAAAGTCTAAATGTTCTCTTCAGCACCCTGTTCTCGAATACACTATATGCATTTTGTCTATTTGGATGCGAGACTGAAGTTTACAACCACACGGAGGAGAATCCAAAATTATCGTCTTGTTTATTTTAATCTGTACGTTTTTATACCAAGCACAGTGGTATACACGTAGAGGTTCTGGAGTGAACTGCAGCAAGCTCTCCACAAATTTAATCTCCCCCTGAACACAGTTTTGACTTGTTATATCTATTCCCAGACAGTTCAACTTTGCCACTCCCTGAGCAATTTATTAGCTACATTTGTAGTGCTACGATTATGCCTTGAATTCGTGTGATGGGCCACACACATATGTAAAATGTGTTTAAGTTTTGTCTCTATTTACTTTTGACCAATCTTCTTAACCACACCTACCGGAGTTCTTCTTTTTGTTATTACGGTGATGAAACTAATAAAGTACTATCACCATAATCAGTACATTCCAGACGCTATTATGAAAGACTTGATGGCAATAACAAAGGGGATGGACACTTACACCCAGAGACATGGAGGCTATACCAAAGAAGATGAGCATCTTCATCAAATGAGACGGGCGCTGTATTGCAAATATGTATATTATAATAAATCAGGTAAACATTTTACCACTGAAAGTGAAAGTTATATGAAAAGAGCTGAAATTTCCGCTACCAAAAGACGAAGCCTATATGAGCATGGTAACCTTTCTAACCCCACACAATTACCGCAGCCAGACATAGTCCGAACCAATGCTTTACAGCTTTTGCTTTTTCATCGCGTACCCATATCGCGAACAAAATATTTACAGATACCATAAGGTACTGAAAATATTAAGAACAAGCAGTTTGTACTTCTGAGTTTAACTCTGTAAAAGTTCATAGCTGTTGGAATTTTTATTTAAATGCATTTAAAATAATTTCAGTAATGGGACTAACATCTTTTCAACTGAATCATGAAAAACTGGTAATTCCCAAATAATCTCGCGCAATACCAGACGACGCTCCGCGTACCCGGTTAGAGACACGGATCTAAATAAAGCGAATATCGTTAGTCAAGCCACAAGTGGTCCTCATATCGAATTCTGTGTTTATCAATGCGTCATTACGCTGACAGTATACATGCATGCCTGCACTCTACTGGTGCACCTACAAGTTGCTGCAAACCTTCAAGCGAAGAAGAATACAAGCAACGCTTCATCATAGAAGCGACGATTAATTTTGAGGTACAGCACCCTGGAGACCAACACGTCTCTCAGTGTTTTGAAGCAAGTACTAGAAGTTAATTGAAATTAGGTCATCTGAGTTCCAATTTAACAAATATTTACCTTCCAGAGACGCATACAGTCTGCATGGCCATGGACGGGCTACTCGCCCTTGCGCTGTGGTGACTTTGACTTACTTACGTTTCGGCAGTTAATGTGGGTCACCTTCATCTGATCTTCATGTCGTGACCCCCAGTGAGAATGGAAAGTTGTTTCCTTCCCCCCAGGGTGCTCCCCACATGACCTACCCGGCCCGCAGCATCTCGCGCCGCTAGATGAAAATACATTAACCGTTTAAAGCCTAAGACTTACTTTATGTACCACCAGCTTTAACATTCAGAAATTCTGCATTCTGCCCACAATGCATTTGTGTTGCGTGGATCTCAGAACAAATAGTGGTTATTTCGCTATATCGCATTAACTTATCGGGTTTTATAACCGAGGCATAAAGTGTTTACTGCGCAGCACGATCTGAGTCTTTAAATCAGACAGATACAGTTCCATCCTTAAGAGGTTAACTCTATTCGATAACCCATGTTTCCCTCTTCTTTGTATCAACAGTGTACGGTTAGAAGAAGCTGTAAAAATTACCATTTTCAGGCATCGAATTTGTGACTTTATTGCACACATTTCGTCCGTTGCCAGAATCCAACACGGAATTGTTTCTGAGTCCTTCAAAATGTCTTAGCTCGTGTCCGCCAGGTTGGCAACACTACATCGTGACACGCTGGTCACTGATCTAACCGGCAGCTAACTATAACCGAGGACTGCCCACGTTTCCACTGATGAGGCTGCTAGACGCGATGACGTCACGCAGCGTTACAGCGCCACTCCTAGGCGACGACCGCAACTGCACTACGTCATGAGGTCGAGCATCATTTTTATATCAGGATATTTTGTTCTTAAATTGAGCCTGACATTGACAATTTCATAGCAGCTCTTATAAACCAAAATATTCACGATTAACGTGATTAGTGGGAGACGGCCCGTTTGACGTCTTCCGTTTCGCTCATCCAGTTCAATTTTCCGATTATATATGCAGACGGGATGTTGATTTGAACACAGGAACCTAATTCATCACTCTCCGTAATTTCAACTTCCTCACTGCATGCGAAATGATCAGGCCGGCCTGTGTTTTGTAACCATTAATAGCTCAGTGCCACTGAGTTCAGACAAGCTACACAGTTGGTACACGAAGTCTAGTAAAATCTACAAACATTTGAGCTGTTGTGTTGATTTATCTGACACTTGCTGTACAGTCTATGTTTTTTTGTCTCCCTCCCTGAACAAACGCTCAAGTCATGTCAAAGGACAACACCTAATTAAAATTAAATTTAACCCTTTACCTGCTAACGCGGAGGATATGGTGAGCTCCGAATAATGCTAGCAAAGGGCAGATGGGATTTAACTCGGCGTTTAAAGGGTTAAAACAGTGTCTACCCAGTTTTGGTCCACAAACACGCAAATGAGTTAAATTTCTTTCGTCATCCTAAGATAAGAACCTATCGCTTTATTCTCTGTCAGCCTTTGAATTACCTCTACAGTTCTCTACTGTAAATCCGCAGTTAGACTAGAATAGTATACTGAAGCTCTCTGCGTCGTTTCTACACATTTTATCTGGGTGACTGTAAAGCGCAGGCTGCTCAGACGACCGACTGGCAGATTTATTTTAATAAAACTCCTTCTGTTCCGGTGCTGAGTATTAGCTCTTTGTGTTTGCCAACCCACGATTTTAATTTGAGCAACTTGATAATTTCCTGAATTATAAGTTAATCTTTCGGCTGATAAAAGTGGAAACCGTCCACCAACACTTACGAGTTACGAGAAAGCAGAATAACGAGAAGTTATGAGAAGAGCACGTAAAACCTACGTCTTTTCGATTGTTGCAGTCTATAGAGTGAGGCAAGAAAGAAGTATAAATTAATAGAAAATTTAGGGATATATATATATATATATATGTGTGTGTGTGTGTGTGTGTGTGTGCGTGCGCGCGCGCGTGTATTCGTATTTTCCATTACTACAAATCCAAAGATAGTAATTCGCTCCGCCGCCATGCTTGTAAATGTCTACAAGTGAAGAATACTTCGGGCAAAACTTGTATGCTCATGCTGTATCACTCTACGAAATTAGACGTGCCTAGCTTCAGTGATCTGTTATCATCATCAAGCCGAAAGACAAAGAGCCAAGAGATGTTACTCGACTGCCACATGGTTTAAAACTTTACAAAAGAAAAATAAAACAAATAAACAAATAAGCTTTCCAAAACTTGTTTTTCGAACTTCTGTTAACGAAAAAGATAAGTAATTTCTTGGGACGCCACGAAAACATAGAGGCGAGTGGAGGTATGGATCCACATATTCTTAACATTTAGCAATACGTGGAGTTCAGTGGTCGGCTTCATGACCCAACCTATTTATTCTCTGGGAAAGAGTCCCCGGTTCAGACGGTACAGGAGGCTGTGTGGGCTCCAGAGCTAGCCTGGACGCTTTGAAACAGAGAAAGATCCATCCCTTAATACCTGCTTGAAATCGAAACCCCATTCTTCAGTCGTCCAGCCCGTAACAAATACACCGGCTGAGACTTTCCGGCCCCTTTTGAACATCCGACGTGATACAAAATTTCATACCCCGCATTCAATGACCCAGCATAGCTCCTTCTTTACTAACGTCGCAATTGAGTTACTGATAATGGTAAATTAGAATGTACAAATGTTAGGCCTGCATCTAGAGACATAGCTTCATACCAAGTTTTCTACACGAAAGTCAGCCAGTTGATTCAAAAGTTATGAGGAGACGAGCTCATGGAAAAGAAAACTCCCGTCAGTCCACGCCAAGTCTGTAATGACTAATTCTAAATGGTTCAGTATATTGATGTTCCGGCTGTGTTTGGCGCTCTTAATTTGACGGCGGAAAATTTTCGTGCTCAAAGTCTCTGTATTCAGAAGTATGGTCTCCGGCAAGATATATATTAAAACCGCATTTCACAAAAATCATTAAGAGTGTACCGATCACTGGCGGGTAAAGGCGGCCAGTGCGTAGGCTCGACAACCTTCCCACCTTCACGTGCCGAGTTTTCAGAAATTCTGGGCCCTCAAACTTCTGGAGCCCTAAAGACCTGCCCAGGCCTGTACAGGGATTACTTTACACCGATTAATATCGCATAGTGGTATAATTTTACTCCGTATGCTTCTACTTTCAATTTGGCCTTCTTACATGACTGAATTAAGGAAGTGAAGAAGTCTATGTTAATTGACGATAAATTTCTTATTCTCGTTATTCTAATGGGTTACATTCGTTTGTGTACTGAAAACGAGTTAAACTACAGTAAGATCCATCTGACATAACTTTATTCCAACACCGATAATACAAGTTTTATGCAGTTTTATACCTGGCCGCGGCCAAAGAATGCTGTACACACCCGCAGTCTTGTGACCCAGGTGGTCCTTCACAGGACGGCGAAGAGTGTGGACCTTGTGTGGCAGCACGAAAATACTTTCGACGTTCTCCCCTTCCTGCTACATTCTTCATTTTTCCCCCACGTCCTAATGGCAAATTCACCCTCCAGCAACATGATTGGCTCCTTCACTTTTTCTAATAACCAATCGCCATCCCCTTTACAATAATGCATCCTCCTTCTCCCGGCATTCCCTTCGACTGCTCGACCCGAAACGTCGTACATTAACTACCAAAATATGCAGTGTAAAATTACAGAATCCCGAAGGCCTCAAATAAAAATCTTCCGTATTTTCCCCCCGTCTTCAAACCGAGTGATACAGTTCTCCCACGTCAGTATCATTCTACCAAAGCTTCTCGCTCAACTTAATCTTCATTTTCATTTTCATCTTCACGCTTCTCCTATCAAAAGGACAAGAGGGCGAAGCCTGAGAAATCTTTCAATAGACCAGTTATACCCCTGAATCTCGAGCATTGTAAAACGTAGTAGTTGGGGTTTTGTATTCTCTCCTCAAAGGGTCAATAATATTTATCAGCAGCTAAGAGGTTGCGGTTCTGAGAGACACCACGTTAAGTAATCCCACACGCTTATTTGTAAACGCGTTCACGGCGACAACTGGCTTGTCCATATTATGACAACGCCTTAAGATTCGTGTATTACGAACCGATCGCTATTGAAGGGAAACCCTGCAAGTGGAGACATTTTGCAGTCTAAAATGGATACTGGCTTGAAACATTTAGTGCAGCATAAGAGGATTACTGACGTAAGTCACATAAAAGCGTATGACAAGAACGCGTAAAGGAAATATAAGATCGCTGTAACAGTGTTGATAGTGAACGCTCAGTACAGGTATGAGCCGCATGACGACGTTTCGGTCAACGACGGACCGCATATACGACGGTGGTCCCATAAGATTGTAATATTATTATATTATATTATTTACCATTCTGTTACAATTGCCTACAGTATTCAGTACAGTAACATGCTGTACAGGTTTGCAACCTAGGAGCAATAGGTTATACCGTATAGCCTAGGTGTGTAGTAGGCTATACTATCTATGTTTGTGTAAGTACACTCTATGACGTTAGCACAACGACGAAATCGCCTAACGACGCCTTTCTCAAAATGTATCCCCGTCGTTAAGCGACGCATATCTGTACCTTAGAAACAGCTTCGTATGATAAAGGTGGACCGGATTAGAGTAGTAGGTATAGCGACTAGCTACGGGCTGGATGTTCCGGGGATCGAATCCCAGTAGGAGCGAGATTTTCCGCACCTGTCCAGACCGGCAATTGAGCCCTCCGAACCTCCTGTACAAGGGGTACCGTGCCATTCACAGGAAAAGCGACCGGAGCGTAGCTTTATCCACTCACCCCATCTAGCGTTGAGGTTAAAGAAAGATAAGATCTATACCTCCATTTCCTGTCTGTGCTTTTATGGCAGTTTATATGTTCAACTGTACCTTTTTTTCGTGAGAAAAAATTGTATGTGTATTTAAATGTGCTTTCAAATGTGCGATGAATAAAAGTTATGCAGAACACCGCAACATTATCATTTGTCAGGAAATATAAGCCACTGTGATAGAAGTTTCCGAGTGAATGGAAACATCACGTATAAAATAAATGACGTAGTTACAAAAAAATTGTAAAATTTTCTTACGAACATGACAGCATGTCAAAAGAACACGAAGCTCGGAACGTATAGTCGGGGTGATAGCAAAAAATATGAGGTCGACGTCTAAGCCGCATAATTAAATGTGTTTGTTCAGTCAAAGGTTGTACTAAGTCGGAAGAACACATTGTGTAACGGAGAAAATTAGTCATACAGGTTTTTCAAATAAAAATACAAATTTCCACAACGAATGATCGCAGAACTGAGCACAGACACGGGGAAGACAGCCATGCTGCAGGTAGCAAGAACAGATTCTCGTCTATTGTATGAGTATGTCCGGGGAGAGTAGGAATGCTTTAATCTGCTGCTACGGGGGCGTACTTAAAATAAGCAAAGCCACTAAAGTTAGCTGCTCTAAATCCTTATTTTTATGCGTTCCTTGCACTCTGAGCAAAGGTCATTTCCGTCTATCCGTTTGGATGTTTTATTGCGACGAAATTTTGCACGAGGTTTGCAGTGCAATATGATTTTGATTCACACTATACAGGGGCAACATTCATTGTCACTGAACCTCGTTAGTAGCAGAGACAAACAAAACTGCTTTTACTAAAACGTATACAATAATTATAGTGCATACTAGTTAAGTAAATTCTCATTTCGTTTCGAGTTTCTGAATTCCCCACACATTAGGATGAAAAAACACGGTCGAAACGTGGGGCAGGACAAGTAGCCAGCATAGAACAGGTAACAAAAGTCATGAAACACCTCACTTGGAAAACCTGAATAGGTCTGCCAGACCTAGGTCTACATGGAAAAATAAGATTAATAGAGCCCTTAAAGAAGTAGGATGTGAACTGGATTCATCTGGCTTAGGGTACAGGTCAGTGGCTGTCTTCTATGAATACAGGAATAGACATTTGGGGTTCACAGGCGTGAAGAAGTCCTTGAACACCTGAAATGCTGTCAGTTTCAGGACTCTACTTCATGGAATTAATTACAGTGCCGTTTATGGCGGTCATAAAACGTTCCTGAAACAATTTATAGCGTTTAGTTTCCGTTTCCTAAACAAATTACGGAATTTAAAGAGACAAGCTGCTATTAATGACAAATGGTAAAATGGTGAGGAAATAATTAGAGTATAGGTTACATTGTAAATTTGCATTTTCACATAGCTTGCTGTGTAAAATATTATGTTATCATCTAAATTTTGCTTTAGAATTTCAATTTAATCTTCTATACCGCTTGTAATTCAAACATTAAACATATTTTCCCAATGCCACTACAGCTTTAGGCCACATGATGTAACCGCAAGTCGACTTATTGATGACAAGAGTGAAGGAAGGCGTGTTATTAAACTGGATAACACATAGTGCTGATTACTTACTTACTTACTTACTCCGTGGTGCAGAGTCCTTCTTTAGAAGCTAACTGGTTTGCAGCTAGTCAAGAAATTCCCTGCATTTTATGGAACCTGAAGGTTCATTACCGTACTCACAAGCGTCCGCCACCTGTCCCTATCCTGGGCCAACCCAATCCAGTCCACATACCCACATCCCACCTCCTGGAGATCCATCCTAATATT